>Ga0209252_1002093_pt1 | contig 12301 bp, 10 predicted proteins | sample SaaInlV_135m_DNA_3_FD_184673 | JGI IMG/M metagenome (GOLD analysis project Ga0209252, IMG submission 184673) | Marine microbial communities from expanding oxygen minimum zones in the Saanich Inlet - Saanich Inlet SI074_LV_100m_DNA (SPAdes) (version 2) | ecosystem: Environmental > Aquatic >... | reverse complement strand
CGACAGGCAAGATTGGTCTTGAATCAGACCCCTGCTACGTGTCAGTCGACAACACCGGCCGACACCTGCTCTCCGCCTATTACGGAGCCGGTCACATCGCAATTCACCCCATCGACGAGCAAGGCGCTCTCGGAGGTGCACCAACCGAATGGATCGCCACTCGACATCGCGCCCACTGCGCCCAAACCGACGCATCAAACTCCTACACATTCCTGCCGCACGTCGATGACTCAAACGCTATCTACCAGTACAAATTCAACGATAAAACCGGCAAACTCACTCCCAACACTCCAGCCATAATCGAACCGCCAACAGGACACGGACCCCGTCACTACGCCTATCACCCAAACGGCAAATTCGTCTACTTCGACAACGAACAGCATTCCAGCGTTACCGCCTACAAGTTCGACTCGGTGACCGGAACGCTAGAGGCGTTCCAAACACTTTCAACGCTCCCTGATGACTTCACCGGCGAAAACTCAAACGCCCAAATCCACATGAGCCCCGACGGCAACTACCTCTACGCAGCAAACCGTGGACACAACTCCATCGCCATGTATTCCGTCAAAGATTCGACCGGAGAACTAACCCCCCTCGGCCAGCAACAATCACTCGGCACACCACGCGCATTCGGAATCGACCCAACAGGAAAATTCATGCTCGTCGGCGGACTCGACAACGGTGATCTAGCAACCTACACAATCGAATCATCAGGAACTCTTAGGCACCTAAATACTCAACGGGTAGGTAACCTGCCAATGTGGATCCACATCACAGACCCCATCTAGGAGTCGATCATTTCCTCAATCTAGCCAAGTACAGAAAATGTCATCCTGATCCAGTCGAAGGACGACGCTCAGAGCAAATCACGCATGAAAATCACATCAATCAAACCCTGGCTCGTAAAAGTTGAAGGCACCTTCTGGGGCGAATACTTCTTCATCGAAGTGCAAACCGACGAAGGCATCACCGGCTGGGGCGAAATCACAACCACCACACTCACCGCCAACCGCGCCGTCGCCGGAATTATCGAAAAACTCAACGATCTTCTCATCGGCGAAGACCCCTCTCAGATCGAACGAATCTGGAACAAAATCTTCCGAGCATTCACATATATGGGCTCCCGGGGCGCAACCACTCACGTAGTCAGCGGAATCGATATCGCACTCTGGGACATCCGAGGAAAAGTGCTCAACCTCCCTATCTACGAACTACTCGGCGGTAAAGTCCGTGACGAAATCCTGCTCTACACGCACCCCGACCAAAACAACTTCGGAACTCCCGAAGGCGTCGAGCATGAAATCAGGAAAATCATTGATTCAGGGCACAAAGCCTTTAAGTTCGACCCGTTCCCATTTACAGGAGAGCAATCTAAACAAAACGCGGGTTACCTCAGTGGAAATCTGGATAAAGCTGGCGAACGGGTAGCAGCAGCATTGACCGCTAAAATTCGTGAAATCGCTGGCGAAGATATGGAAGTTCTAATCGATGCCCACGGACGATTCAACGTCCCAACCGCCATACGACTCTGCAACTCGCTCGAAGATGCTGGGGACATCGATTGGTTTGAAGAACCAGTCCCTGTCGAAAGCTACCACGCCCTTAGCCAAGTTCGAGACAAAGTGAACGTCCCGATTTCGGTCGGTGAACGACTGCACACCCGTTGGGAATTTGTACAAATATTCGAAAACGAACTCGCTGATTTCGTAATGCCTGATGTCACATGGACTGGCGGAATCACCGAGCTGAAGAAAATCTCAACTCAAGCGGAGGCATACTACATTCCTGTATCACCACATGACGCGAGCGGCCCCATAAACGTCCTCGCCGGTGCTCACGTAATGATGACCATTCCGAACTTTTACAAACTAGAAACATCGAACGCTGACCTCACCAAGTACAACGAATTCATCCAGTCGCCGCTCGACAACTCCAACGGAGCACTTCATCTCGATCCAACAGCACCAGGACTCGGCATCGAAATGAACATGGACTACCTAACCGCCAACAAACTAAACGACTAGGCATCGGTGGATCGCCAACCGTAACTCACGATCCTCCCTCTCAGAGTGGTAGTGACCTGCCCCTCACCTAACACAAAAACTCTCACAAAATGCTCGCAACCTGAAATGGCAACAAGAACGTAAAATAGTTCTATGACCAATTCCAACGCCAACCTTTCAGCAAGCGAAGAAAAGACAGCACCAGCTGTAGTGGGTCCTGAACAAACCTTCACAGTAGCCGCTCTCTACCACTTCGCAAAAATCGAAGAACCCGACCAGAGAAAAGACCCGCTTCTGGCGCTCTGCCGTGCCGAAAGCATCGTCGGAACACTCATACTCGCTGAAGAAGGCATCAACGGCACAATCTCCGGACCCGACAACGGAATCAAAGCCGTTCTTGAACATCTTCACAGTTGGACGAACGTCGATGTAATCGAAGTCAAATATTCCTACAGCGAGAACCAGAACTTCAATCGGATGAAGGTCAAAATCAAAGACGAAATCGTCACAATGGGCAAACCCCACATCGACTCCAACGAAGACGCCGGAACCTACGTCGAAGCTGCCGACTGGAACGAGCTTATTACGCGCGATGACGTCCTACTGATCGACACACGCAACAGCTTCGAATTTGGCGTCGGCCGATTCAAAGATGCGATAGACCCCGTCACCACAAACTTCCGTGAATTCCCCGATTGGGCCGATTTACTAGCATCCGGAACTCAAAAGCCCACCGCAGTCGCCATGTACTGCACCGGTGGAATTCGATGTGAAAAAGCCACGGGATACATGAAGGAAATCGGCTTCGACGAGGTCTACCACCTCAAGGGCGGAATCCTCAAATACCTCGAAGAAGTCCCCGAAGAAGAAAGTCTCTGGGAAGACGAATGCTTTGTCTTCGACCACCGAGTCTCACTCAAACACGGACTGGTCGAAGGCGATTACCAACTCTGCTACGGCTGCCAGCACCCCGTCTCACCAGCCGACCGCGAATCTCCAATGTTCGAACTAGGCGTCAGTTGCCCATACTGCGACGACTCTCTCGCCAATGAAGATCGGGCACGATTCCGCGAGCGCCAACTCCAGATCCGACTTTCCAGAGAACGCGGCGAAGAACACTTAAAAGACAACGCCTCCAAAAAGCCCTACAAAAAGCCCGGCGCAACCAAATAGGCTATTGCGAACTGCCGCTATAGGGTGTGGACAAGTTCAATGGGCAGATGGAGCCAAATCTGGTCGTATTATTTATGTCGGTAAAAAATCCGACTGTTGGCTAGATGTGAAGTTAGGTTATGACCTATCGGATTCATGTATAAGACTAATCACAGCGCCCTGAATCCTACTTAAAGGGACACGGTTTATGAAAGTACGTGTGGCTCTGGTGTGCTCCTGAAGATCAGAGAATGACATATTAGTCGATTTGAAAATCAAGTTGCTTCTGATCTGGTTGCGAGGGGGCGGGGTCGAGAGTGTATATACCATCAAGAGCCCGGTAACGCTTTTGTGTATCCATACCGTAACCGACTAGCCAGGCGTCTGAGTCAGAGACTAGTGCGCAAAAATCGGGTGATAGATTGTTGTTACGAGCAGAGGGTTTATCAACCAGCACGCATACTGCCACCTCAGCGAAACCACCCCGCTTGAACTCCTGTACTAAATGTCCCATTGTTGTGCCTGTATCGAGAAGATCATCAATAATTACCACTGGAGAATGCCGATCAATGGACTCATTGAATTTGCTAGGGAATTCGATCATAGGCTCTCTTACCAGCCCGTCATCTAGGTAAGTCGAGACAAAAACTGGAGCGATGGACCACTTACCAGGCGTCAATCGTTCCAGTTCCATTGCTAAACCTGAGCAAAATGGCATTGCTCCTATAAGAACTGGTACTAGGTTGACAGTTTGGTTATCCGAGTACAAATCATCAATTGATTTGGCAACCTGTCGAATCGCTGCTTGCACCTCTTCGAACGCCCAAAGAAGATGCATCGTAGGCATGTTAGATGATCCCAATCACATACCCATATCTTTTAGCATGCGACAAGTGATAACCGAAGCGTCAGAGCATCGAAGAATTGAAGGATTCATTTTCAGATAAGTCTTATATGACATTTTTAGATCAGAAATTTAACGATACTTCAAATCTGCTCACGCTACCGATAAGTTTAGGCCGGCTAACGAAATAAAATTCGCTAGCCGGCCGTTTGCGTTCAAATCTCAAACATCTTACGCAGGCGATGCTGCATGTGTCAGGATTCTTCACATCTTAACTGTTTACGGACACCACAAAGAACAGCACCGACACTACTGCCAGACCAATGGATGCGTAATTTAGTGAGCGCCCTTTACCACTGAGAGCTTTGATCAGCACGTAGCTCACAAATCCGATTGCGATTCCGTATGCGATCGAATATGTCAAAGGCATGATGATCGCCGCAAGGGCAGCGGGTACGTACTCTGAGATATCATCCCAGTCGATATCCTTTATGTTACGTAAGAAGTACGTGGCAATAAAAATTAACGCTGGTGCCGTAGCAAATGCTGGAACCGATTGGGCCAGCGGCGCAAAGAACAAACATGCTGCGAAGAGTACCGCAACGGTGACGGCGGTCAGACCTGTTTTACCACCTTCTTTAATACCAGCTCCACTCTCAATATAGGAAGTAGTATTTGAAGTACCCGCTAGAGCACCTATAACTGTAGCGGATGAATCGGCCAACAGTGTACGGTCGATATCCTCAACTTCACCGTCTTCACGAACCCGCCCAGTAAGGTTTGCAATTGATGTAATTGTCCCGGCAGTATCAAGGAAGTCAACAAACAAAAATGCGAACGCTACTCCGATGAAGCCAGCTGTCGCAATTACTGAGAAGTCCAACTGGAAGGCATGCGTAGGACTAGGTACAGACCCGGCTACACCCTGTAGTTCGGCCTCGCCGATAATCCAAGCGATTATCGCTATCACGAGAATTCCGATAACGATGGCTCCAGGGATCTTACGATGACTGAGTACTGCCATGATGATGAACCCGAGACCTGCCAGTAAAACAGGCCACGAGGCAACGTCACCAAGTCCGACTAAAGTTGCTGGATTATCGACAATAATCCCCGCATTCTGAAGACCGATGATTGCAAGAAATAGTCCGATACCTGCACCGATACCCAGTTTCATGCTTTTCGGGATCGAGTTGATGATGTATTTTCGTGCAGGGCTAACGGAAAGGATGATGAACACAACACCAGCTACGAATACTGCAGTCAAAGCTTGCTGGTAGCTGTAGCCATCATTAAGTATGACTGTATAAGTGAAATAGGCATTCAATCCCATGCCTGGGGCTAGTGCGACCGGCCAGTTAGCCCACAACCCCATTATGAGCGTCCCTACTACTGCAGCGATTATCGTTGCAGTGAAGACGGCACCGAACTCCATGCCAGTTCCGTCTGTAGCAAGAGTTAGAGGGTTGACAATGGTTATGTAAGCCATCGTCAGGAAAGTAGCCAAGCCCGCTAATAGTTCTGTGCGGATCGATGATCCAGCCTTACTGACTCCAAATAGTTTTTCCAACATTCAAAGAATCCTTCCGTGCATTTGAACCCAAGATCCACGCGAAACAACCTATGTTTATTGTTCCAAACCCTGAGAGTCTATTGATGCAGCCAAATCTCAGAGACTATTACCGATTTAGCCGTATAAAAAGCGTTATATCATGCCCCAGCTTTTTTCGCAGGTGAGCATATTCCTAAGTGAACTGCTTCTGTCATAACTGAGTGTCGGGTCAGAACCGTCTTCAACTACCGAGTCTCACTCAAACACGGACTCGTCGAAGGCGATTACCAACTCTGCTACGGCTGCCAGCACCCCATCTCGCCAGCCGACCGCGAATCTCCGATGTTCGAACTAGGCGTCAGTTGCCCATAGTGCGACGACTCTCTCGCCAACGAAGATCGGGCACGATTCCGCGAGCGCCAACTCCAGATCCGACTTTCCAGAGAACACGGCGAAGAGCACCTAAAAGACAACACCTGCAAAAAGCCCTACAAAAAGCCCGGCACAACCAAATAGGCTATTGCGAACTGCCGCTATTTTGTAACCATATGCATACTCGCTCAATTGCGAACGACACAAGTTCGCCCACCCAAATAGGTACACATGCCAAATTTCAACTTTATCCAAATGGCCGACCCGCAAGTTGGAATGTTTTCTCGATTATCAGGAATGGACCCTGAGGCGGCATCGCTCTTTAGAAACCACGGCCTCAACGTCAAAGACGCACCAAAAGTCGAGGGCGTTGAACAAGAACGACAAAACCTCGAAACCGCCCTCGAACAGTTCGACGAAATCGATCCCGCATTCATCGTCGTGTGCGGCGACATGGTAGACACCGCCGGTGACGACGAACAAATCTCACTCATCCGCGAAACCCTAGGCGGATACAGCTCGAAAGTTCCGGTTCACTGGGTAGCCGGAAACCACGATATCGGTGTGAACAACCTGATCCCAGACCGCGACTCCGTCGACATGTACCGAGCTGAATTCGGTGCCGACTACTACGCCTTTGATCACGGCGAATCGAAATTCATCATCCTCGACTCAGTAATCCTTGACCGACCGCAAAATCTACCCGATGAACACAAAGCACAGATGGACTTCTTGGGCGACACCCTACGTTCCCGCGAATCAATCGAATCTGAACACGTAGTAGCGTTCATGCACCATCCGCTGTTCCTTGACAACGCCGAAGAAGCCGATACAGATTTCAAATGGGCTCCCTCTCCACCGAACCAGTCATCTGGCTACTGGACAATCCCGCTTGAACGACGCACCCCAGTCGTCAAATTACTACGAGAAGCGAACGTCCAAACAGTGTTCGCCGGTCACTGGCACCGCAATCACATCGCAAGCGACAACGGGCTCGACATAGTAGTAACAAGCGCACTCGGATACCCGCTCGGCAACGACCCCTCCGGCTACCGAATAGTGAACGTCAACGACAGCACTCTGGATCACAATTACAAACAAATCTAAGGATAGCGAACAACACTGATCAGGTTATGCCAGCTACCTATTAAATTAGTATCACCCGTCAATAAACCGATTTCATCTTGATGATTTCTTGGCAATATGTCCTATCACAGACGTTATTCATAATTAAATCAAATCAATATAAAACGCTGAACAATAACTAGATCTTTAGCCTTGCAGCTAGCCCGAGATCAGCTCTGAGACGCCAACGCCCAATGCATCTGAAATGCCTTTTAACGTAGCGAAACTGACGTTCTGCTTGCCGTGTTCAATGGCACTGACGTAGCTACGATCCAGTCCTGCATCGGCGGCAAGACCCTGCTGGCTGAGCCCTCGGTCTTTCCTGAGGGACTGAATTCGCACTCCAAGTTCTACGAGCATGATTTCAATCGACATCGACGATTCATCTAGATTGAAATGTGCTTGGGTCCAACCGACTACTTCGACCGCGTCAGTACTGCAGAAATCTGCTGTAGGTATCGAATCCGAGGTCGCTGCAGCCCCACCGACGACTACGACTGGAGGGGTGGGCAGATTCTTGAGTGCATCGACCGTTGCTACAGCATTAGGGACGAATTGTTCTGTCGTCACAGATAGTCCAACAAGCTCAGGTGAATCCTTCTCCACCAATTCAACAATTGAATCGACTGGAGAATCTGCCCCCAAGAAATGGACATCCCAACCCTCAAATCGCAGCAAATCAGCAAATGTAAGACCGCCGATGACGTGATTATCGCCCTCAACCGAGGTAATGATCGCGCTTCGACCGATTCGCCTTCCGCTTAGATATGAATCATGAGCCATAGAAAGCAACCGCAATGAGATTTGAGTTGCTCGGTGCTCAGTTGCGATGTTCAGCTCACCTGCATGCCAACGAGAACCTATTTCTGTCAGGCAGTGCCCAATCAGGTGTACGTATACGAACGATGGTTCCCACCTTAGAGAGATTGCATCATCTACTAAACGGGTTGCCAGAAGTTGATCCCCGGCAACCATAGCCGCGAGTAACTCTTTTTGGCTTTTTGCAAGATCCGTTTTTCTTGGCGTTACTGAATAACTTTGACTCATACCAGCATTTTTTCATATTTGAGCACTTTACGCCACAATATTAATTATATAGAATATATTCAACAAATTTTCTTATTTATCGATTATTTGCAAAAACTAAACGGGTGTCTCTACTAAGTATTATTACTTGGTCAGACCTTTACCTGAGTAAAAACAATGCTTCACTTCAATTCCTGTCAAAAATGCCTTGCGGGCACGGTTTACGAAAGTAATGGTCTCGACGGCGTCGAAAAAAAGTGCGTGAACTGTGGATACATTGTCTACGCGGTTAGTCCTGAACTGACCTCATTGAAAACTTCAAGTGACGCAGAAGTAATTGTTACGGCCTCCTAGTAGATCGTAGATAGTTGATAAGGACGGGTAAATTGTTATTTAGCTCTGCAAGTCGAAGAGGGGCGATCCTCGGAATCATAGGTTGGTTCGTACTGATCGGAGCCGTCTCATCAATCGCACCCGCCCTATCGGAGGTCACTACCAATGAGCAGGATGAATTTTTACCGTCAGGAGCCGAATCCGTCGCTGCACTAAAACTCCGCATAGAAAAATTCCCTGCTGCTGACGGAATTCCTGCGCTTGTCGTATTCAGTTCAAATTCGGGATCTGCCGATATGAGCTCAACAATCAGCGAATTTACCTCATTATTAACGTCGCCTGAAGTTCCCGATTCGATCGTCTCGATCCTATCTCCCTCTGAGTCACCTGCCGCTGCCGCCACGCTGATCTCAGCTGACAACAAAACGGCGATGGTTGTAGTAACGATCGGTGGACCACCTGCAGAACCAGCATTTGGAGAAGCAGTTGATTGGCTTTCGGAGCAGGCAGAATCATTAGGGGCGAGGGTCGAAATCGAAACCGCCGTTACTGGTCCAGCAGGCATCATCAATGATGCGGTCAAAGTCTTCGGATCAATCGATCTGCGAGTTACTTTAGTAACTGTGTTACTCGTCCTAGTATTGCTACTTGTGATCTATAGATCTCCCGCCCTGGCCATAATTCCTCTAGTAGTCATTGGATCAGCGTTGACTCTTGCTCAATCGGCAGCGGCACTTTTATCGCAACATTTCGACCTTCCACTAAATGGACAAGTCACAGCAATCATGTCTGTTCTTGTATTCGGAGCTGGAACCAACTACGCGTTATTCATCGTCTCTCGTTATAGAGAAGAACTCGTGATTAATTCCGATAAGTGGGGAGCCATGCGAACCACAATGTCTAATATTGGGCCCTCAATCGGAGGATCAGCTGGAACGACTATTGTTGCGATGTTCGCCCTGACATTTGCTTCGTTTGGGTCATTCAGATCCTTGGGCCCCATGCTTGCAATAGCCATATTCATCGTGCTGTTATCAGGTTTATTCGTAATGCCGGCTGCAATCGCACTGTTTGGCAAATGGGTGTTCTGGCCACGTCCGCTTATTCAACAAAGCTCTGTGAGCGCTAACGGTATTTGGCACAGCGTCGGACGCCTGGTTGCTAGAAAGCCTCGAATAGTATTTACCGTAACAATAGTCGGAATTGTCATAGCTACATTGCCATCTTGGACAGTTATTCCGAGTTTCAACTTCTTAGATGGATTCCCAGATGATGCAGAATCAAAGCGAGGCTACGAGCTTCTATCGAAATCATTCCCTAAGGGTCAGTTAGCGCCAACCCTGATTTTTATAGAGTCCGAATCTGACCAAATATCTGATTCCTTCGGCTCGTTGGAAGCCCTCTCCGCTTCCTTGGCTCTCACGACCGGCGTGCTGCAAGTTTCTGGGCCGACTCGACCGACAGGGATTACCGTTGATGAATCGGTCGCCATTGCTCAAGGTGCCGCAAGATTTGTATCTGCTGACGGATCAACAGCGCGTCTCGATGTGCTTCTTAACAGTGATCCATATTCTGCTGAGGCGTTAACGATTGTTGAGAACGTACGCTCGGTTGCGGCTTCTTCAGCATTGGCAAAGACCCCTGGAATCCAAGTGATTGTCGGTGGAGAATCAGCGGTACAGGCCGACACAAAGGCATCGATCGACGCAGATATCCGTTGGCTTGCCCCTGTGTCTTTACTGGCAATTTTGATTGTTCTAGTGCTGCTATTGAGGTCGATTGTCGCACCTTTGTACCTAGTGTTTAGTGTGGTCGTAAGTTTTGGAGCAACATTCGGGCTTTCAGTGTTCGCATTCCAGCAAATATTCAACCACTCCGGTGTGGCATATTCGAACGGGGTTTGGATGTTCATTTTCCTAGTAGCCCTCGGTGCTGATTACAACATTTTTGTGATGTCCAGAATCCGAGAAGCAACGCAAAAGGAAGGATTCAGGGACGGCGTTGCGACCGCTATCGGACGCACAGGCGGTGTGATCACATCCGCAGGAATCATCCTTGCCGGTACGTTCGCTGTTCTCACAACCTTGCCACTTAGAGATATTTTTCAGCTGGGATTTGCGGTAATGCTTGGCGTACTCATCGACACCTTTGTGGTTCGAGCTCTTCTGGTGCCGAGCATGGCAGTGATATTCGGAGAGTGGAGCTGGTGGCCTAGGAAAACACCAATTGTGGTACCAGTTCCTCATGACAATTCTTGAGTCATCACACAGCGATGCTTCACTCCAAAACATCTTGTAGTCTCGAACCATTTCAATCCAAGTATCGATCAGCAATGTTGCCGGTTCAGTCAGAAATGAATCAGGTTACGACAGTTCTGATGCTGGGCTGGATCTATAACCATGTCTCACCTAATTAGAATTCTTCTATTCAGTGTGCTTCTGCTGGTATCCGCTTGTACCGAATCGGTTCAACAATCCATCGATTCTAGTGCAGCAACAACAGTAGCTTCGACATTCGAAGCACAATCCAATTCTGAACAACAAACGACGATTGCGTATGAGCCAACTGTGACTTCGATTTTTTGCTCGGAATGTCAGCTCGTAGAAGTGACTAGAGTAGTAGACGGCGACACCATCGACACCAGCATCGGTCGAGTACGTTTTTTCGGTGTAGACACCCCCGAGAGAGGAAAAACTTGCTTCACAGAAGCGACAGAGTTCTCCCGGGTGCTGATCGGTAGTCAGGTACGCATCGAGGACGGCCCACGGTTAGAAGATACCTACGGAAGACGCTTGGCCTATGTGTACGACAGGTCAGGCAACAGCATAGAGGTTCAACTGCTCGCTGCAGGGTTAGCCGAGGCTTGGAGGCGAGACGGCCAACACATGAATATGTTTATTGAACTTGAGGCAACCGCACGAAGCACCGCTACAGGATGCCTGTGGAGTTCAATCGAAAAAGCGTCGATGACCGACGTTGAAACAATATTAGGTACTTTTGACCCAATCGAGCATCTTGCCGATTTCATAATTGACCGAGAACTTGCAACAACCCACGTCTTTGGATTTACTGACTTGGACGGCGACGAGATTTATTTCGCATCCGGACGCCTTGGACTCCCAACTCGAAGCAATACATCAACGTGGTTGGCTGAAGAACTGGATCACGGTGCCTGGATAATCGAAACAGACGGTGAGATTTGGGAAGTCAACGATTCCGCAGTAACCCCGACTCGGGTATGGCCATAGGGTTCTGTCCGCACTCAGTCCTCGGCTGTAAACGCCGCCTTCATTCCCTCACTGGTCTTTGGAGCTGTGGGCGCAGCACATACCTGACATGAACATGGATGATCAAGCCATTTACACTTACGGCATAAAGGATTCCTAATGCTCAGAACAATATTTGTAAGTCTCGTGTTATTAATTCTTTCTATTACAGCATGCTCAAACGGTTATACAGAGGATGAAGTACAAGAGATCGTAGATGAGGCTGTTAAAGAAGCATTAATGGACGCTCAGGACTCGCAAGTATTCGACCGTATTTTCCTTGAAACAATCTCAATCGACGTATTTAAAAAGCCGTATTACTGTGATCTACATGACCTAAAAACCCCATGTGCACAAATTTGGTGGAACGATGGAACGGGCAACCAGCGCAATCATTGGGTAGCTAGCAGCACTCCGTGTTTTGCGGAAGTGAAAATCGGTTACGATTTGCCTGATTCCTGTCGGTACCAAAAAAATCGCTGACAGCTTTAGTAGCTGTTTCAGTTGATACTTTGAATTGACTAAAATTCTAGGTGTGTTCAGTTGATTTCAGCACCCTCTCCCCCCCACCATCTATATGAACAATGGGGCGTGCGTCTATCGGCGGTAGGTGTTGCCAGCATGTACG
>Ga0209252_1002085_pt1 | contig 12343 bp, 10 predicted proteins | sample SaaInlV_135m_DNA_3_FD_184673 | JGI IMG/M metagenome (GOLD analysis project Ga0209252, IMG submission 184673) | Marine microbial communities from expanding oxygen minimum zones in the Saanich Inlet - Saanich Inlet SI074_LV_100m_DNA (SPAdes) (version 2) | ecosystem: Environmental > Aquatic >... | reverse complement strand
ATAAAAATTTTTCTTTAGCAAGAGAGTTATGTGAAAGAATTCTAGGAATAGATTTTATTAACAAGAAATTAATTATAAAAAATAGTCTAGAAGATCAATATAAGAAATTACAACACCCATTTAATACCTATTCGAGTAACATCATTATTTATCAAGTTCGATTAATTCTTTTCAAGGTGTTTAAAAAAAGCTCTATATTGAATGGCAGCGTATTTAAAAATTTTTTTAACAAGTTTAATGCTCATGTGACATATATCGAAATGAATGAAATTGATGTATTTAAAGACGGAGTAAATGATAAAAATTTTATTATTAAGAAGATAAGGTATCGCAAAGGAATTAACGATCCAGGGTCAGCATAGCTCTTACAAAAACCTATTTTATTGCAAATATATAAAGGCCTGATGCCTTCTTAACAACTTCAACAGAACTGAAATTTTGCTCTTTTAAAATTTCTATCATCTCAAGTTTTGTAAATCTATGGTTTATAGGCGACATTAATCTATCTTTTACATCTCCAAGAATAGAGAAAGGATGAGTGCCCCAAAAAAATGGGACCTTGATTGAGAGGGTCTTATAGCCTAGCAACTTTAAAATTCTTGAAGGGATGGAGAATAAAGCCCAGCATAATGGAGTTAACAAAATACAAATAATATTCTGAAGGAAATATGGTATGAACTGAAAGAATTTCATAATTATGTTCTCAACAATGATGCCAGCTCTTTTTAGCACAAGATCTTCATGGGAGCTATAAAGATATAAAAATAATCGCCCTTTCTTCTTTAACACTCTTCTTGATTCTGAAATGCATTTGATAGGGTCTGTGGTGTGATGAAATACTCCAAAGGAATAAACTAAATCAAATGAACTACTATCAAACTCTAAAGCAAGTGCGTTACCTCTTTTAATCCAAATGTCATCTCTGTGCTGATATTTTGAGGCTAAATCATCTGCAGTTGAACCTAAATCTATTGCATCAATTGAACAGATTTCTGGGATTTTAGAAAACATATCTAAATCAGCACCGCATCCACAGCCTATTTCCAACAAATTACCTTGAAGTGACCCAGTCCACTTTTCTTGAAAGACCTCTTTTAATTGAGGGCTATGTGGAGAAGCTGGATGAGCTCTATGAAGGTCATCTCCCCACAACTTTAAAGCTCTTTTTTCTATTTTTTTCATTGATTAATCTACTTATCGGTCAGTAATATACATTTTAAAGAAAGAATTACTGCTTCCAGCCTAGGCCAAAGTAATACTGGTCATTTAGTTTTTTGATATCAGGGCTTTCTTTTAAGATGGTAATTATTTCTGAAACATGCCCAAAGATTTTTCTAGCCTTCATCTCCTTTACTATGCAAATCATAGCCTCATAATCTTCAGGATAATCTATTGTAAATCGAAATTCAGACCAATTTTCATTATTTAGCAATTGCGCTGTTCTAAAGGCATTTGACTTATATTTCCAAAAATAAAATGTTACGTGCTCTCTATCCTCAGGATTATTAGCATCTTGATAGGCCCTCTCCAATGCAGAAAATGAAAAAATCTCAACATCACTTCCATCTGGCCACATGTTAGAAGATGCTGGAGCTGTATTAGCACAATAATCAACATTTTTTATTAAAAAAAGGTTGGCCACCTTATCGATTATAATCGGGTCAACTAGCGGACAGTCTGCGGTTAACCTGATTACTACATCTAACTTGTAGAATTTAGCACACTTATAATACCGTGCTAGGACGTCATTTTCTGAGCCCCTAAAATACAAAATACCTTTATTTTTACATAAAGTTTCTATGGCGTCGTCTTTTGCTTCAGATGAAGTGGCAACAATAATTTTTTGTTGCTTGGTAGATTTTTTGATCCTATTTATCTGATATTCAAGCAAGCTTATTCCGTCAATTAGTTTTAAAACTTTTCCAGGCAATCTTGTTGAGCCCATTCTAGCTTGAATAATAACTCCTATCATGGCGTGATTCTTGAAAAAGAATCTGATCTCACCCTCGTATCTAAAAAAGAAGAAATATCATTTCTGTCTATGGCTTGAGCCAGAATATAAAAGCATTCGTCTACAGCTAATAAATATTGATTGATTATTTTTTCAGAATGAGCTGCGCTCACATAAACACTGGTGGAAGCTATATAACCTCTCCTTAGCATTTCCTGAATAAATAAAGTTGCTAGCATTTGATTTTGATCACCATATTGAAATTTTATAGTAATTAATGGTTTAAAGTCAGTAATAGAAATCTGTAATTTGTGTTTTTTTGCAAGCTTAATCCAACCCTCACCAATAGAATGACCTATGAGCATTAAGTGTTCCCAGACCTTATCTCTGGTGAGTATTTTTAGTGTTGCTAATGCTGCGGTAAATCCCACTCTTTCAGTCCACATTGTTGAGCTCATAAATGTCTCTTGGGCGGCATACATAACTTCAGCAGTTCCCAGCACAGCTGAAATAGGATAGCCGCCACCTAACGCTTTGGCATACACAACTATATCTGGTTGAAATCCATTTAACTTATATACACCTCCATCGGTCATTCTGAATCCTGAGGTAATTTCATCTGAAATAATGAGCATATTATTTTTTTTTGCTAAATCTGATACTGATTTAAGAAAGGATGCTGAAGGCAAATCATACCGTGCACCTTCTATGCATATTGCAGCCGCATCTGGGTTCTCTAAAAGAACTTTCTCAAGACTACCTGAATCATTGTACGTAAAAGGTATCGCTGTATCTTTTAGACCTGATGGGACGCCCTTAGTGCTTAATCCAGGAATCAAATGTTGGGCAAGGCCATCTCCGCTTCGGAGATTTGCTGCTAAATACCAATCAGCCCAACCGTGATATCCAGAAAATATAATTTTTTCTCTACCAGTGCTCGCTCTTGCAATTCTTACCGCTTGAGTCATAGCCTCTGCTCCAGTTTTTGCAAATCTAACGCCGCTAGCAAATGGATTTAATTCAATTAATTTTTCTGCAAGCAGAACTTCTTCTGGGCAGTTTAAAGTACAATTTACACCACCTTGAATAGCCTCAATAACAGATTCATCTAACTCTTTATTTGCATAGCCCAAGATAGAGCTACCAATTGCCATTTGAGCCATATCAATAAAACTATTTCCATCTATATCAATGACATTAACACCACTTGCACTTGAAAAATAAGTTGGCCATATATCTGGAGCATATCTATCAGGTCTTTTTGACAATAGTCCATTACCGCCAGGAATTGATTTAATGGCTCGTTGCCACATCTCATGCCCTAGAACAAACCGATCATTGTTCTTACTTACCATGCGGTGAATCCTCCATCAATCACAAGATTATGTCCATTTATATAAGAAGATTCATGAGAAGAGAGAAAATTTACACCATCTGCTATATTTTCAGCAGAGCCCATTTTTCCCATAGGACACCTATCTGAGTAGTGTTTTATAAAATCATCGCCTTGCGGTGATTCAGGATTATATATCCCCCCAGGAGAGACGCAGTTCACCCTAATATTCATATCACGAAGATGTACACAATAATATTTAGTAAGTTGGATTATGCCGGCTTTTGTTGCTGCATATATTTCTGGACTATTTCTATTACAATCTGTGTATATTCTTGGATCAGCAGAAACTATTCCGTACAAAGACGCAATGTTAATAATATTTTTAGGCTTTTTGTTTTCTTTGTTGACTTGAGCAAAGCAATTAATCATATTAATTGTACCCTTTAAATTAACATTATAAATTGAGTCTAATTCATCTTCAGCTCTATCCATAAAGCTAGTAAACACTGAAAGGCCAGCATTATTTATAACCAAATCGGGGTTAATAGATTGATACAGATCTCTTACTTGCGACATATCAGAGATATCTATATTTATATTATGAGAGTCAACCTGATCTTTGGTGAATGAAATATCAAGATTAAATATTTCAAATTTGTTAGATAATTTTTTATATATGGATTGACCGATTTGCCCATTTGCACCAGTTAAAAAGAGAATGCGTTTGTTATCCATGCTCATTATTGCGCAATCCATTTATGAAACCATAAAGAGTAATCGCTAGGGTGGAAGCCAATTTTTTCGTATGTCTTACACGCACCTATATTATCTGATTGCGTAACAACCTGAACAGAAGCGCAGCTCATCGTATTGAGCATTAAATTAACTGCAAAGTTAGTTAATGCTATGCCAACACCTCGTCCCTGTTTACTTGGCGCAACACCAACTAGCCCAATTGAACCCATGTTAATTCCCATTTTTTTGATAGATATAAAACCCAAAATTTCATCATTTTCTTGAATATGATATACAGCGTCGTCTAGCTTACCAGCTATAGACTTAATCACCCACTCTTCGTAAAATTTTTCTATCAAAATGGGGTCAAATTTTTTGTCATTGGTATATCTGGTGGTCCACTTAATACTTTTAGCTAAATTCGCTAATTCTTTGGAGTCTTCATCCATCGATCTAATCGGTGAATATGCGGGTTGAAAAATTCTATGCTCATATGAGCTAGCTTTAATTAAATAGGTTAGTCTTTGGTCTACCTGAGTAAAGCCATCTGAATTAGCATTTTTTATAGATTTTTGATCTCCTCCCGGACATAAAAAATAGATCAAATCGATAGACTGATTTTCAATGAGCGGATCTAACTTGCTTTTAATTCTATCTGAATAACATTTACTTGTAATACTATAAATATTTTTTTTAAAAAATATAGAATCCCATTCTAAATACTCATAAATTTGAAGAGCATTCAGGATCCTCTTCCCCCCAAATCCATCATCAGAGGCTCTACCCTCAATAGATACTTGCTGCAATAAGGATGTATTACTGAGATAGCTTTGAAAGCTAGAAAAGACATTTCTATAATCTACTCCTAAAGGAAATACATCAATACAAGCTCCTTTATCTTTCATTTTTATACCAGCCTCATATTGATGCTGGTACTGTGGAAAAATTAATGCTGGAACTCCAAGATAGACAGCTTCTTGCAAAAGTATTCCACCACTTATTAATGCTAATGAAGCACTATTTAATAGTTCAAAAAAATTTACAGGCTTGTATAGAAGTGTAATATTTTTAGAGAGAGTTATGCTTAGGTTTAAGTCCTTAGGCTGAGAGACTACTATAGTAATTTGAAAGATAGATGGTATCTGAGTGATGCATGGAATCAACTTTAAGAGATGATCCTGAAAATCTAAGCCTCCAAAACATATGAATATATGATTTTTTCTTTCTTGAAAATTCTCAAATTTTTTAATTGAGCTTTCGTAATGCAAGGAATACATCGGGCCATTTAGGTATGCATTTTTATTTTTAATGACTGGATTAATGCATAAGCTTAAGGAATCTGAAAGCTGCTCTGAAACATCCATACCTATAGAAATAATATTTTTTGAATTACATTCTTCGTAAATATCTGAAAAATAATCAAGGCAATCAAAGAAAATAACATCTACTTTTTGATAATCAATATAAGTTGAAATGAGTTGCTGGGCTGTTTTCACATCCTCTACATAAGAACCCGAAAATTTTTGGATAGCGGCTAAATTATTACTAAACAGCTGAATAGTAAAATCTTTAAATGGTGAATCTTGAGAACACATGGAATCTAAGATTCTAGACACTCTTACTACATGGCCAGTGCCTAGCTCCTCGTGTACCCTGTCTAATGCAACAAAAACATAATGCATAATTCTTTAATTTAAAGAGTTGTAATATTGGTCCATGCTATTGGTTCATATGCCTCGATCTTTTCTTTGGCATAAAAATTTTTACAAACAAGATCAAAATACAAGGGTGCTAATCCAGAGCGATATTCTCCTGGTCTCAAACACTTTATATTAGATAAATCTAATTTCTCACCTTTCTTAAGTGCACGTGTTGTAAAGATTGATTTGTATGCAAATTCTCTTACATATCTCTCACATTCAAGCGTCCTTTTAACACCAGAACCAAGATACTTTTCTTTGATTGGCAGGCGATTTGAGTGCAAAAATTCTGTTCTGGTCTCTTGGATAATTTTTATCATGTCGATAAGTTCACTTGGTTCCGTTGAAAACCCTTGATCCACTCCTTCCATCTGTCTATCAAGAGTAATATGAATTTCATATAAATCCATTCCTAAGGCAGATGCTGAATATGGAATTTCTTTGAAATCAATTACGCCATTATCTATAAAGCCATTATTTGAAAAACCAACTGGGACTTCGAATGCAGATTTAAGAGTGTTAATTATATTTAAATTTGCGTCCTCAATTGAGGCGGGATATTTAATGACGCAATGCATAAGAGCAACTTGATTGTGATATTCATAAATTTGAGCAAGCGCTCTCTCGACTTCCCCAATATCAGAACCGCCGCAAGACATGATAATAGGTTTTTTTGTTTTTGCGACCTCTTTAACCCAAGGTAAATTAGTAATTTCATAAGAAGAAATTTTAATTAAATCGCAGTCTAATTTTAGTAAAGTTGAGAGTGATTCTTTGCCCATTGGCGCTGAAAAAAAATATAGTCCTTTTTTCTCAGCATAATCTTTCAACTCTGAAAGAAAATTAAATTCTATTTCAAGCTCTTTATGCAAATCATAGATATCTATCTTCTTGCCAAGTAAACTGTATTGACCTGCTTTTTCTCCTTGAATATAGACATCTTCGGTTTCAAAGTTCTGAAATTTAACTGATGTGCACCCTGCATCAGATGCTGAATCAATCAATTCTTTTGCAAGATCTATATTTCCGTTATGATTTAAACCTATTTCTGCAATAGTAAAAACAGGGTTATTGCCACCAATGGTAATTGATTTTAAATACTTAGATTTCGGTACTATTTTTAATACATTATTCATATTATGAGTTTCCACTAAATTTTAATCGCAAATTATAATTTAATCTGCAATATAACATCACACTAAACTCTGAATGCTTGGGTAACTTCAATAACATGTGCTTGATCATCAGAATTTAAGTCATAAAATAAAGGCAATCTCACAAGGCTATCACTTACTAATGATGATATTGGGCAATCATTTTGATCTTGTAACGCAATTTCTAGTCCCATTTTGGATGAATGCAATGGGAGATAATGAAATACTGCGCTTATATTATTCTTATGCATATGACCAATAAACTCATCACGTGCAGACTTATTTGGTAAAACCATATAAAACATATGATGTGTTTGCTCGCAATAACTTGGAACAAAGGGAAGCTGAATATGGTTTTGGCTTGACCAATCCTGAAGATCGGTAAAATACTTATTCCATAATGACTCTCTTTTAGATTGTATTTTTTGATAAGAGAGCAATTGGCTAAAAAGTAATGCTGCAAGAATATCAGACAAAATATAACTTGATCCTTTGTCAACCCATGTATATTTATCAACTTGCCCATTTATAAACATTGATCTATTAGTCCCTTTTTCGAGAATCATCTCAGATCGATCAATAAAATCTTCATTATTTACAAATAAAGCACCGCCTTCTCCGCAGCTAATGTTTTTTGTTTCATGAAAACTGAGGGTTGATAGATCCCCAATGCTGCCAAGATCACTCCCTTTATATTTACCAAATAAACCATGCGCATTATCCTCGATAACTGTTAAATTATATTTTTTGGCAATTCTCATAATTTCATCCATCTCACAAGATACTCCAGCATAGTGAACAACCACGATAGCTTTAGTTTTATTTGAAACAAGCCCCTCAATCAAACTCTCATCAATATTTAAAGTATCTTTTCTTATATCACAAAAACGTATCTTTGCTCCATGCATATGGAAAGCTAATGCGCTGCTGACGAATGTATATGATGGGACTATTACCTCATCACCATGTTTCAAATTTAAAAGAATCGCCGAGGTCTCAAGTGCATGAGTGCATGAGGTAGTTAAAAGAACTTTTGATGTCTCTGTGTTTTTTTTTAGCAGCCATTTTTCTGCTTCCAGTGTAAATGGACCTCTTCCAGATACGCGGCCACTGCGCAAGGAAGACAAAATATTTTCTTCTGAGCTTTTCATGAAAGCAGGTTTATTAAATGGGATGTTCATGATCATTATTTTAATTTAGTAATTACTTATATGTAAGTAATTTCTGTTCATTTCTCTGATCAATTTTCCGTTTTTATACTTGTATGTCATATGATAAATGTCTTAAAAATTAATAGGAAACATCCCAGGAATAGGGTTGTAGGCAATGTTACTACTCCCAATTAGTAAAATGATGCTCTGAAACGCTTGATACAAAGGCATCTAAAAAAATTGTGTTAACTTCTTATAAAAAAACGCTTTTAAATCAACGCTTTCAGAGTATCTTATTATTCCCACTCAATAGTTGCTGGGGGTTTACTAGAAATATCATAAACCACCCTGCTGATTTCCTCGATCTCATTCACTATTCTATTAGATACAACTTCTAGAAATTCATATGGAAGCTTTGCCCAGGTTGCTGTCATAAAATCGACGGTTACCACAGCTCTAATAGCAATAACATCGGCATACCTTCTCTCATCACCCACAACTCCAACTGATTTCACTGGTAGATAAGCACAAAAAGCCTGGCTCACCTCGTGATACAAACCAGCTTTAGTTAGCTCTTCGATAAAAATTGCATCCGCTTCTTGGAGAGTTTTAACCTTCTCAGCAGTAATTTCTCCCAAAACTCTAACCCCAAGACCCGGCCCAGGAAAAGGGTGGCGATTGATCATTTCTGAAGGCAAGCCTAACTCCAAGCCCATCTTACGAACCTCGTCTTTAAATAGATCTCGTAGAGGCTCCACAAGCTCCATTTCCATGTCATCTGGAAGTCCTCCAACATTATGATGCGATTTAATAACCCTAGCTTCATTTGATTCTGATCCTGAGGACTCAATAACGTCTGGATAAATCGTGCCTTGTGCTAAAAAATTGATCTTATCTTTTAGTTTTGAAGACTCATTATCAAAAATATCGATAAAGGTTCGTCCAATAACTTTTCTTTTCTGCTCTGGATCTGAGACTCCCTTAAGATGCCTGTGGAAAATCTTTTTTGCATCTATGACAATTAGGTTTAGATCAAGCTTTTCTCTAAAAAGTGACTCAACTTCTTCAGCTTCATTTTTTCGAAGCAGGCCGTTATCAACAAACATACAAATTAAATTCTTGCCTATGGCTTGGTCTAATAGCATGGCAGTAACTGACGAATCTACACCACCCGAAAGCCCAAGCAAAACTTTTTTATCACCAACTTGCTTTTTCAGCTTATCAATTTTTTGTGCTATTAATCCATCCATTTTCCAGCTTGGATTAGCATTACAAATCTTAGTGGCAAAGTTCTCTATAACAACACTACCCTCATTAGTATGAGTCACCTCAGGATGGAACTGCAGGGCATAAATTGGTTTTTTAGCATGCTCCATAGCTGAAATTGGTGCAGATTCAGTTGAGGCGATCAAATTAAAATTTTCTGGCAGCGAAGAAACATGGTCACCATGGCTCATCCATACATCAATACTGGAGCCAATTTTAAAGCCTTCAAAAAGACTGGAGGTATTTTCAAGGGTAATTTGAGCATGTCCAAACTCTTTAATTTTTGAGGATGCTACCTGCCCACCAAATTGTTCAGTTAATGTCTGCATCCCATAACATATACCTAGAATGGGAATGCCCAGTTCAAAAATAATATTTGGTGCACGAGGAGTATTGCTATTGGTAACTGATTCAGGGCCTCCAGATAAAATGACGCCTTTTGGATTAAGTTCCTTAATTCGTTCAGATGAAATATCCCAAGGGAGAATTTCAGAGTAAACATTAAGTTCTCGCACTCTTCGAGCTATCAACTGAGTATATTGAGATCCAAAATCCAATACTAAAATGGTGTCTCTTTCTGCTTTATCACTGGGTGGATGGATTTTGAAATTCATACTTTATTATTTAATTTTATAGTTAAAGGATTTAAAGAGTCTCATTGAGCGCGACCCTCTATTAGTGAGAAGACTATTCAGCATATTTGAAAGTTGATGTATAAAGGAATCAAAAATATACTATCTGCAAACTCTTTTATTATATTCATCTATGTGTTGGATACCTTATCCTTTACTTTGCTCACCTGCTACCAGCTTACTTAGCAACCAACGCATTAAAATTGGAATCATAACCCGAAGATACCAAAAAAAAATAGCACGCATAACATTACTTAGATTTTTCTTAAAATTGGTTTTGCATAGCAAACTGAAAAAGAAGAAATAAATAATCTCTCATAACGATATGACTCTAGTTTGTTTCTAATTTTTTTAGTTCCACCCCATACATCTACATTTTTAAATAATATTACATCTGGAGAATGCTTATTTAGATCCATGGACATTAAAATATCTTCATCTAAGCCCTCGACATCAATATTTAAAAAATTGAACTTTGGAAGTCTACCTAAGATAGTATTTATATCATTAGATGGAACACTGCTAATCTTATAATCTAAATCAAATTTTTTAGCATAATCATTCGCAACTTTTAAGTCACAAGTATCGATATCTGACCAAGGAGTTAAGAATTTATAAACAAGGGTAAATGGTTCTTTGCTAGGTTTTGCTGTGACGGCTTGAAAAAAGGTTTGAACATTCTTTCTTCTAAAGAATCTCATCATATTCAATTTGCCTTGATCAATATCAAAACAAAAACCTGTCCAACCCTCTTTATGTAGCTTATGAGTATTTGAAGCCCATATTGGATGAAAACATCCAATGTCTATATACACACCTTGGAGGATATTTTTTTCTTTAAAATACTGCTCGATAATTAGATCTTCTCCCATGGATGAATAGGATTTCTTTGATGGCAGCAAAGCTCCGTAAATAAATCCCAAATACTTCATCGCTTGATTTGGCAAGAAAAAAGCTAAAAATAACCTAGCTCTTCTTTTAATGCTAATTCTATTTTTCGTATTCATACATCTTATAGTTTATCTATTGTCTATCTAATTTTAACCATAACGTAATTATCATAGTAAAATAAATTGAGTTAAATATCAGGTCTGCTCTAATTTTTAAAATGCATATAAGTGTAATAATTCCCACTTTAGATAATCCTAATGATGTACGTGATGCAATCAAAGCGCTCAATCTTCAGTTAACCTTGCCCTCAGAAGTTGTAATAGTCGATTCAAGCTCAAATGACGAAATTAATAAGTTAACTGAATCTATGAAATCTAACTTTACTATTACTTATAAAAGGATTGGAAGGGCTTATCAATTCGATAGATTATTATTAATCTTAAACAGAATGCCCATAATTAAAAATTTTCTTTTAAATATTCCCAGAGGAAGAGCTTTCCCATACGAAGCAACAAATTATGGAGTAGAGGTGTCTAAGCATGAGTGGGTAGCTCTATTAGATGCAACCACTATACCGAATGAGAGCTGGATTAACGATTATTGTAATATCATTAAAAATACAGATGCAGAGGTTGTTCTTGGTAATACTAAATATTTAGCAGATACATACTTTCAAAAAATTTTAAGAGCATGTTCATTTGGGGCAAAAGGTATTGAAACGTCTCCTGGATCATTAATGAAAAAAAATGATTATCTGAATGGTTTCAAAATAACTGAAGGAGTAAGATCGGACGGAGATGTAGATTGGAAGAATAGAGTAAAGAAATCCTATAAATCTATTACACCAAAAAATTCATACTTAGTTTATCCAAATCTTCCAAGAAATTTTTTTCAATGTGCAAAAAAATTTTTTATTTATTCAATTTATACTGCAGTTCAAGATATATCTCATAAAATCAAGGATTTGTACCTAATAGTAATACTGCTCTTTACATTAGTGCTGATTCCAAAATGGAACGCAATTGTTGGATGGGAAACTAGTGCTTATTATATACCCCACATAACTAAAATTTGGCTAATATCAATAGCTCTCATACTTCTTTTATCAGTGATTTATAATCGTATTGCACTTCCTAAATCACAAAGTTCGATATTTAGGAATGTTCATAAAATTACTTTTTTTGTAATAACATCTTTTATAATCTATAACTGGAATGGATACTTTGCCTCATGGGTAGAGGAGTCAGTGTGGTACATACCTCATATAACTAAAATATATGTTTCAACAATCTGCTTAGCTTCTTTTCTATATAGAGGTATCTTTTTCCCGTTAAAAAATAATATTTCAACTCAGTTCCTCTTTCCAGTAAATTGGATTTGTTCTGGTATTATTGGATTCCTTTTGGACTTAGTAAAAGCCCCGGGGTACATTCTAGGGACTATTTTTGCGCCATTTATAAAAGCTGCAAGAATCCAAAATAATAAAGAATCGAATTAAGTCCTTTGCAGCCAAATCTAATTTCATAT
>Ga0209252_1002080_pt1 | contig 12359 bp, 10 predicted proteins | sample SaaInlV_135m_DNA_3_FD_184673 | JGI IMG/M metagenome (GOLD analysis project Ga0209252, IMG submission 184673) | Marine microbial communities from expanding oxygen minimum zones in the Saanich Inlet - Saanich Inlet SI074_LV_100m_DNA (SPAdes) (version 2) | ecosystem: Environmental > Aquatic >... | reverse complement strand
TCTGAACTTCTATTATAATAACATCTTTTTGTTCAATATTTTCAATTCTATGTTTTGTGCCATTTCCAATTAATACAGTGTCTCCTTCCTTATAACTTAAAACTTTATCATCTAATGTGATTAAAGGATTTCCTTGAATAATAATCCATGATTCAGATCGTTTTGTATGGTATTGGTAACTTAATCTTTTACCTGGATTAATCTCAAGCCTTTTAATCTTATAATGTTTCTCATTGTGAATAACATAAAAGATGCCCCAGGGTCTTTCTTCTTTTTCTAAATAATTAAATGGTTTCATAAAGTACTATATGATTTTGATTAGGATTAAACTTTGAGCTTAAATAGAAATTTACTTTTCTACCTATTAGCTTTTCTATTTTATTTTCAATCTGATTAATATATTCCATATTAAGTTCTTTTCCAATTAAAAAAATCTCTATTAATCCACTATCCTTTCCTTGAGCATAATCTCCAACAACAATTATTTGCTTAACATTCCCTATTCTTTCTAAAACATTTTCTACAACATCCTCTAAGCCTAAATGTTTGAAAACTACCTTTTGAAGAACTTCAAACATAGGATGATTAGTGTTTGCTTTATATTCGATTTTATTATCAACCTTAATTTTTTTTAAATATCCGGCAAGTTGTAAGTGATTAAGCTCTTTTCTAATCGAATTAGTTGACTCTCCCATCTCAGATGCAAGTCCATTTAAGTATCCTCTATTTGCTTGTGAAATAAAAAATTTCAAGAGAAGTCTTAATCTAGTTTTTGATGTTATTAATTCACCTAACATTTTAAATAAAAGTATTTTTTTTCACGGCTTCGCCCTGTCTGTTACATTATACAAACTGAGAAATTTATTAAAAAACTACTAAGCTACTTTAAGAAGTATTGACACACCCAAAGAAAGAAGCTCTAGTTTAATCTGGTTTCTGTTCATTTGAACAATCTTTCCAGTTTGACCTTTAAAAGGTCCCTCTTTAATACTATATTGAGAACCTAATTTTAATTTTTTAATTATTACTGAATTGTAAACTCCTGAAAGGTTATTTTTCATTAATTCAATTTCTTGATCACGAACAAGTGCAGGTTTACCTAACCAAAAAAGGTATCTTACTACACCTGGAATATCAAAAACTTTATGTCTATGTTTTTCTTCAATCTTAACAAATATATATGAGGGTAATAGAGGTTTTATTACTCTTTTTTTTCTATCAGAATATTGTTTCACATGAGAATATGTAGGGCAATAAGCCTCAATTCCTAGTAATTTTAAATTATTAGCAGTTTTAATCTCATTGTGAGGTTTTGTGTATAATACTAACCAATTCATTAGTTTTAATATAATATCAAGTACCAAAAGTACTTAATTATTGTTAATAATCAAATAATAAAAAATAATAATTACTAAGTTTGTGGGTATAAATAGCTTTAAATTTAAACATGAGTTCATCTTTAGGTATTATTTCCTTAGCCTTATCTACATTATTAATTTTCATTACAAACAAAGTTTTTTTATCAAAAAACATTACTGATGAAGTAAACAAAAGATCTTCGCATACAACTATAGCTACAAGATCAGGAGGAATTGCTGTATTCGTAACACTATTTATTATTAGCTCAATTAATTATTTAATTGGTAATACAATTTTTGATTTTTCATACCTAGTTCCACTTAGCTTATTGGTTGCAATAGGAAGCTATGATGATATATTTACAATTGATTTTAAATTGAAATTAATTTTTCAAATAATTGCAGCTAAAATGATTGTTGATACTGGCCTTTTGATTGATAATTTTCATGGCATACTTGGCATTTATGAGATAAATAGAGCAATTGCTCAACTTTTAACAATGTTTATAGTGATATCTATCATTAACGCAATAAACTTTATTGATGGTGTAGATGGGTTAGCAATCTCAATCTTTACTTTTTTTATTGTAGCTTTTGAATTCTTTTCATTTTCCATTACGCCTCTATATTATTTTAGTATTATAATTTTAGCTTCCTTAGCTCCTCTATATTATTTTAACTTTAGGAAGAGAAAAAAGGTTTTTCTAGGGGATTCCGGCTCACACCTTCTTGGAGGTATGATAAGCATATATGTCATATTTATCCTATCACAAAATTATTCTATTAAACCTCAATTTGATATACATAAAATATTGTTTATAATATCCATTCTATCTTATCCAATTATTGATCTAGTTAGGATTGTGTTTATAAGATTAAAAAATAAAAAATCTCCTTTTCAAGCAGATAAAAAACATATTCATCACTATATATTAGGAAAAACTAAAAATCACTTTTTTACAACTTTATCTATCTTGATTATTAGCTTATTTATAATGGTTACTATAATATTTTTATCCTAAATATTTAGAATTAATCTTTAATTAATTGGTTTAGAATATCGTAAGGGGCCTTGATAGATTCTATATTTGGTGATAATCTGTATGCTTCTTTCATATATTCAAATCCCTTTGGCAGGTTATTTTTTTCTATATAAATTCTAGCCATCAAATAGTTAGTATATGCAAGATAAGGGTTAGATTCAACCCCTCTTATTCCATAATTTATTGCTTTATCAAAATCTTTGTAATGAAGATAATATCTTGCAATTAAAGTTGATTTTGGGATTAGATTTGTTGTGAATTCAGGATAAAATAAATCTACTTCATCTAGGGCTGTTTTCTCAATACTATATTTATTAAGAGTTAAGTCTGAGAGCAAGGTTGTCTGGGTTATATATGAATTAAATCTCATCAGATTTAAGAAAAGTACTCCGATATAAACTAGTATAATAAAACTTATTTGAACTCGCATAATTACCTACATAAAGATGTTAATTCAATCGGAAATGAAATGTTAGTATATGTTTGAATATGTTTAACTATAGTACAAGCTTCAGAAATTCTATTCATTCTAAAAAGGGATAAAGCGAAGTATGATAGAGTTATAGAATTTGATTGTGCAAACTCTGATGAATATTTTTCATAATTCGATATTACATTTTCAAAGTCATCTATTGAAAAATAAGCTTTAATTAAATTTTCATAGAATTTTTTTGATGGATAAATTTCTATAGAAGAATTCATGATTTGAAGTGCCTTGTCAAATTCTCCTTGGTTAAACAATTTAAGAGCACCATCGTGTAGCTCAGTTGCTGCCTTTACTTGGGCAGTTCCAAATTCAACATAGTCTGCAAGAATTTGTGTTTCTTCATTTTGAATATTTGTGTTTCTGTATTCATCAAGAATTCTTTTTTTATCATCAATCAAAGTTGAGTCTACATCCCCTATTAATGATGCTAAAACAATTTTCCATATCTGAAAATCAGCAGTTGCCGCATTATTTCTAATTCTATCAAAATAATGAACAACTGAGTCTGTTTTACTTTCACCAATTAATTTTCTTGCATACATCACAAAATGTATTGGATTATTTGGTAATCTTTTAAAAGCTCGAGAAGCATATTTATGAAAACTGTCAAGCTCTCGCTCCTGATCATAAATATCCGCTAGCTGAGACTCTGAATACATTATATAAGGATTTTTTTTCATGCCATCCTTAATTAATTTAATAGCTAGATCTGTTGAATCTTTTTTATAATAATAGCGTCCAATTATTGCATTGATTGGTAGAGCTGTGTTTGTTAGGGAGGGGTAGTTATAATCTACACTCTGAATGAATTCTAATGATCCTTCATAATTATTATTTCTAATATCAGAAATAAATCTATTTTGAATTAAATATGACTTAAGGAATTTATAGTTAAGATTAATAACTACCAAGTATAACAAAATAGATAAAATTATCGGAATCTTAAACTTTTTCATAACCCTTATCTGTAATCTTAATTAATATTAAAATGTATACTAATAAAAATATCTGTTGTGATGGCCTACTTAATGGAAAATTTAAATTTATATCAATAAAGTAGACTATAAAAGGGAGAAATAAATACACATTATTAAAACCTATTAGACCTTTGAGCCAAAGCTTAATATTAGTAAATGTTAATCTAAATACTAAAAAGATGAATATTATGAAAGGAATAAATCCAATAATTCCAGTTTCAGCAAAAATCTCCAAGAAATCATTATGAGCAACAAAAGGAACAACATAACTGTACATATTTACAGAGTCATACTTTATAGACATAATTCTCCAATTTCCAATACCACAACCTAAAATTGGTGTAGCTTTTATTTGTTTTAGTGCGTGACCATAAAATCTTAATCTTTGATTTATAGATTCATCATTTTGGTTTTCTACAACTGTATTAATTCTTGCATTTAGTGAAACTGATTCTTCGTTTCCCGAAAGAGGAATAAACAAAATAATAGATAATATTAATGGAATTAAGTAAGGATTAAAATTTCTAAAGTATTCTTTAAATGTTTTTTTACCTGGGTCCTTTTGTATAAGTGAAATAAATAATAAGAAAAGTATACTTATAAATATAGATAGAAAAACTGCCCTTGCTGACAAAAGAAGCAATGCCAGAAAAGATAGGGTCATTAATATATATGTTAAAACTTTACTGAAGATTGATTTCAACTTTTCCAATAAAACTATTGCTAAAGGGATTTTAAAAGCAATCATAGCTGCAGTAATATTTTTATTTCCATAAAACCCTCTAATTTCATTAGCATCAGAAAGGCCAAACTCAGTCATACCTACAAATTGCCTGTATAGATTTAGGGTTGCAAAGACATCTAAAACAAGACTACAGGTAAAAATTATAAGAATAAATTTTACTGTAACATTAGAGGTTTTTGCAATGTAAATGATAATTCCTAGTGTAATTAAAATAGAAAATATATCTGTTAGTCTCTCAATAGATAAAGTTACATTTAAGGCGTTTACCATGCTTAGAACTGAGGCAATGAAAAACACTAAAAAGCTTAAAAAAATAGGATTTCTTATGACTTGGTCAAAGTGATCTTTTTCGATTTTAAAAAGTAGTATTAATAAATAGCTGATATTTATAAAACTCAGGTAAACCCATTGAGTAGCTTTCATGTCAATAGCACCAAATTCAGGAGCGTAGACTATTAAAACTAGTATAAAAAGATAAGCCTTAGAAATGATGTTAATCATGAATAATAAATATATAAAAAAAGCCTCTCAAATGAGAGGCTTAATTTAATTATTACTAATTAGAAAAAGATTACCATCCAGTTCTGTTAGTAGTTTTACCAGCTACAGCAGCGGCACCTGTTACGGTTCCAGCAGATATATCTGTAAATACAGTTATATAATCTTCTGCATCTTCCTTAGTTGTAGATACCCATGTTGGGATATTTACACCAGCTGCAATAATGTTGTTTGTTCCAGTTGGAGCATCATTATTAGCAGTTTCAAGAGCAGTATCAGATGCACCCGAAAGAACTACAGTTGTTGCAGCAGGGAATGCTACGTTACCTGTATTTCTAAGAGTAATTCTTAAACCATTTTTCACAGTTGGCGCAGCAGACGCTAATGTAAATAATGAAGAGTTTGAACCAGCAAGGTTAGAAGCTACATTATACGCAGATGGCGTTAATGTTGCTTTTGTACTTGTTTGAGCAGCATCAATTACGAAGCTAACTGATGGGAATGATACATCAACAGGCGACGTGTTTAGTGTCGCTGTTCCTGAAACATTCTTCGTTACTTGGAAGAAGTTACTTGTAGCAGAAGTAATAGTTACAGCTACATAATCAGCGTCAGCGTGAATCGCTGCCATTACAGCATCAGCAATATCATCCTGTTGATCACCTGCAGCAATAGTAGCTGTTAAATACTTAGCTAAACCTGTTGCTTGTGTAGTACCAAATTGGAAAACTAACTGAGCACCACCACCAATTGCAGAAACAGTAGCTAAAGTAGCAGCTCCTAAAGTTGAATCAGTATATGTTACAGAATATAATGCTTTTTTATACGCATCTCTAGCAGCAATTATTTCAGTATTACTAGAAGTATTGAATGAAGTATCAGCGTTTAGGTATGCAACTAAGTCATCAACAGTTTCAACTGTTGTTCCATTTGCAGCACCTGTATATGCATCACCTTCAGCAAAAATCGTAGATCCAGCAGCAGTTGTTACTGTAACACCTTCAGCAGCAGCACCTAATTCATTTTCGTTAAATGTGTTGTTTGCGATTTTTACATCCCATGCCCATGAAATATTTTCACTAGCTCTAGCACCGTTAGTAACCTCAGTTGAAGCAGTACCTTCATCAGAATATGCATATGCATAGTATCCTGTGTAGTTAGTACCTAAATCAACAGCCTCAGCACCAGTTGGTGTAGCAGAAGGATCAGTCAAACTTGAAGTAGTATCAGTATAAACACCACCATAAGAAGCTTGAATTTCTAGCTTAGACACTGTATCTAACCAAGTACTTACAGTACCTGTAGCAGCAATTGCATCAACTAAGAAAGCATCTAATGTTTTAACACCTGAAGCAGTTGTAATTGAACCAAGGTCAGTTGATCCACCTACAGCCCATGCTGTTGCAGCTCTAGCAGCAGCAGTTTCATAAGTATCTCTAACTAATGAAGCAACAAATGCGTTGTTATAAACTTGAACAGATGAAGTAGTAGAAGTTCCATTATCTTTTAACGCAGCAGCTTCAATAGTTGCAAGCTTAGGGTTATCAGTAACAGATAAAGCTTCAGCGTCATCCATTCCTAAAGTTAATGAAGTCATCTCTGCATTTCCATCAACACTAACTGAAACAGCTTTATCGCCAGTTACAGTTAATTTAGTAGTAGCAGAAAGAGTAACAGCAGTCATTAAATCATTGTTGTCAAAAACTCTGTCCTCAGCTTTAGAAGCATCAGTCCAAGAAGACATTGCAGCGTTACCTGAAGCAGATACATCAAACGCATCAGCACCAGTTAAATCAACAGTTGTTAAAGCTGGTACGCTAGTGAATGAAATATCACCTGTAGCACCTGTAATTGTAGCGCTAGTTAATTTTGCGTGAGCAACAGTAAAAGCTATATCTTGAGCTGAAGCAGAACTTAAAAGATTTGCAGCAGTTGTAGTAGATAAATTGTTAGGGTCATTATCTCTAATCATTGTAATGTTTGCTGTTTCAAGAGAAACTGCATCAGTTAATTTATTAGTAGTAGTACCTAAAGTAACAATGTTCTTACCTGTAAAGCTTTTAACACCAGTTTCTAACTCAATTGCTCCTCTAAAGTTGTGAACTGCAACAGTTGCAACGTTAGTAAAAGAAAGCGTACCATCAACAGCACCTACAGTGTTACCTGCAAGACCAGTTGAAGCAAAAGTTCCAGCAGCAGTACCATTAGTAAATGATGCAGGACCGTTAAGAGTTAAAGTAGCGTTTTGTGTAGTACCATTAGCAGTAGTAGATTTCCATGCAGCTAAATCTAAAGTTGCATCTTTCTTTGTAGTAATAGTAATAGTATTACTAGGAGCAGTTACAATCGCACCAAAGTCAACATTAGTTGCTGATGGGAAGTTAACTGTGAAAGTACCAGCATCATCAGTTTCTATTGAAGAAGCTGTAGTTAAAGCTGGGAAAGAAATATTTGTTACTGTAGTAGTATAAGTCGTTTTTAAATCGATCTTAGACGCGTTAGCTAACAAAGGGAATGAATAACCACCTGGTTGAGTCATTGTAATGTTAGCAGCTGATACTAAGTTGTTAAACTTAATCTCAGTACCTGTAGAACCACCTGCTGTATATGTAATGTTTCCAGTTGTAGTGTTTACTCTATCAACTAAAGTTTGAACATCAGTGTAGTTCATAGTTGCATAACCAGTAATAGTCATACTTGCGTTAAGAACATTTAACTTGTTTCCAAGTGCTAATGCAGCATTTAATGTAGTTGCATTAGTTACACTTACATCCGTAGAGTAAATGTTAGAAGAAGCTAGTAAATCAGCTAAACTCAGTTCAATTGCATCTAGTTCAGACTGTAACGAAGTTACAGCAGAAGCAGTAGCAGCAGTAGCTAAAGAAGCTTGTACAGCGTCAACTTCTGTTTGCAATGTTGCAAGACTTGCCTCTAAACCTGATAAATCAGTAGCAGCAATTCCGTTAACAGCAGCAGTAGCAGCGTTTCCAGCAGCAGTAGCAGCATCAGCAGAAGCACCTGCAGAATTAGCAGCGGCTTGAGCAGCAGCAACACCAGCTGAAAGACCACTAATAGTCCCAGATAGTGAAGATACTTGACCTGATAAAGAAGATAAACCATCAACTTGAGATTTTAACGCGCTAATTTGAGCGTTTAAGTCATCAAATTGATCATCGTAGTTTTGACAACCCACTAAAACTAGTGAGGCAAGCAAAACAGTTAATAATCCTTTTTTCATGTTTTAAAATTTAATTTATATTTAATGTTTGTATTTTTATATGAACGTTCATGTTACATATTAAATGTACACACACACATAAGCAAATACTGTGCCAAAAAATTGAAATACTATATAATATAATGATTATCAACATTTTATAAATTCTACATTATGAATAAATATTTAAAATTATCACTGATTTTGTTCTTAATTTACTCTTGTTCAACCAATGAGGTTAAGGAACCTGTAGACTGCGTAAACATGGTTTACAAAGAAGGAATGGCTTACTTTGAGGATCAAGTATTTTCCGGATCGTGTATAGTTTACACAGGAGATAAGAAAATGAATCAGCTACTTAGCTTTAAAAGGGGGGCCCCAAGCGGAGTCCATGAAGGGTATTATTATCCTGGTGAAGAACTTGAATTTAGAGGTAATAGAAAAAGGGGGGAAATCCATGGTGATTACCAACGCTATCATTTAAATGGAGAAGTACACATGAGCGGAAAGCTTAAAAAAGGCTTCAGAGTTGGACTATGGAGCATCTATGATAATAAAGGCAAATTACTCGAAGAAAGAAAATACTTTAATGGAAAAATAATTGACTCAACTACTTATATAAACGAATAATGAAAACATCAAAAACACTAACATTAATATTAACATTAGCGCTATTATCTTGTAGTGACAATGTTCAGATTATAACAATAGACACACACGACGATATCAATGTTGTCAATTTTACGGATTCTCTAAACTATTCAATGAACACGGAGACACAAGTAAACCTTCCCAAAATGGAGGCGGGGGGGCTTGATGTTGCATGGTTTGTTGTTTATACAGGTCAAGGAAGTCTTGATGATGAAGGCTATGCAGCTGCTGAGGACAATGCAATATCAAAATTTGATGCTATTGATAGATTGGTTAATGAATATGCCCCTGATCAAATTGAGCTTGCACTTTCATCTGATGATGTTAGAAGAATCCATGCAAAAGGAAAAAAAGTTGCTATGATAGGTGTAGAGAATGCTTACCCAATGGGGCTTGATACTTCAAACGTGAGAAAATACTGGGAAAGAGGAGCGAGATATGTATCCCTTGCGCACAATGGTCACAGCCAATTTTCTGATTCTAATACTGGAGAATTTGATGGAACCACATTACACAATGGATTAAGCTATTTGGGAAAAGAAGTTGTGGGTCTTTTAAACTATTATGGTGTAATGATTGATATTTCTCACCCATCTAAAGAGGCTATAGCTCAAATGATAGAGTTAAGCAAAGCGCCTGTAGTTGCTTCACATTCTTCTGCACGAGCTCTAAGAGATCATCCTAGAAACCTCGATGATGAGCAACTTAATTTAGTAAAGGACAACGGGGGTGTTGTTCAAGTAACAGCACTTGGAAGTTTTTTAACTGATAGAAAGGATCCCCCACCAAATATGGATGACTTTATGGACCATATAGATTATATGGTAGATAAAATTGGTATTGAGCATGTTGGGATAAGTTCAGATTTTGATGGTGGTGGAGGAATAGTTGGCTGGAAGGACGCTTCAGAGACAATGAATGTAACTGCTGCACTTAGGGAAAGAGGTTATAGTGAGTCCGAAATAGAAAAATTATGGGGCGCTAACCTGTTAAGAGTACTTGATGAAGTTCAAGCTATCTCTTCTAAATTACAGTCGGGAGAACTATAAGTAGAGTTTTTGACCGAGTCTGGCAATATTAAACCCTTTGCTAGTAACTAGCTTAGATAACTCGCTGTCTGGGTCCAACATCATATTTGTGTGATTCATATGGATGAAATACACTTTGCTTCTGTTCTCTACATGTAATCCACTCAATAGATCTATTGTTTCAGTAACAAGTGGATGAGGAATTTCACTGATATCTCTATTTATTTCTTTTGAGTCATAAAAAGTTGCGTCTATTAATAAAAAATCAAATTCTTCAGCGAGTTGGCTTAAATTTCTATCCCACTTCTCCCATTTATCAATATCAGGAATAAATAGAGCTTTTTTATTTTTTCCTTCAATAATGTAACCTGCTGTCTCAGAATACTCATCTCTGTGCGGAACCTGAACAGGTGTTACTATTATATTACTCAACTCATTAGTGCTTAATCCAAAATTTATTTCCTTGATTTTAATATTATTTATATCAACCAATTGACTCCAAGGGCCATTATTTTGCAAAAATTTACTCATCCTCGGCAAAACCCTTACTAAAAGGTCCTTCGAACCTAAAGCTTCTCTTCCAAAGTACATCAAACCAGTGTAATGACCCATATGAGCATGAGTAATATATATAGATTCTGGAAGCAGAAATTCATGAAATATATTTTTCTTCAAATTATTTAACTGAAATGTAATATCTGGAGTTGCCTCAAAAAGAATATATTTTTTTAAATCTGAGTTAACTACTGCTATTGATGTTGTGTAGTACTCTTCATATACATCAAAGTTATCTTCACAGAATGGGTGTTGGCAGCCTATATGAGGTAGCCCTGCATCTTGGGTATTGCCTAGGATATAAATATATTCTGACTGACTGTTTACTGAAATTGAAATAATTAAAAAGGTGACTAAATTTAAAATTCTAATCAAAATGAAAAATTTATACCAAAATAGAAATTTCTTTTTGGAGCGGGCTCATAATATCTTTTTCCAAATGCATTTATCCTAATATTATCAAAATACTCTTGGTTAAAAGCATTATTTACACCCAAAAATATTTCACTACTACTAAAGATTTCTTTTGAGTATTTAATATTAAGTAGGTTATAAGAACTTATTAGTGTTTCATTAGCATTATCAGCATATCTTTCACCAATCAATCTATTAGAAATAATTAGGGATCTATCTCTGGAAAGTTTAAAAATTATATCTAAGTCCAACATTTGACTAGGAATCCCCGGAATTAAATTATCTGCAAGGTTATTATTGTCAATTAGGAAGTCTTCAAACTTGTTTTTACTTAATGTGTAGGATAAATTAATTCTTCCTCCCTTAAAAGACAGCTGAGAGTTAAGTTCTAAGCCATATCGAGAAGTAGAACCTACATTTTGATAAAAGTTTTTTCCAGGAAACTGCTCAAGTTCATAGGGTAGTATTTCATTTTCTGAGCTAATAACATAAGCAATGGCCTCCAAAGTTAAGTTGGACACTTCTTTTCTCCATCCAATTTCATAGTTGAGAGAAGAGCTTGATTTAAGATCTTCATTTAAGCCTTCTCCATTTGGATTATTTGAAAGCTCATTCAATGTAGGGGTTTCAAAGCTTGTCCCAAATGAAAAGAAAATATTGTCATTAGAATTAACTTTATAGGAAAGACCAAGAGATGGATTAAGCTTGTCTAACATAATTGAGCTAGATGAATCAGTGCGTATAATATTGACATCATATCGAATTCCATATCGTACTAGAAAGCCTGAATCATAACTAGTCTGACTTAGAATGTAAAGCCCAGTACTTTTAAATCTCTCTATTTGATCAAAAGTTATTTCACCCTTAACACCAAGATCATTCTTGTATCGTTTTCTTTCGTCAGATTGATTTAGATAATCAAGCCCCAGAACAAGAGTTCTGCTTCGATTATCCAAAGCATATCTTTTAGTATATTTTGTTCCAAGACCATAATAGTCTCTGTCAAGCGAGATGACTCCACCAAAGTTGAATGGTAACTTAGTAAAAAAGTCTCTTTTTTGATAGAAGAAATAACTATCAAAGAATGAATTTTCGTTCCTTTTATGATTCCACGAAATACCAGTCTTTAAATGTTTAACTTTTTCATATGTATCATAGTCAATGTTATTCTTCCTTGCTTGTCTTCGGTCATTTTCAACTTCACTAAGTTTTAGACCTCCTGCATCATATGCATATGGACTGTCTGTATAATTAATCTGCCATACTATCTTATTTTTATTATCTAAATCATTAATATATTTTAGATTTAGAATGTTTGATTTATAACCACTTTGATCTCTATAACCATTTGATCTTCTTTTATCATAATGAATTATTAAACTTGAG
>Ga0209252_1002079_pt1 | contig 12361 bp, 9 predicted proteins | sample SaaInlV_135m_DNA_3_FD_184673 | JGI IMG/M metagenome (GOLD analysis project Ga0209252, IMG submission 184673) | Marine microbial communities from expanding oxygen minimum zones in the Saanich Inlet - Saanich Inlet SI074_LV_100m_DNA (SPAdes) (version 2) | ecosystem: Environmental > Aquatic > Marine... | reverse complement strand
TCTTTTTAAAAAGCTGTAATGACTTAACAATAGTTTTTTAAAATCATTTTCATCTAAAAGATTTAGGTTTAAGTTTAATTTTTTTAACATTTGTGCTCTTTTATTAAACAAAGACTCGTAACTATTCGTGATTTTATATAGTTCTTGTAAATCTTTATGGTTTATGGGAGTTTTTTTTATATCTATTAAATCAATAGACTTAGCAAAAGACCATTGTTTAATTATTCTTTTACAAGTAGAACATGAAGATAAATAGTATAATTTATTCATTTAAAAAATTTCAGTTTGAGATTAGAAGATATATCTTTGGAAATCAAATCTACTTAAAATGAAGTTTAATACAAAAACTATCCACGGAGGTCAAATCGAAGAAAAAGGATATGGCGCAGTTATGCCTCCAATATATCAAACATCAACGTATTCTCAAAAAACACCTGGAGATCACAAAGGATATGAATACAGTAGAACTCATAACCCAACTAGAAGTGCATTGGAAAACTCACTTTCAAGCATAGAAGGTGGAAAATTTGGTCTTGCGTTTGGGTCTGGTCTGGCTGCAATTGACGCGGTGCTTAAATTATTAAATCCAGGTGACGAGGTGATCTCAACTAACGACTTGTATGGGGGCTCCTACAGACTATTTACTAAAATTTTTGAAAAGTATGGGCTTATTTTCCATTTTACCGAAATGCACGATTTATCTAAAATAGAAAATTTGGTAAATAAAAACACAAAAATGATTTGGGTTGAAACACCTACTAATCCAATGATGAATATTGTTGATATTGAAGGTCTGAGCAATATTTCAAAAAAATTCAATCTTATTTTGGCAGTTGATAATACATTTGCAACACCCTTTTTACAACAGCCACTTTCTCTGGGAGCTGACATTGTTATGCACTCAGCTACAAAATATTTAGCGGGTCATAGTGATGTGGTTCTAGGAGCACTTATTGTGAACGACCGTAATCTCTCTGAGCAATTATATTTTATTCAAAATGCAAGTGGAGCAATTTGTGGCCCTATGGACAGTTTTTTAACTCTTAGAGGAATTAAAACATTACACGTAAGAATGCAAAGACATTGTGAAAATGCTAAAAAGATTGCAAATTATTTAAACAATCATCCAAAAATTGAATCGGTTTATTGGCCTGGATTTAATGATCATCCTAATCACAATATTGCTAAAAATCAAATGAATGATTATGGGGCAATGATTTCCTTTACATCAAAAGGAAATAGCCTAAGTAAATCTCTAAAAATAGTTGAGTCTCTAAAAATATTCACATTAGCAGAGTCCTTAGGGGGGGTTGAAAGTTTAGCTGGACATCCAGCTTCAATGACTCATGCTTCAATTCCAAAAAAAGAAAGAGAAAAGTCTGGTGTAGTTGATTCGTTGATTAGGCTTAGTGTAGGAATTGAAGATGCAGATGACTTAATAGAAGATCTGAAACAAGCAATAGGTTAATTTAAACAATAATTATTTGTTTAACTTAGAGTAATAAATCCTTTTTAATATGAAAAAGATTATCGAAAATTTTATTTCTGAAATTGATAAAAAAAACTCTCATGAACCTGAGTTTATGCAAGCTGTGAAAGAAATAGCTGAAACAGTTTTGCCATATATAGTTTCCAAAGACATTTATCATGGTAAAAACATTTTAATGAGAATGGTTGAGCCTGAAAGGGTATTGATGTTTAGAGTAAATTGGGTTGATGATAATGGAGAAATTCAAGTAAATAGAGGATACAGAGTGCAAATGAACTCAGCAATTGGTCCCTACAAAGGAGGGTTAAGGTTTCATCCTACTGTTAATCTTAGTATTTTAAAGTTTTTAGCGCTTGAACAAGTATTTAAGAATAGTCTTACAACTCTTCCTATGGGTGGTGGTAAAGGGGGGTCTGATTTTGATCCAAAAGGAAAAAGTGACGGTGAAGTGATGCGGTTTTGTCAAAGTTTTATGACAGAGCTTTACAGATATATAGGCCCAAATACAGACGTTCCAGCAGGTGATATGGGTGTTGGAGGAAGGGAAATTGGATATATGTTTGGTCAATATAAAAAATTAAAAAAAGAATTTACCGGAGTTTTAACAGGGAAAGGACTTTCTTGGGGAGGCTCTTTAATAAGACCTGAATCAACAGGCTATGGTACTGTGTATTTTGCTGAAAACATGTTAAATCATGTTTCTAACTCTATAAAAGGAAAAACTGTAGTCATTTCCGGATCTGGAAATGTTGCTCAATTTGCTGCAGAAAAATGTATACAGCTTTCTGCTAAAGTGATTTCTATGTCTGATTCATCTGGCACTGTTTATGACAGTGATGGAATAGATACTGAAAAACTAAATTTTATTATGGATCTCAAAAATGTAAAAAGAGGTAGAATTAATGAATATGTACACAAGTACCCAAACGCTGTCTTTTTTAAAAATAAAACTCCGTGGGAAATAAAATGTGATATCGCACTTCCCTGTGCAACTCAAAATGAACTTAATGAAAATGATGCTAAAAATTTAATAAAAAACGGATGCATATGTGTTAGTGAAGGGGCTAATATGCCTTGTGAACCTGATGCAATAAAAATATTTAAGCAGAACAAAATTTTATATGCTCCTGGAAAAGCTTCTAATGCTGGAGGCGTTGCAGTTTCTGGACTTGAAATGGCACAAAATTCTTTAAGATACAGTTGGTCAAGGGAAGAGGTGGATTCCAAATTAAAAGAAATAATGAAAGAGATACATAATTCATGTTTAATTCATGGGCAGGAAAAAAATTACGTAAACTATGAAAAGGGAGCAAATATTGCTGGATTCATCAAAGTTGCAGATGCAATGTTAGCCCAAGGAGTAGTTTAACAATGCTTGTTTCAACTGAAGCTATTTCGTTAAATTATATTAAGTATTCTGAAACTAGCATAATTGTTAAATGCTTTACAAAATCCAACGGATTAAAATCTTATTTATTAAAAGGTATTCGTACTTCTAAAAAAAAAAAAATTAATATTGGGTTTTTTCAACCTCTTACTCAATTAGAAATTGATGCCAATCATAAAAATAACGGGGGATTAGAAAGTCTACGATCAGTAAAAATTATAAATCCCTACAAAACGATTCATTTAGATATAATTAAAAACTCCATAGTTATGTTTTTATCTGAAGTTCTTTCAAAAAGTATAAAAGAGGAAGAAAAAAACTTAGCTCTGTTTAACTTTTTAAAACAATCTATAGTGTGGCTAGATAAATCTAACAGATTTAGTAATTTTCACATTCATTTTTTAATTAAACTATTATCATTTATGGGTATATCGCCAGATTTGTCTCATCAGGATCTTGACGGTTTTAATATGATTGAAGGAGTCTTTTGCAAATACGATGGAAGTGAATATTGTATTAACGGCGAAATTATTTCACATTTTAAAAGTTTTTTAGGCACAGAATTTGATGAATTGGTAGAGGAAGTTAACACTTCATATAAGAGAAAAAAATTAATTGAATTTTTAATTAAATATATGCAAATCCATTTGCCTGATTTTAAAAGGCCTAACTCTCTAAACATTCTATATGAGCTATTTGGCTAAGTATTTTGTTTCAGTTTGTCTTTTGTTTTTTTGTGCTAATGGTTATTCTCAAAAAATAATCATAGTTGACAATACGAATAATCAGCCTGTTTCTAATGTTACTGTTTTTGGAAAACAAAGTTTAAAGTCATTAATTTCCGACAATAATGGTATCGTTAATATTGAAGAATTTGATAAAAAAGATACTTTAATAATCGGGCATATCTCCTACAAATCAATTGAATTAATAATTAATACCCTGTCAAATAAGACTACTGTTTTTCTAGAGCCCAACACCCTAGCTTTATCAGAGGTTATTCTTTCTGTTGCTAGAAACAAAGAAAATAAAGAAAAAATTTCCAAGCAAGTTTCACTAATAACAAATAAAGATTTGAAACTAGATTTACCTCAAACTTCTGCTGATTTATTAAATTATGCTAGCGGAGTTAGAGTTCAAAAATCTCAAGGTGGAGGCGGAAGCCCCGTCATAAGGGGTTTTGAGGCAAACCGAGTTTTACTTGTAGTTGATGGAGTAAGAATGAATAATGCTATTTATCGTTCAGGACATTTACAAAACTCCATCACTATAAATCCTAATAGTCTTGAAAGAACAGAGGTTATTTATGGTCCCTCGTCTGTAGGCTATGGGTCTGATGCGTTAGGTGGTGTAGTGCACTTTTACACTAAAACACCAAAAATGAATAATAACAAAAAGTTGGGGGCAAGTGGAATCTCTTCTTACAATTCAAGATTCAATAACATAGTGCAAAACTTAGATCTTGAATACAGTTCAAACAAATGGGCTAGTTATACAAACTTTTCTTTTTCAAAATTTGGAGATGTTATAATGGGGGATAATAGAAAACATGGTTTTGATGGATGGGGCTTAGACTATCATTATTTAGAATCTAATAAATATAATGAAGCAAAAAAAAATAATGAAAATCCAAATATTCAATTAAATACAGCTTATCAACAATATGATTTTATGCAAAAATTTAATTTTTTGTTGTCTGAAAGCTCCAATATGGTAATAAATCTTCAACATTCAAACTCATCTGATATAAATAGGTTTGATAAATTAAACGAAATTACAAATGGAGATTATAAATATTCTGAATGGTACTATGGTCCTCAGAAAAGAACATTGATTTCAACCCTTTTTAATTTTTCTAAAGCTAAGAGACTAAGTGACAAAAGTAAATTACTAATCGCTTACCAAAAGATAGGAGAGTCAAGGCATTATAGAAAATTTCAAGGTCTTTCTAAAACCAATCAAATAGAAAACTTAAATGTTTATTCTGTTAATAATGATTATTTTAAAAATTTCTCCAATAATTCTTCCCTTGTTTACGGCTACGAATACACTTTCAATAAGGTAAACTCTGAAGCTTATTTACAAAATTACAAATCAACAATTTCAGGGCTAGCTGAATCTAATCAGTTTTATAATATACCAACAAGATATCCAAGCGATGAAGGTCATTATTCAACAGCTGCTATTTATTATGAATACAGAAAAGATCTTTCAAAAAAATCAAATGTTAATTTTGGAATGAGGTTTACCAATACTCGACTAAGAGCAAAATGGAATGATATCAAAATAATTAATGCTAATATCTCTGATGTTCATTCTCAAAACTCATCTATAACAAGTAGTTTTGGCTATGTGCTAAGGTCAAAAAATAATTGGAAAATTAGTGCTAATTTTTCTAGTGGTTTTAGGTCTCCAAATATTGATGATATTGGGAAAATTAGAGAGCAAAAGGGTATGCTTTCAGTTCCAAATTCTAAACTAAAGCCAGAATATGCCTACAACTCTGAAATAGGGCTTTCTAAATCATCAATAAATAAACAAAATACATTTTCTATAAACGCATATTACACCCATATTTCTAATCATATTACTAGAGATTACTTTGAAATAAAAAACGATACATCGACAAGCGATCCATCTACCATAGTATTTAACTCTGAAGAAGTAATCACAATGGCTAATATTAATAAAGGAAATGCGTTTATATACGGAACTACATTAGACATAAAACTAAGTTCACCAAATTTATGGATGCTTAAAGGTAATTTAACTTATACACACGGAGGCAGTGTGAATAGTCACCATCCATTGCCTTCAATTTCTCCTTTGTTTGGGCATTTAACTCTTAGATATAATGTTGCTAAATCAAGTGAACTTGAGCTTTCTTATAAGTTTTCTGGTTCCAAATCCCCGGAAAAATACAGTATTGGTGGTGAAGACGGGCTTGAAGAAACACCTTTAGTTTTTGATGGTATAGATTTCGCTTTCAATGGAATGCCCTCATGGAATGTAATTAAACTTTCTTCGTCGTATGAATTTTCAAATAAATTTAAAACATTACTTGTTTTGGATAATCTTTTTGACATTCATTATAGAGAATTTGCTTCAGGAATATCTGCTCCTGGCAGAAACTTAAATTTAGTTTTAAGTTATAAATTTTAAGTTCTACAAATTTCATCTAAAATAGTTACTTTCGCTTTTAGTAAATTTCGATTTATTCACAATGGCATTTAAAGAATACAAAGGTTTAAATTTATCTCAAGTTGCTGATGAAGTTCTAGCAGAGTGGGAGAAAAATCGCTCTTTTGAAAAAAGTATTAGTTTAAGAAAAAACGCTTCTAAGTTTATTTTTTACGAGGGACCACCATCGGCTAATGGTATGCCGGGGATACATCATGTCATGGCTAGAAGTATTAAAGATATTTTTTGTCGATACAAAACCTTGAAAGGGTTTCAGGTTGACAGAAAAGCAGGATGGGACACACACGGACTTCCAATAGAACTTAGTGTTGAAAAGGATTTAGGAATTACAAAAGAAGATATCGGTACTAAAATTTCTGTTGAAGATTACAACAAAGCTTGTAAAAAAGCTGTAATGAAATATACGGATGTATGGAACGATTTAACAAAAAAAATGGGGTACTGGGTAGACATGAGCAATCCTTATGTTACTTATAAATCTAAATATATTGAATCTGTTTGGTGGCTTTTAAAAGAGCTTTTTGATAAGAATTTAATTTATAAAGGCTACACTATACAGCCATACTCGCCAAAAGCAGGAACAGGTTTAAGCTCACACGAACTTAACCAACCTGGCACTTATCAGGATGTAAGTGACACCACAGTTACGGCACAATTTAAAGCTATAAACAGTTCTCTTCCATCGCTGCTTTCAAACTATGAAGATTTATATTTTTTAGCCTGGACGACTACGCCTTGGACACTTCCTTCAAATACAGCTCTTACTGTTGGTGCAAAAATAAAATACAGTGTAGTGTCTACTTTCAATCAATACACCCATGAATTTACTAATGTTGTTTTAGCAAGTGATCTTGTTTCAAAAGTGTTCAGTGGAAATTATTTACAAGTTAGCTCAAATAGCGATTTTAAATATGACTCTAAAATCGACAAAAAGATCCCTTATTTAGTTAATGAGTCAATAAATGGAAATGAATTAGTTGGAATAAAATATTATCAGCTTTGGGAAGATGCTCCATTGCCTTACAAAAATGCTGAAAATGCTTTTAGAATTATTGAAGGTGACTTTGTGACAACAGAAGATGGTACTGGAATCGTTCATACTGCTCCTACTTTTGGTGCAGATGATGCAAAAGTTGCTAAAATGGCATCACCTGAAATACCTGCATTATTAATTCTTGATGAAAACGAACAGCCTGTTCCTTTGGTTGATTTACAAGGAAAATTTAGAAAAGAACTTGGTTTTTTAGGAGAAAAGTTTGTTAAAAACGAATATTATGAGGAAGGAAATGTCCCAGAAAAATCTGTGGATGTTGAAATCGCTATTAAATTGAAAGAGCAAAACAAAGCTTTTAAAGTTGAAAAATATGTTCACAGTTATCCTAATTGTTGGAGAACTGATAAACCTATATTATACTATCCTTTAGACTCTTGGTTTATAAAAGTAACAGAAAAAAAAGAGGATTTGGTTGAGCTTAACAAATCCATAAACTGGAAACCTAAATCTACAGGTGAAGGTAGATTTGGGAACTGGTTAGCAAACGCAAATGATTGGAATTTATCAAGATCTAGATATTGGGGAATTCCATTACCTATCTGGAGAACAAGTGACTCTAAAGAAGTTTTAGTGATTGGTTCAATGAAAGATCTAAAAACGGAAATTAAAAAATCTATTTCTAAGGGTTTCATGAAAAATGATCCATTTAAACACTTCATTACTAATGACATGAGTAATGATAATTATGATAAAATTGATTTACATAAAAATGTAGTTGACCAAATCATTCTGTGTTCTGAAAAAGGTGAAAAAATGTATCGCGAACCCGATTTAATTGACGTATGGTTTGACTCAGGATCTATGCCTTATGCTCAATGGCATTATCCATTTGAAAACAAAAACAAAATTGATAATAATGAAGCTTTCCCAGCTGATTATATTGCTGAAGGAGTTGATCAAACAAGAGGATGGTTTTACACTCTTCACACTATTGCTACAACGGTTTTTAAGTCAATAGCTTATAAAAATGTGATATCAAATGGGCTTGTTCTTGATAAAAATGGTCAAAAAATGTCGAAACGACTAGGAAATGCTGTTGATCCATTTAAAACTATTTCTAAATTTGGCCCAGATGCAACAAGGTGGTATATGATTAGTAATGCTAATCCTTGGGACAATTTAAAATTTGATTTAGACGGAATTGAAGAGAGTAAACGTAAGTTTTTTGGAACTCTTTATAATGTTTATTCCTTTTTTGCTTTATATGCTAATATTGATAATTTCAAATACAGCGAGAGTGAGATTAATATATCCGACAGACCTGAACTTGATAAATGGATTTTATCTGAATTAAATTCTTTAATAGCTGAAGTTGACGATCATTACGATAATTACGAGCCAACAAAAGCTGCAAGGGCTATCTCAAACTTCGTACAATTATATTTAAGTAATTGGTATGTTAGACTTTCTAGAAGAAGGTTTTGGAAAGGATCATATAGTCATGATAAAATCAGTGCTTATCAAACGCTTTATAAATGTTTAACTGTAGTTTCTAAATTATCCTCTCCAATCGCTCCGTTTTTTATGGACAGATTATATAAAGATTTAGTTAACAACACTTCTGAAAATCCTTTGGACTCAGTTCATCATGATGAGTTTCCTGTTTCAAAATCTGAAGAAATTTATCCTGATTTACAAAAAAAAATAAGAAATGCTCAGACAATATGTTCTTTAGTTTTATCTCTAAGAAAAAAAGAAAAAATAAAGGTTCGTCAACCTCTTTCAAAAATCATGATCCCTTTTTCGAGTGAGAACGAAAAAAAAGAAATACTTGAAATTTCAGAACTCATTAAATCTGAAGTAAATGTTAAAGAGGTGGAGCTTATAAGCAACTCCTCTGGAATATTAATTAAAAAAGTTAAGCCTAATTTTAAATCTCTTGGACCCAAGCTTGGTAAAAAACTGTCTGCTGTAATGGCTAAAATTAAAACACTAAGCGATTTTGAAATTCAAAAAATTGAAGCAAATAAGCCTATTTCTATCACTATAGATTCAGAAGATATAATTTTAGAACCAAGTGATTTAGAAATAATTTCTGAAGATATTGAAGGATGGCTAGTGGCTTCCGAAAATGGTGTTACAGTAGCTCTTGATATACAGTTGAATGATACATTAATTAATGAAGGAATCTGTAGAGAGTTAGTAAATCGAATCCAAACTTTAAGAAAAGAAAGTGGATTGTTGGTAACAGATAAAATTAATTTAAAAATTAAAAAGGATATTATCCTTGAAAAAGCTATTTTTGAGAACCAAAATTATATCTTAACTGAGACATTAGCAGAAAATTTAATAGTTTTAGATAATTTTGATGATGGCGTTGAGCTTAAATTTGATAACATTGATTCTAAATTATATTTAACAAAAATTGATTAGTTATGGCAATTACTAGATACTTAGATAAAGACTTAAAGCATTTTAAATCTTTAATTGAAGAGAAAATTGAAAAAGCACAAAAAGATTTAGCATTAATCAAAAGTGCTTACATGAATGACGGAAACAATGGTACTGAAGACACCTCTCCTACTTTTAAAGCTTTTGAAGAAGGTTCTCAAACTATGTCTAAAGAAGCTAATACTGCCCTTGCTATTAGACAAGAGAAATTTATAAGAGATTTAAAAAGTGCACTTATAAGAATAGAAAACAAAACTTATGGAGTTTGTAGAGTAACTGGAAAGTTAATTAACAAAAAAAGACTTGAACTTGTCCCACATGCAACATTAAGCATTGAGGCCAAAAATCTTCAAAAATAAATTTAGCTTTTACTTGATTAAGTCTTATGAGCTTAAAGAAATCATTGCTTATTGTTTTTTTAATTTTAATTATTGATCAAGTCTCAAAGGTTTATATTAAATTAAATTTCCCATTAACTCTTTACGGTCAATTGCCTTTGTTTGATTTAGGGTGGTTCAAATTGTTGTTTATTGAGAATAAAGGGATGGCTTGGGGGGCCACAATCAATGATTTTTTACCTTTTATCTCTGAAAGAAGCGGAAAATTATTTTTAACCTTGTTTAGAATTGTCGCTGTTACTTTTATTTCTTATTGGCTTTATGACAGTATTAAAAAAAATGCAGGCAAATTATTGATAATAAGCCTTTCTATGGTTTTAGCTGGAGCAATTGGCAATATAATTGATTCTGTTTTTTACGGATACTTATTTACAGAAAGCTACTATAACGTAGCGCAATTTAACCCAGGAAATGGCTATGAATCTGTTTTTCACGGTCATGTTGTTGATATGCTTCAATTTCCAATGCTTACTTGGGAATGGCCAATGTGGCTTCCTTATGTAGGTGGAGAAAGTTTTACTTTTTTTGAGCCTGTTTTTAATATAGCGGACACATCAATTTCGATTGGAGTTGGTATGATGCTGTTATTTAATAAAAAAATGTTCCCTCAAAATTCATAAATTTTATTTGGAGTTAAACAATAGTTCATTTTAATGTCATTAATATTAATGTCTATTATTTTTTCAACTGGATCAAAAAAAGATACTCCAATTTTAATAGTGTTTTCTGAACATTTTTTTAAAAACCGGTCATAATATCCTCCGCCGTACCCAACTCTATGACCTGATTTATCAAAGCATATTAAAGGAACAAAAACAACTTCAATTTGATTCTCATTAATCTGAATTCCTGACTGAGGTTCAGAAATACCTAGCCCGTTTTCTTTTAGTAAAGTTGCGTCTGTCAATAGAAAATTTAAAAAAGATTTATTTTCTAAATTTAATTTTGGAAGAATAACGTTCTTATCTTTTCCTTGGATAACCTGAATAATTAGTTTAGTATCAATTTCATTATTTTTTTCAATTGGAAAAAATACATGGAAATTATTATAATCCCATATGTTTAGTTTTAAAACCTGGTTTGCAATATCTATGCTAAGATCTTGAACCTTACCATCTGAAAAAGCACTTCTTTTCTTTTTAAAATTTAATCTTAGAGTTTGCTTTTTCACTTTTTCTTGGTCTTAAACTTATTGCCTTTGTAAATCATATATGGCATAGGTAAAAGAACTGAAATAAAGTATGCAATACTTGCTGTAGATTCATCAAAAGCTGTATAAAAAATCAAGAAAATTAATGAGGAATATATTGCAAGGTTTATAAAAAACTTTTTGAAAAAAACTAAATAATTTTTTAAATCAAAAGCTTCTTTTTCTTTTTTAGACATAGTATTATAACCAGCTAATAACATATCTGCATTATTTTCATTTGTTAGATACGCAACTCCAATAAAACAAATATTTGTTACAATTATTGCAATAAAAAATTCAGTTTCCATAGATTTATTAAGTGTCACTAAGATAAAAGAATTAATTTTAAACCGTGATTAGTACTTCTTTAAAAATTGAGCTTTCTACTATGCCCTCAGAACCTGGGGTATACCAGTTTTTCAATAAAGAAGACAAAATAATTTACATTGGAAAGGCTAAAAATTTAAAAAAAAGAGTTGCCTCATATTTTCAAAAAAACGTTGGTTCTAGGAAGACTAAAAATTTAGTTAAAAACATACATGAAATTAAACATATTGTAGTTTCGACTGAATCAGATGCGTTACTGTTAGAAAATTCTCTAATTAAAAAATATCAACCTAAATACAATATTTTACTGCGTGATGACAAAACTTATCCATGGATTGTAATAAAAAAAGAAGCTTTTCCGAGGGTTTTAACAACGAGAAGAGTTGAAAAAGACGGTTCTGAGTATTTTGGGCCTTTCACGAATTACAAAACCGTAAGAACAATTATGGGAGTTTTTTCAACCCTTTATTCCCTTAGAACATGTCATTATGATTTAAAAGAAAAAAACATAGTCGAAAAGAAATATAAAGTTTGTCTAGAATACCATATAGGTAATTGCTTAGGAGGATGTGAAGGACATCAAAAAGAAGAGGATTATGATGTTTATATTTCTAATATTAGAGATTTTTTGAAAGGAAATTTGTCGAGTTCTTTAAACTATTTCAAAAATGAAATGAAAACCGCATCAGACTGTTTACAATTTGAAAAAGCTCAGTCAGCAAAGGAAAAAATAGAACTTCTAGAAAATTACCAATCCAAATCAACAGTAGTTAGTTCTAAACTAAATAATATTGATGTATTCAGTATTATTTCAGATTCTTCTCATGCATATGTTAATCATTTACAAGTTGCATTTGGTCGAATTGTTAGATTTCATAATGTAGAAATCAAAAAAAAATTAGAAGAAACAGATAGAAAGCTTTTA
>Ga0209252_1002064_pt1 | contig 12439 bp, 8 predicted proteins | sample SaaInlV_135m_DNA_3_FD_184673 | JGI IMG/M metagenome (GOLD analysis project Ga0209252, IMG submission 184673) | Marine microbial communities from expanding oxygen minimum zones in the Saanich Inlet - Saanich Inlet SI074_LV_100m_DNA (SPAdes) (version 2) | ecosystem: Environmental > Aquatic > Marine... | reverse complement strand
GGAAACCCCCTGGTTTACTCCTTCATGGTTTTGGCAGGGACAAATAGCGGCAAAGCAGAATAAGTATGCTCAGGCAGAAAAAACGCTAACATTTTTTCTGGACTCACTCGAACAGAACAACAGCTCTGCTCTTTATGTTGACTTCCGGAATTTCAGTCGTTACACCTTGGCATGGCTGGCTTTGAAGCAAAAAAAATATGACGAAGCATTAGCGGTCATTAAGAAATATGAGTCGGAAATCAGCATTAAAAAAATACTTATTCAACTTCTTTATTTGAAATATCTGGCTTATGTAAAGTTAAAGAAGAGTGACCAAATATTTTTCGTGCTTGAAAGCATGACTCAGAAATTTGAATATGATTTTGAACACGTGGTACGCTTGGCGGAACATTATTTTGTGGAAAAGCGCTGGCAGGAATTAGCAGATTTAGTTGCCGATAAAGCTGCTAAGCCGGAGTTTTACAATGACCTTCAAATGGAGCATTTCTTGTGGCTTGGAGCTGCTGCTGAAATGAGTTTGAAACAGTGGTCTCAAGCCAAAAATACATTGAAGTCTCTGGAGGAGTTCGGTGTCAGGAATCCCGATCAACTTGCACGTGCCTCGTTAAGACTGCATTTAGCAGCCGGACAATACGAGCAGGCTTGGGAAAAATGGCAGGCAATAAATGATGATCTGCTCCGTGAACAATCCTTGCGTGAATTAATGCAGCATGCTGCAAAGAGTGGGAAGTATAAATTTTTGCTCAAGAAACAGCCTGGACTGAAGTCTGTAGCAAAGTCATGGCGTGCCTGGCAAGGTGAAATGGAATTGATTTATGCCTATCTCTATCTAAGTTTGGGGCAGAGAAAAAAGGCAAGTCAGTGGCTTCAATGGTCCTTTAATCACTCATTAGAGACTGCAGACGAACAACCATCATTAATTGTGCATGAGGAAAGTATTTATCTCAGAACAGTGATTGAGTTGCTGGCAGCTGAGCACAGGAAAGCATTTCAGGGTTTAAAACTGTTGCTCGAAGATTATTCTGCCTCTGCACGACTGTCTGATTACTATTTTTGGTATGGAGTCATGCTGTATGAAATAGATAAAAGCCCCATGGATGCAATCATGGCCATGCGTCAGGTTGATCGGCAGGGTGAGCGGGACGATGACCGCTGGTATCTGCTTGGCAAAGTGAATCATGATCAGCAAAAATGGAACCCTGCAATTTTCGCTTTTACGAACTTGAAAAAGCTGCATCCCACTTCTCAATTTCTGCAAGAAGGACTTTATTTACAGTCCGAGGCATACTTTGAACAAAAAAAATATAATCCTGCTTTAGAAATCTTAAATGAACTACGCAGCACTTTCGATCCGCTAAAAAAACCTGTAAGAGAAATTCACTTAAGAGTCCGGATACTTATTGCGATGAAAAGGTATGAGCAGGCAGATGATGTGCTGCGGCGTAAAATTGAACAGTACTCCGACTTTTCACTGATTAAGCTGAGAGTGGAAGTGTTGAAGTACATCAAAGATCCCCGGCGTATTCTCAGTGTGACGGGAGTCGGCCTGGGGCTTTCAACCAGTGAAGATCATGGATTTCTCTTCTTTCACCGTGCAAATGCTCTTTATGATACGCAAAAATATGATGAAGCGATCACCTATTATAATTTAGCCTTAAAAAAACCTCCTCAAGGCAGTGAACGAGTTATCCGCTACAGAATCTTGAAAATACAGTACGAGCTAGGCCGTATTCCGGAAATGCTGAAAGGTGCGGAGACGTTTCTGCAACAGAGCAAGGATGATACTTACAGCTTCGAAATTCTGCATTTGCTCGGAAATTATTTTATGGAAAGGAAGCAAAAAGAAAAGGCGGCACCTTATTTAAATCAACTGGTTGTTAATTATAAAAAATCGGTACGTCAAGAAGAGCTTGCGCCGGAAAAAAGAGTTGAGCAGATTGTGCTGATCGGTGAACTTTACAACGAGTTGGCCAAATACGAGCTGGCGGAACGTTGGCTGAACCAAGCACTAAAATCAATGGAAACAGTACCGGATGGGCGAAAGAAATGGCAGTTGCATATCCTCAGGGAAAAAGGTCTGGCACTATTTGAGCAGCATAAACACGCACAGGCTCTCGCAGCTAATCTGAAAGTACTATATCTGGATCGTGGTTTGTCTGAACAAAAAAGCTATGCTCTTAATTTGAGGATTGCCTCAAGTTATATTCAGCTTGAACGCAGCAGTGATGCAATGGCAATTTACCGTAAAATGTTAAAAAAGTTTAAAAGCGCGGATCGTCAACAGGAAGTTGAGCAATTACTGAACGGCTTGACTCAGTGATATTAGGTCAGCTCTAAAAACCACGACCTGAACGGGTACCCTGAGTGTAACCTAAGGAGAGTAGCAGTGATTATTGGACTTGATTCAGGCTTCGACGACGCTCAAGCAGTCGTTTTAATGAAGAACTATTCCGGAAAGCAAAACAGGTGAGTAAAGATGACGATTCAGAGTTTTTTCAAAAAGTAGTAATTTGTTAATTGTTCCACGTGAAACAAAATTTTATGGGTTTTAAAATCATTGCCATTGACGGTCCCACCGGTGTTGGGAAAAGTACAATTGCCCGTCAACTGGCCGCTAAACTGGATTGTTTGTATGTTGACACCGGAGCAATGTTCCGTTGTCTTGCTTGGAGTTGGGCCGCGCAGGGTTGTCCGGAAAGTGAAGATTCTCTGGAAAAGCTGGGTGATCAAACACGAATAGTTTTTGAAAATGAAACGGTAATTTGCGATGATATTGATGTAACTCAGGAAATCCGCACAGAACGGATTTCGGCACAGGCTTCGAAAATTAGCCGCTTTCCCTTGATCCGGGAAGTGATGAAAAAACAGCAGCGGACTCTGGTTGAAGAAGTGCGAAAATCTTCAAGTTACGGGGGCGCGGTTTTGGAAGGCAGGGATATTGGCACAGTCGTTTTTCCTGCAGCGGAATTCAAATTTTACGTAGATGCTTCTCCGGAGATACGCGCTAAACGCAGGTTGCTGCAGTTGCAGGAACGTGGTGATGGGGGAAATTATGAAGAAATATTATCCGCTCTCCGAAAACGTGATTTTCAGGATCAAAACCGAAAAGTGGCACCGCTGAAACCTGCCGACGACGCAATTATTGTCGATACAGGAAAGCTGAGTGCAGAAGAGGTTTTGAAGCATTTGCTCGACTGTGTGCTAAATGAAAAAGAAGTCAACCAGTCCGGAGTTCAATGAATTTTAAACATTCCAACGTTTATTTCAAGGTGACGTCATGAAAGCAGTTATTCTCGCGGCTAATCGCAGTACCCGATTGAGTCCTTTTATTGAAACCCGCTGTAAACCGATGATTCGCATTGCAGGGCAATATATCCTCGAAAATACGATTTGTTACCTCAAGGAAGCAGGGATTCACGATATAGTACTGGTCGTTAATCATCAGCAGGAAATGATCCGTCAGTATTTCGGCAGTGGACAAACGCTTGGTGTGAACCTTGAGTATGTCGTTCAGGATGAACTAAAGGGCATCGGCCACGCTCTGAGCCTTTGTCGCTCTTCTTTAGAGAAGAAGCCCTTTTTGCTGGTTTATGGTGATGTAATGACGGACAACAACCCATTTTTATCTATACTGCAGACTTACTCTGAAACTGACAGGGAGGTTGCTTTGATTGCGCTGCCTGAGTCTTCAAAAGAATTTGGTAATGTCTATCTGGATCATGAAATGAAAATCAGCCGACTGGTTGAAAAACCCCAGGCAAATCAGGCGAATTATGTCTTTGCTGGAATGTTTGTTTTGTTTCCAAAAATTTTTGAACTATTGGCTGAGAATCAGCATGATATTTCCCGTTGCTATGAGCAAATGATAGCAAGCAGTGGACTTCAGGCAAGTTTGTGGGAAAAAGGCTGGATCGATATGATACATCCATGGCACATTTTGGATGCAAACAGGATGTTGATGAGTTCCTGGAAAACTGCTGAGATAGATTCTACGGTTAAACTGTTGGGACACGTGCATCTTGAAGGAGCGGTACGTATAGGACCGAATGTCACAATTGAATCCGGAACTGTGCTCAAGGGCCCCTGTTACATAGGTGCCAATTCATACGTGGGAAATAATTCACTCATTCGTAATTACAGTGCGATTGGCCCTGATTCAATAGTAGGTTACGGATCAGAGTTGAAAAACTGCGTACTCTTTGGAAACAACGATGTCGGCCGCCTTTCTTTTGTTGGGGACAGTGTGTTGGGAGAAAATGTAAAATCAGGTTCAGGACTCACGACAGTTAATCATACTGTAGATTATAGTCGGATTAGCTGCAGTTCCAACTCAGACACGGTAGAAACAGGTTTGACGAAGCTGGGGGCATTTATAGGTGACAGCGTTTCCATTGGAGCCCGTCATACTCTCGGCCCAGGCAGCATTGTGGAATCCGGAAAAATCATCGCGGATTGTATTACTCTCTAAATGAGGTGGCCTAGTAATAACTCTGAAACCCATAATGTGTCTTTTCTAACGCAGCAAGAAATCTTCATGAGATTAGCGCTTAACACAATATAGCTTTCTCTCTTCGTAAGCAATAACAATTGTTTGAGACTTTTTAAGGTTCTATCAAAGATAACAACCATAACTAATAATACGGCAAAACAAAAATCATGTGTGGTATCAGTGGCATTGTCCATTCAGAAAATATAGGCAGAAATTTATTTAACTCAATCCGCAACTTGGAATATCGTGGATATGATTCCTGCGGAATGGCTATGCTGAGTGAGGGCGAGCTTGACTTAAGAAAAAATATTGGAGGAATAGATGAAGTCAACGCGCTTGAACAATTGGACAAAATGCAGGGGAGTATCGGAATTGCTCATACTCGCTGGGCAACTCACGGAAGTGTAACCCAGGAAAACGCTCACCCTCATCTTTCTTACAAGCGGGAATTTGTAATTGTACACAACGGTATTATTTCAAACTACCAGGAATTGCGTGAACGGTTGATGAGTCAAGGTGTTGTTTTTGAGTCGTTGACCGATACAGAAGTTTTCGTCAACTTGTTGGAAGAATCATATGCAGAGCACAGCGATTTAGAAAAATCTTTTTTAGCCTCCCTGCAGCAAATTGAAGGATCATACTCGATTGTCATGCTTTCAGCGCATGATCCGGAACATTTGTATTGTGTTAAAAAAGAATCTCCATTGCTGCTGGGACTGGGAGAGGGCTGTAATTATGTCGGTTCAGATCTCAATGCTTTTTTGGAATATACAAGACAGGCAATTGTGTTGGATGATGGAGAGTATGTCGTCTTAGGCCGTGATGATTACCAAATCCGCAAGGTGGAAACCGGTGAAATTGTCAAAAAATCAATTCTACACATTGACTGGGATGTGGAAACCAGCAAAAAGGGTGGATATTCCCATTACATGCTCAAGGAGATCTTTGATGAACCGCAGACAGTACGGCAGGCATTAAAAATTCCCACAGAACAAATTTCCGGATTGGCCGAGATGTTTAGGGAAGCTTCACGTGCCTACCTGATGGGAGTGGGAACGACTTTCTATGTGGCGAATATCAGTCAATACTTTTTTTCCACTCTGGCAGACCGCTACTACCCCGCCCTCAGTTCAGACGAATTTTCCGTAGTTACTGTTGAGTCCGGAGATCTGGTACTGGCACTTTCTCAATCAGGAGAAACCTATGATACAAAAACCGCGCTGCAATATGCAAAGACATCCGGAGCAAAAACTGCGGCGGTGGTAAATGTGATGGGATCGGCAATCAGTATGATGGTTGATCAAGTAATAATGCAGGGTTCCGGACCGGAAATTTGTGTTGTTTCTACTAAAGCGGCCCTTGCGCAAACCTTCATTATGCTGCGTGTAGCCTTGGAACTTGGCCGGATGAGGGATTATCTGACGCAGGATGTTTATCAAAAACATCAGCAGGATTTGGAATTATTTCCGGAAATGGTTCAGCAGATACTAAACGAACAATCCGGATTCGTACGCAACATAGCTCGGTCTACCAGTCATGTGGAACATTGGTTATTTCTCGGTTGCGGTGTCTATTATCCTATTGCCATGGAGTCTGCGCTCAAAATGAAAGAGGTCACTTATCAACATGCGGAAGGAATGCCTGCAGGATTTCTTAAACACGGCACCCTGTCGATGGTAGAACCGGCACTGCACTCTCTGTTTTTTGTACCGTTGAAGGAACAAAAGGTTCTGCACGACCGTACGCTGATTGCGATGGAGCAAGTAAAAACACGCGGAGGAACTGTGATCGGAATCATGTTTCAGGGTGATGAGCGTGCTTTGGCTGTCTGTGATCAGGCAGTGCAGTTGCCTCAGATGAGTGCTTTGTGTGCACCACTGGCGCAAATGATAATGGCGCAGATGTTTGCCTACTACGCTGCTCTAGACCTGGGACGTAATATTGATAAACCCAGAAACCTGGCAAAATCCGTAACTGTCGGCTGAGTCCCCTTCCTAATCCCGTATCTCTTTTGAATAAAAAATGAACAGTGACCTTCCGGCCTTCAAGCCTGATTCTTCCAACGAATCAATGACAATTGAACGAATACAAGGAACGGATGGGATACGTGGTCCTGTCTGTCGTTCAGAGGATAGTTCCTCCTCAAATCCTCTTGCCGCTCTGCTGAATGAAGGTGTAATGACTGAAGAATTTTTTGAGTTGTATACTTATGCCTATTGTCAGGAATTGCTGGATGCCGATTTTGCGTCAGCATTGGACCTCGTTGTTATCGGCTGGGATCCTCGGGATTTAAGTGGTCGTTTTAATGAAGCAGCGGTACGCGGCATCAGAAAGGCTGGGCTAACTGCAGTGGTTGTCGATATTGTACCGACTCCTGCGATTTCACTTTATCAACTACACGTTGGAGCCGCATGTGCTTTCGTCTTAACCGCATCCCACAATCCTGCAGACCAGAATGGTATCAAAATCTTTTTGGGCTATGCCAATCTGAAATTATTTCCTGAAGATGATAAACGCCTGACAAGCAGGTGCCTCAGCATAGATTATCAGGAACTGCGGAATGCGCCTCTGCTTGGTGAACTCCGTAATGATCGGCAAGCTGCGCGGAAGTTGTTTTTAGATTTTATGGCAGACCAATACAATCATTGGTTAAGTGATCATAGCTTGGCGGGAATTACGATAATTTTAGATGCGGCAAACGGGGCATTTTCTCCGATAATCGTAGAATTACTGAAAAACGTTGCTGCTGATTTTGTTATTACTAACTCTGATCCAGAGCAGGGCATTAATTTGAGATCCGGAGTTGCTGATCTTGAAGGAGTAGAATTTATTTCAGCGAAAGAGATAACTGAAGGCACATATTATAGTTATGAAGCATTAAGGCAGATGTTGAGCAAAGGTCGTGATCAGCAGGATAGATTGCGTAACAGCTCAGACCTCGTGCTGGGTTTTGTTTTCGATGGTGACGGTGATCGCTGTTTTTTATTGTGCTATGATCCGTTTCAGGATGGGATTATGGTCTTGGGCGGTGACGTACAGGCCTTTTTTCAGGCAAGGTTTCTTCAGCAAAACCACAATTGGCGTCAAGCCCCCTTGTTTGTCAACACTGTTGAAAGTGACCTGGAAGCGGGACGGGCTGTTCAGCAGGCCGGATTCGAAACGATACAGTGCGCGGTTGGAGACAAATGGATTTTGTGGCAGTCCTGTTTCTATGACTGGCAGGCTAGGCAGGAATATTATTCGGACAAAATAACTGTTCCGGAATTTAAAATTATGCTTGAGCAGGGAAATGCCAAGCTCGATCAGATGGTCAATATTTCAGCCTTTGACGCTTTATCCGCAACACAGATTATCATGACTCTGGAAAACTGGATCCGTGAAAACATTGGAGGTGAGTTAGTGAAAAGCGCTTACAAGCATGCATCTCAGCAACAGAATAATTATTTTGCAATCGGCAGTGAAGAGTCAGGACACGTAATTACTTTAGCAAAAATGAGATCCGGAGACTCAGTCATTCCCGTGTTTATCGGCAATGGCTTCAAATGCGCCTTGAACAGCCTAGCAGCAATTCAAGCTTTGCGACAACCGAATAATGATGTTGAATTCTTTGCATGGTTAAGAAATCCTTATCCTTCCGGATTTCAAAAAAGTCTTCCGGTTTATTATGTTGACAAATCCTTGCTGGCTGAAGGTTCGGTGCTACGAGAAAAGCTGAAAGAAATGCTGTTGGCTGAACTAAAATGGACAGGAATGAAAGTTGAAATAGTGAAGCGTCCGGAGGAGCCAGAAATGCTGTTGTTGAATGTTTTACAAAATGGATTTCCAGTGGCGGCTGTCTTTGTAAGGAATTCCGGAACTGAGGACAAACTGGCGCTTTATCTACGGGGAAGAGTGGATTTAGCTGCACGACTGGAAACTCTAGCGGAAAAAATATATAAATATTTGTTGCTTTCGTTTAAAAGCAAAACAGACTCAATGGCGCTGGCAGAATACACGGTTTTACGTTGTTTAAAAGATGAAGCAAAACAAACAAGCGATTTGAAGCTTAACAATATTGCCAATATCTCCCCTGAGCGACTCCTCCATGAAATGAGCTCACGTCAAAAACTGATCCGCAAAAATGGTGAACTTTGGTGTATCACTGAATTGGGGCAAAACTGCCTGAAAAATTCTGAACGTTCAGATTGATTTCTCTCAATTAGCGACTTTTCTGAACGTTCAGAAAAAAATTAAAGAGCAAATCCGCAAGCTAGCCGGGCAGAAGAGAGGCGCTCTCTGTAAATATATATGCGGACAGTAATGACAGCATTCCAGTAAATGCACAATAAACTAGGTAGCCACGCTCTTCGAAGAGAGGAAACACAAAGCCTGAGAGAAAACTAACCCAAAACTGAAAATAATGTGCAACCTTAAACTACGCCATTGACTTATAAAAATATAGATATTACAATGCAGACATGGAATTTGTCGAAACTCCAATCTTCACGAAAATGATTCAGGCATTGCTGAAGGATGAAGATTACCAAAAATTACAGCAGGAACTGGCCAATAAACCTGAAGCTGGAAAACTAATTCGGGGAAGTGGAGGTTTGCGTAAATATCGTTGGGCTGGCATTGGTACTGGCAAGCGAGGCGGCCTTCGAATTATATATTTCTGGCACGTTGCCAGAAATATCATTTTAATGCTTTATGCTTACCCTAAAGCGAAAAAAGAAAAACTTACTTTTGAACAAATGAAAAAATTAAAATCACTGATGGAGCCATAACATGGATGCAGAAATGTTCAATGAATTACTTGAAAGTGTTCGGCAAGGAAAAGACATCCTCAAAGGCGAACGATCCGCAAGTCGGCGTTTTTATGTGAATGAAATTAATGTGCCTCAACTACGTAGTCGCTTCGAATTGACCCAAAACAAGTTTGCCAAACTGTTGGGAATCAGCGTTTCCACTTTACGCAATTGGGAACAAGGGCGTCGAAAACCGCAAGGACCAGCCAGAGTATTATTGCAAATTGCCGATTTACATCCCGAAGCTGTTTTGGAAACGACTAATTCCTAACTCCACCGACGAGAATGGTGCGTACTGAGCAACTAGCCTTTTTTCAAGACTGTCATTTTGAAGCATTCATAATTATTTGTCATTCCCGCGAAAGTGCGAATCCAGGAACTTGTAAGTATCTGAAATGCTTGTCCTCGACCTGATCGGGGAATGACAAATATTGGTGTCACTATGACATATTACGTGACCATCCTCTTATGAGGGCTTCCTAAAAACTCCTAAACTAAATACTTGTCATCTCGAGCGAAGAGAGAGATCTTAATAATATCAGTGCTTAAGATAAAACCGATTTCTCCCTAAGGTCGAAATGACACGTTTTTATAAGTCCATTAACTTTCCGCTCCAAAAAGAAGAGTCGCCTGTTCAATTGACTTGGATGGAGTTGTGAGTACGATTTCTACGCGTCGGTTTATTTTACGGGCTTTTTTCAGGTCGCTACCAGAGAGGGGAGAACCGCTTGAATCGGTGTATTTTGTTTTGGGACGAGTGTCCGCATAGCCGACAATTGAGATTGAGTTTTCCGGATATTTGATGCGGTTAATCAACATGGATGCAATGGTAGTCGCTCTTGCGGAACTGAGAGCCCAGTTACTGGCAAACTTTTTGCTACGCATCGGTACATTGTCAGTGTGACCTTCTACTGTGAGTAAATCAGATTTATGTTCCGGTATTTTAAGGATTTGAAAAAAAAGCGGAGAGAGGGCTTCATAGGCACCATTTTTAAGCACAGCGTCTCCGGATCGAAAAAGGAAATCCTGCGGTAAAGAAACGATGCAGCTGAGTTTAGTTGAACGAAGTTCATACTTACTGAATTGTGCACTATTGCTTTTGAGAAACTGTTCCAAGCCTCCGCAATTTTTTGGTTGAGTGGAAAGAGCATTCAGCAAAACGAAAAAGCAGAATAACAAGGTCATTAAATCCGCAAATGTCGTAATCCACCCGCCCTCTGAACTGGCACTTCGACTCATGTTACAACCCCAAACCTTGTCCCATTGCAGCCTGTTCCTCCAGCATTACTTTCTTTCGCAGCTTAGGAGGAAGATAAATTATTAAATCTTTGGCAGCAGTTTCAGGCAGCTCTCTGCGTTTCAAGTAGAGTAGACCTTCCCGGATCATTTCCATCAAGAGGACCTGCGACTCCTTGAGTTGAAAACGTTTGGAAGCGATTGGCAAAAAGATTAGCTGCGAAAGTAGGACACCATAAAGTGTAGTTATCATCGCAACTGCCATACCTCCCATCAAGCCAGCTATATCAGCGCCGCCTTCTCCGCCAACACTGCCCAGCATCATGATCAGTCCGACAACTGTACCAATCATGCCGAATGCCGGCGCGGCTCGTCCCATAAACTCCAGCATGTCTATTTCTTCAAAAGAACGATAGTTGTACATCTCAATCTCAGAGCGTACAATTTCCTCAATCATCTCTTCTGTCACCAAATCGACTGCAATAAAATCCTGCAGCCAAGTTTGCAGCTCAGTGTTTTTTACCGCGCTGATTTCCTCATCAGTTATTAATTCTTTATTGGCACGTTTTTCACAGAGACCGATTATCGTGTGATAAACATCAAGGAAGTCCTTGTCCGCTTTTCCTGTTAAAAAAGCCTTGGCGATGAAGACAATCGCCCGCATTGCATCCCCAAAACGAAAGGCAATTAAAGTTGCCGCATAGGATCCACCCAGTACTATCAGCAAAGATTTTAGATCAAGAAAACGGGAAATAGAACCAAGCCACGAACCTTGAAATTCAGCAAAATTCGCCTTTAGTGCCCGTATTTCTTCTATTGAAGCCTGTGTTGCTTTTAATGCATCCAACGCAGTCTCAAATTCTCTGAACTGATACATATAATAATTCGAAAGGTGATCCGGCCAGATTATGCCGAAAATCACCAACGATGTTCCTATCATCATTCCCAGAAGGGTTCCAATTTTGTCTAACATGAGATCCTTAAAACAATTCGCATAAAAAGAATTTTATATAATTATATCAATATTATACACCAATTATTAGCTAAAATAATCAGTTACTGCACGAACAAGCAAAGCTTGCCCAAAAAAGTCATAGTAATAAGCCTGAAACATGATAGGCTAAAGATATTGAGAGCCTTAAAAGCAGTCAGCCAGTTTTCATGTTTCTTCCGAGCATTCTGTCTTAAAAACCTAAGAATTACAATACATTTTCTGAAAATGCCGCTGAGCATTCATTTGAAGCATTTTTTGCACAATGTAGTATGAAACGATTATGACAGGGCAGTCGCATTTTTTTCAGACATTAGCGCAAAAACAAGGAGCATGCCTGAGGCAGGCCCCATGGACATTAGCGCAAATAAATCCAGCAACAGTGAATTTGTTGAGTCGGAAAAAACTTGCTGAAAATTTGCTGGAGTGTATTCTCCCTCTACTTGAGGTAAGCGGGGATTTGAATCGATTTGCTGGACTGCAGCCGCTTTATGAGGGAATAAATCTGCTTGATCCACATTATTGCCGCAGGGATGAAGCACAACGTATGCTGGAAAAATGTCTCGGATTTAACGATTATCAGCGGACTCAACTGGCAAGTGCGGTGATGCATTTTATGGATATTGTTAAACAGACAAATCTTAATACACTGCAGCTGAAAACTAACGAAATATTGACTTTATGGTGGAAAATATTTCCGAATACTAAAGCCTGGCAAGCCTTAAAGTGGCTCTGGGATCAAGGAATAGCAGTACCTCACAGTCAAAGCGGATTTCGCGCTTGGCGGCGTTTTTCACAAGGAAGCATAGCGGATTCGGAAAATATTTCGGAAACACATCCTAAAAAGTGGCTGGAGATCTGTGAGGATCAAACCGACTTTGCAACTGCTTTTGAAGCAGACCGGATGGCCGCCGCATTTTCCGGAGATGGAAGACA
>Ga0209252_1002049_pt1 | contig 12504 bp, 13 predicted proteins | sample SaaInlV_135m_DNA_3_FD_184673 | JGI IMG/M metagenome (GOLD analysis project Ga0209252, IMG submission 184673) | Marine microbial communities from expanding oxygen minimum zones in the Saanich Inlet - Saanich Inlet SI074_LV_100m_DNA (SPAdes) (version 2) | ecosystem: Environmental > Aquatic >... | reverse complement strand
GCATTTGGCACGTTGACGCCCACCTCGATCACTGTCGTTGCCACTAAAATATGAATTTTTCCATCACTAAATTGAGCCATAATGTCACTTTTTTCTTCCTTGTTCATTTTTCCATGGATCAACACAACTGATAACTCTGGCAAGTTTTCTTGTAAATATTGATGTGTGTTGGTAGCAGATTCGGCGCGCAATACTTCTGACTCTTCAATCAATGTGCAAACCCAATAAACTTGATTGCCTTCGGCACAGACTTGCTTAATTTTATCCAGTACTTTGTCTTTTTTGTTATTTGCCAGGGCGATGGTTTGAACAGGGCTTCTGCCAGGTGGCAGTTCATCAATGATAGAAGAGTCAAGATCTGCATAAGCGCTCATGGTTAGTGATCTTGGTATTGGTGTAGCTGTCATGACTAATTGGTGTGGCGTATTGTGCGCTTTTTGAGCGAGTGATAATCTCTGGTGCACGCCAAATTTGTGTTGTTCATCAATAATGACTAAACCTAATTTATTAAAGTTAACTGCTTTTTGGAAAAGTGCATGAGTGCCAATAATAACTTGAGCTTCACCAGAATCTACCAAAGCTAATTGAGCTTGGCGCTCAGCAGCATTTTGAGATCCGGTTAATAAGGCGGTGCGAATGCCAAGTGGTTGTAGGTAATCATTAAATCCATGGAAATGCTGATGGGCTAATATCTCTGTTGGCGCCATAACAGCTGATTGAAAACCATTTTCAACCGCCTGCAAGCATGCAAATACAGCGACAATGGTTTTTCCAGAGCCAACATCGCCTTGTAAGAGTCTGAGCATTGGGTGGCTTGAACCGAGATCGGCGTTAATTTCGTTAACGCTACGTTGTTGGGCAGTGGTTAAATCAAAGCCTAGATTGCTGGATAATTGATTAGAAAATTTTTGGGAAATTTTGAAAATATTGGAAATCTTCTGTTTACGCTCATTTTTTAGCTTCAATAGGCTGAGTTGTTGAGCGCAAAGTTCTTCAATAATGAGTCTTTGTTGTGAAATGTGCCTAAAATTGGCTATTTGGTCGATATTATCATCAATTTTTGGGTGATGTAGCGTGTATAACGCTTGCTTTAAAGTTGGCATTGAGTTTTTTGCCAAATTTTCGAAATAGTCAAACAAATCTGTTTGTTGCAGTGTTTCAACAGCGATATTAACCCATTTTTTGATTTGTGGCTGATGAATGCCGGCCGTTAAAGGGTAAATAGGACTAAGTGTTTTTTCTATCAGTGTTGGCTGACCTTTGGAAATCAAACGGTATTCTGGGTGATGTATTTCTAACCCATCTCGCCCAATCTTTAATTCACCAAAGCATTGGATAAGCTCGCCTCGAATCAGCTGTTGTTTTTGATACTGATTGAAATGGAAAAATCGTAATAGCAGTGTGCGGTTGTTTTCATCTGACAAATAACAGAGTAATTGCCGTTGTCTTGTAGCCACTTCTTCAATCCGGTCGATGCTGAGCTCAACCAAAATTTCACCGCCAACTTGCGCTTGATCTAATGAGGTGAAATGAGTTTTGTTCTGATACCGATTGGGTAGGTGAAATAATAAATGCTCTAGATTGTAAATACCAATGCTGTTGAGTTTTTCTTGTGCTTTTGGCCCTAATCCGTTAAGACTGATTATTGGATCATCTAGGCTATGCATATTGGCGAATATATATTATAGAATTAAATCTTTGTTTAGATGTGAAGCGGTAACCGCACGCAAAGCTTGAGTGTATGTTAAATACATGAGTGCTAGAGTACGGAGCTAACAACACAATTGCACAAATATTTAATTTTAGAAATATATTTTAGTAGCTGTAATTGCATGGTTCAATTACCATAACCCCATCCATTTCCACTTGAGCGCCTTTGGGTAATTCTTTGATGCCAACAGCGGCGCGAGCTGGATAAGGTGTGTCAAAGTATTGCGCCATAATTTCATTCACTGTTGGAAAATTACTTAAGTCTGTTAAGAAAATATTGAGCTTAACAATGTCATTAAGATTACCACCTGATTTTTCACAAACAGCGGTTAAGTTCTTAAATACTTGATTTATTTGCGCGCTAATGTCACCTTCTACCATTTCCATGGTTTCAGGAATTAGCGGAATTTGGCCTGAGAGATAGATGGTTGAGCCACCGGTAACACAAACTGCTTGAGAATAGGTGCCAATTGCTTGCGGGGCTTTATCGGTAGAAATAATGTGTTTTTTCATAACGGTTGATTTATAGAGTTAATCATAGATGGATTATACGAAATATTTTGTAATTGTACAAATAAAAAACCCCAATCAAACTCAGAAATTTGATTGGGGTTTTTGCTAAATATGGTGCCCGGGGCCGGAATCGAACCGGCACGCCCGTGAAGGCGCAGGATTTTAAGTCCTGTGTGTCTACCAATTTCACCACCCGGGCATGAATTGTGATTATGTTTTATAGACACATAAAAAGGGGAAATTATACACTCAAGCACCGGTAAAATTCTATTTTTTTGAGGTGAGATTTTATGGGGATTATCAAGTTAATTATTATTGTTTTGATTGTTTGGCTGGGCATTAGTTTGTGGCGTAAATTTAGAAAACCAACAGAGCATAATATTTCTCAGCCATCCACTAATAAAATGCTATCTTGCAGTACTTGTAAGACGCATATTCCTGAAAATGAGGCCATTATTCAAAACGGCAAAGTTTTTTGTTCCAAGGAGTGTTTATGAAGTTTTTACTTGATTTTTTTCCAATTGCTTTATTTTTTATTGTTTATAAGACCATGGGCTTGTATGCAGCGATCTATGCCATGATTGGCGCGACCGCTTTGCAAATGTTGATTGCTCGCTATCAAACGGGTAAATTTGAAAACACCCATCTGATCACGTTTGGCCTGTTGGTGGTTTTAGGCGGAGTGACGTTGGCCCTTAGAGATCCGGCATTTTTAATGTGGAAAGTAAGTGTGCTTTATGTGGTGTTTGCCTCGGTATTAATTGTGAGTATTTGGATTGGTAAAAAACCATTATTGGAGAGAATGCTGGGTAAAGAACTGGATTTACCAAAAGCAGTGTGGCAACAGATGAGCTGGATTTGGGGCTTGGGCTTTGTTGGTATTGCCCTGGTTAATGCTTATTATGTTAATCTTGCATTAGCAGCAAGAGAATTGTTGTTTTCATCGACTGAATTAGATCCAAAAATTGAGCTAACAGAGCTTGATTGCGCCACAACAACAATGCAGGATTTGTGTCTAGTGGCGCAACAAACTGAAGAATCATGGGTTAATTTCAAATTATTTGGCACCATGGGGTTAACCTTTATTTTGATTATTATCACGGTGATAATGATTAGTAAGTATACCAAACAAGAACAATAGGAAAATATCATGAAACGTACTCCGTTATATCAAGCGCATGTTGATGCACAAGGAAAAATGGTTGACTTTGGTGGCTGGGAAATGCCACTTAATTATGGGTCGCAAATTGAAGAGCATCATCAGGTGCGTAATGATGTCGGCATGTTTGATGTGTCACACATGACCACTGTTGATTTTAAAGGTGCAGAAGCCAAGAAGTTTTTACAAGTGTTGATTGCGAATGATGTTGATAAGCTAAAAACTGAAGGCAAGGCACTATACAGTTGTATGTTGAATGAAACTGGCGGTGTGGTTGATGACTTGATTGTTTATTATTTAAATGATGAAAATTATCGAATGGTGATTAATGCTGGTACCACCGAAAAAGATATTGCCTGGATTAATACCCAAGCACAAAATTTTGATGTTGTGGTTGAGCCCAAACTTGATTTAGCAATGATTGCTGTTCAAGGTCCAAATGCGCGTGAAAAGGTTTTTGCAGCGATGCCAGGTGTTGAAGAGGTGGCGGGTGATCTTAAGCCGTTTAATGCCGCCAATTTAGGCGGACTTTTTATTGCTCGCACTGGCTACACTGGTGAGGATGGGTTTGAGATTATGTTGCCTGAGAAGTCAGCAGAATTTACTTGGAAAATGTTGCTTGAAGTTGGTGTTAAGCCCTGTGGATTAGGTGCTAGAGATACATTGCGTCTAGAGGCGGGCATGAGTTTATATGGCTCGGAAATGAATGATGAAATCTCCCCACTTGAGGCGGCTTTAACTTGGACGGTGGATTTAAATGATGAAGATCGTCAGTTTGTTGGCCGTAAAGCGTTAGAAAAATTAAGGGATGACGGTGTTAAAAAAACTATTGTTGGCCTTGTTTTAGATGGCAAAGGTGTGATTCGAGATCATCAAAAAGTTGTCACAATTTTAGGTGATGGCGAGGTCACTTCAGGCACCTTTTCTCCAACTATGGGCAAAGCAATTGCCTTGGCAAGAGTGCCAATGGGCACAACAGGATCATGTGAAATTGAGATGCGAAATAAATTAGTTTCGGCTAAAATAGTCAAACCACCATTTGTCAGAAATGGCAAAGTATTAGTTTAGAAAAATATTATTAATTAACAGGAGTTTGCAAGTATTTTTCTTTTCTACAAGGCAAATTTTCAAAATGCGAAAGCGTGTAGCTAATTTACACAACTGAGTATTTTTAAAATTTAACGTAGTAGAAAGGGGAAAGATGCAGTAAAGAGGATGAGTGAAGTAAGAGACGATAGACAATACACACAGACCCATGAATGGATTTTAGATAATGGCGATGGCACCTATACTATGGGTGTTACGGATCATGCTCAGGCATTATTAGGCGATATGGTATTTGTTGAAGTGCCAAGTGTTGGCGATGAGGCTTCTCAAGAGGATGAGTTTTGTGTGGTTGAATCTGTAAAAGCAGCTAGTGGTGTTTATGCACCTGCTGATCTTGAAGTGACTGAAGCTAACGAAGCATTGGACGACGAGCCTGAATTGGTCAATTCAAGTTGTTATGATGATGGTTGGCTGGTTAAATTTAAAGCAGACAGCATTGATGGCTTGATGTCGGCTGAAGATTACGAAGATACATTAGATTAATTTTTATTAGTCTTGGTTAACTCACTGGTTGCCTACAAAGGCAAAAGCGCGCGCATTGCTAACGTTGCTGCGAATAAATTCGATTTAGAATTTGCAGACGGAACAACTCGCAAAGTCAGAGAAAAAGATTTTCGCTTCATTCACCCAGATTTTGCTAAGGTGAATGACGCTTGCGCGCACGCAGATGTGAGTGTGCTTGAAGAATTTCAAGAAGAGATTCTACCCCTGCAAGAAATTACCGAATGGCTGTTTGATGAATATACCGCGCAAAGCGCTTGGTGTACATGTCTTTTGGTAGAAGAGGGTTTGTATTTTTATTGGCAAAAGGACAGTGTTTTTGTACGTCCAACTGCACAAGTACAAGGCATCCTAGATAAGCGTAATGCAGAAAAATTAGCCGCTGAAAGCTTACAGCATTGTATTGACAACCTCAATAACAACACCTTTGATGAGCAAGATATTCCCTTCTTGCAAGAGGCGGCTAAAGTTGCCTTAAATCAGTCCAAACATGCCAAAATCCTAGACCATGTAGGGGTTGAAAATTCTGAAGAGGCGGCGTATAAATTCCTGTTGAAAATTAAATATTTCACCGATGACTTTAATCCGTATCCTGCGCGTTTTGGTATTCCAGAAGATGAAAAAATTGAGGTCAGTCTGCCAGAAATTGAGCGTGTTGATTTAACTCACATGACTTGTTACGCGATTGACAATGAAGGATCAAACGATGCTGATGATGCAATCAGTGTAGATGGAGATCGTCTTTGGATTCATATTGCAGATGTTTCAGTCATTGTTGATTCGGGCTCCGAGCTTGATGAATATGCACGTGAGCGCGGCTCTAATCTGTATCTACCCGAGCAAATTATTCACATGTTACCCACTTCCATTACCAAGGCGCTAGCACTCGGAGAAACTGATACTTCTCCAGCTTTGTCCATTGGGCTTAATATGAGTGAAGGTATTATTAGTAATATTGAGGTGGTTCATAGCACAATTAAAGTGGTTAACACTACTTATGAGGCGGTAGATAAGGAGCTTGAAGATAATAGCAATGCTGATTTTATCAATATTCAAACCTTTATTGATCAGCATAAAACTTTCCGTGAAAAAAGTGGATCAATTAGTTTGAATTTACCTAATGTGGATGTCAGATATATTGATTCAGAAGTGCAAATAGAGCCTCAGAAAACCAGCCCTAGTCGTGATTTTGTGGCAGAAGTAATGGTAACTGCTGGTCGTACAATTTCCCAATATGCGCAAGAAAATGACATTGTCATGCCGTACGCTTTGCAAGATGAAGGAGATTTTCCACAAGAAGTATTAGACAAAAAAGAAAATTTAAGTACGGCTGAATCATTTCAGGCGATTAAGTTTTTTAAGCGTTCAGCCACCTCTATTAAGCCATTGCCGCATTACGGCCTTGGTTTAGATTCGTACCTAAGAATTACCAGCCCACTAAGACGTTACTACGACCTATTAGCGCACCAGCAACTGTCTAATTTTATTGCCGGTAAACCTACCTTGAATAAAGTTCGAGTTAAGGAAATTATCGGGATTAATAACAACGCATTGGCCAGTGTTGGCCGAGTTACGCGTTTTAGTAATGATCACTATAAGTGCTTGTTTTTAAAGCAAAACCCAGGATGGAAAGGCGAGGGTGTAGTGGTCGATATTCGTGGCGACAAAGCTTTGTTTATGATTCCTGAAGTTGGACTGATGGATCAGGTTAAGTTTAAAGAAGGGCAGATTCCCAAGCTTGATGAAAAAATCATGCTAACAGTAACACGTGTCGATATGATGGGACGATCAGCGAATTTCAAGCCAGCTTAATTCATCTGCAAGCTTAATGGCACTCCCTTGAGTGTTTGACCAATCACCTAAAACATAACGCGTAAATTTCTGTTCAACATGGGTATTAAGCCTATGTGTATGTCCATGAATCAGATCAGCGCCAGGATATTTTTTCATTAGCTCGTTAACTGCACTCGGATTAACATCCATGATCTCTTGAGATTTGTTTTGCTGAGCATTTACACTCTTTTGACGCAACTGACCACTGAGCTTAAGGCGCCATTGTTTAGGTAGACGCACAAAAATAAACTTGGTGATTGGGTGTTGTAATATTGATTTCATTTGTTGGTAGGATTCATCATCCGTACACAACTCATCACCATGAGTAAGTACATATTGATGTCCATGAGTTTCTAACAAATAAGGCGAATCAATTAACTGACAACCCGCTTGGTGTGCAAACGTTTGGGCGAGTAAAAAATCACGATTTCCCGTCATGATAAAAATCTGGGTAGTGTGACTTAAGTCTTTAAGCGTCTGAATGATCTCATCATAATAAGACAAGGATAAATCATCCCCCAACCAAGTGTTGAACAAATCACCCAGAATGAATAGTTGATCTACCTGGGTCGCCTGCTGTTTGCAGAAAGCGGTAAATAGCTGGTTTTTTTCCACCTCGTTGGTAACAAGGTGAAGGTCCGCTATGATGAGCGAACTGAGCATAATTTACTTAGTGTAGGCTTTATTTACAACAACAGAGTCATTAGGAACATCGGCGTGTCCTGCTTTGTTGCCAGTTGATACTTCGTTGATTTTGTCAACCACATCAAAGCCGTCAACCACTTCACCAAACACACAGTAGCCCCAGCCATCTTGTCCTGGAAAATCTAGGAAGCTATTATCTTGAGTGTTGATAAAAAACTGCGAGCTTGCAGAATGAGGTGCAGCAGTTCTAGCCATGGCAAGCGCATATTTTGAATTTTTTAAACCATTTTTTGCTTCATTTTCGATTTCAGCATTAGTTGGCTTCTGACTCATATCTTCGTTAAAACCACCACCTTGAATCATAAAGTTTTTGATTACACGATGGAAGATAGTGCCATCAAAAAAACCTGACTCAACGTAGTCAGTAAAGTTTTTAGCACTAATAGGTGCGTTTTCAGCATCAACTGTTATGTGGATATCACCCATGTTTGTTTCAAAAATAATCATCGTTCACTTGTCCGTAATAATAAAAATACAAATTATACTTAAAACTCTCTTTCATAAATAGGCTCAAAGGCGTATAATTGCCTCTTTTTACGAATTCACATTTAGGTTTTATTATGTACGCAGTTATTAAAACAGGTGGCCAGCAGTTTAGAGTAGCCGAAGGAACAACTTTAAAGGTTGAAAAATTAGAAGTTGAGCCAGGCAAAAAAGTTACTTTTAAAGAAGTGCTAATGGTTGCTGATGGCGACAACGTTCAAGTTGGCGCACCTTTGGTTGCTAAAGCAACAGTTGAGGCAAAAGTTATTTCACAAGGTAAAGGCAAGAAAGTTACTATCTTGAAATTCCGTCGTCGTAAGCACTCTATGAAGACACAAGGTCACAGACAATTGTTTACTGAGATCGAAATTACAAAAATTAAGGCATAGGAGAATAACCCATGGCACATAAAAAAGCAGGTGGTAGTACTAATAACGGACGCGACTCCCAATCGAAGCGTCTAGGTGTTAAGAGATTTGGTGGTCAAGCTGTATTAGCGGGCAACATTTTAGTGCGTCAAAGAGGTACTAAAGTTCATCCAGGTACAAACGTACGTAAAGGTAAGGACGACACATTGTTTGCAACAGCAGACGGTAAAGTGGTTTTCGCCAAGAAGGGTAAATTCATGCGTCAGACGGTTTCAATCGAAACTGCATAGTCTGAAGTTAAGAATTATCTAAAAAGCGCCTTCCGGGCGCTTTTTTATTAATTAAAATAAGGCTATTTCACCCATTAATATTATTATGAAATACGCAATTGTTTTTCCAGGCCAGGGCTCTCAATCACTTGGCATGCTGTCAGACTTGAATGATAACTTCTCTATTGTTAAAGATACCTTTACAGAGGCATCAGATGCACTGGGTTTTGATCTTTGGGCTTTAACTCAAGAAGATCAAGAAGCGCTTAACCAAACGCAAAACACTCAGCCAGCAATGTTGGCAGCGGGTTATGCAACTTACAAAGTGTTAACGAGTCAGTCAGATTTGTCCCCTGTATGTATGGCAGGCCATTCATTGGGTGAGTACACAGCGTTAGTGGCTTCAGGTGCATTAGGCTTTAGTGATGCAATCAAGCTAGTGCGCACACGTGCACAACTCATGCAGTCAGCGGTGCCAGAGGGTGTGGGTGCGATGGCTGCTATTTTGGGTCTTGACGATGAAGTAGTGGTTAAAGTTTGTCATGATTATGCGGGGGAGGGTATCGTTCAAGCGGTTAATTTTAACTCAAATGGCCAAGTTGTAATCGCTGGCAATAAAGCGGCTGTTGATGCTACTTGTGAAGCAATGAAAGCTGCAGGCGCTAAACGCGCAGTAGTTTTGCCAGTGAGTGTGCCTTCGCATTGTTCACTGATGGATGATGCAGCTGGAGAGTTTAAGCGCGCTGTAGATGCTCTCGATTTTAATATGGGTAGCGTTGATGTACTGCATAATGTAGATGCGTCAAAAGCAGCAGATATTAACGAGATGAAGGCTAAGCTAGTTGCGCAATTACATAAGCCTGTGTTATGGACGGGCACTGTTAGAGCCATGCATGCCATGGGTGTTGAAAAATTAATTGAAGCAGGTCCGGGTAAAGTATTAGCAGGCCTAACCAGAAGAATCGAAAAATCATTAACAGCAAACGCCGTGCTTGATTCAGCCGGTGTTGCAAGTGCTTTAGAAGAAATCAAATAGGGGAAATAATATGTCAGATTTATCAGGAAAAATTGTATTAGTCACAGGTGCATCTCGAGGTATTGGTCAAGCTATTGCATTGTCTTTAGGCGCTGCAGGTGCAACAGTTATCGGTACAGCAACCAGTGAAAAGGGCGCGGACGCTATTAGTGCCACCCTTAAAGACAACGGTGTTTCTGGTGCTGGTATGGCGCTTAATGTTACTAATAATGAGCAAATTGCCGAGGTGATGAAAAATATTACTGAGTCTTATGGTGCGGTTGACATTTTAATTAACAACGCCGGTATCACTCGTGACAATCTGCTAATGCGCATGAAAGAAGATGAGTGGGACGATATCATGAACACCAATCTAGCATCGGTTTACAAAATGTCAAAAGCAGTCTTACGCGGGATGATGAAAAAACGTGCTGGCCGAATTATCTCTATCGCCTCAGTCGTGGGTGCGATGGGTAATGCCGGACAAACTAACTACGCCGCTGCTAAAGCCGGCATTATGGGCTTTACCAAGTCACTTGCTCGTGAAGTCGGTGCGCGCGGTATTACTGTTAATTGTGTAGCGCCTGGTTTTATCAAAACTGACATGACCGATGCCTTACCTGAAGAGCAAAAAGAAGCTTTGGCTAAGCAAATTCCAATGGGTCGTTTGGGCTCAGTTGAAGAAATTGCCGGCTCCGTGTTGTTTTTGGCGAGTGATGCAGGTGCGTACGTCACAGCACAAACGCTACACGTTAACGGCGGTATGTACACCGTATAAAGTATATTAAGTGATAATATGACATGCAATTTTTTATAGTCTGGAGTTTTTCTGTTGCTTAATGGTGTTTTACTAGTATGTGTGGGTAATATTTGTCGCAGTCCAATGGCTGAGGCTTTGCTGATTAATCGACTATCTGGTGGTAAGTATGCCAATGTTAATATTGCCTCTGCTGGTGTTGGTGCGTTGGTTGGGCACAAAGCTGATGCTGCAGTTAAAGTATTAATGAATAAGAGGGGTATTGATGTGTCTATGCATCGAGCTAGGCAATTGAATACTGAACTTTTAAGTGAGTATGATTTGATACTGGTGATGGAAAAAGGACATATTAATGCCGTACATAATATTGCAGCATCATCCAACGGCAAAGTACATTTGTTGGGTAAGTGGAGTGATTTTGAGATATCAGACCCTTATATGCAGCCCCGTAGAGAATTTGAAGTGGCGCTAGATCTGATCGAGCGTGGTGTGGATGAATGGGTGGAAAAGGTTTTTAGTGATTAATAAATACATAATTTTAGTGATTTTATTGTTTGTCGTTCAAGTGGTGAATGCAGAGTCTGGGCGAGTGCGTTTATCGTTTGAAGATATACCAGTATCGGCAACTGAGGATATGGGTACGCTGGGTGTGCATTATGATGTGAAACCCTTTAGTGACTTCGACGTGTATGTTGGTGTTGGTGGTTATGGTGCATTAACGGGCGATCGTGGTGGGTTTTTCACTGGAGGTGCAACCTTGGGTTATCATCGTTATATTGCTGATGATGTATTGGATGGTCTTGCGATTGATGCGGGGCTGTTTGCTGGTGGTGGTGGTGGAGCTGGCGCATTCCCTGGTGATGGCTTGATGCTGCGATCACACTTGATGATAGAGCAAGAGATTGGTGATGTAGCTTTACGATTAGGTGTGGTAGATACGCGATTTCCAAATACTTCCAATAGTTCTTATGGGCGAGATGTACATCCGAGTATTGGTATTGTGATACCAACCTACCAGTTTAATCGACCTTATCAAGGTTCTAGTGTCTTAAGCACTACCAGCAAGAGAGTTACTAAGATTGTGCCGGTAAGTTTGCATTATCGCCCCGATAGTGACGCTAAGAAGCGAGGAGGTGAAAGTTTAGTTGATGGTATAAGTTTAATCGGCTTTCAATATCAAGATTATATTAATGATTCTTTGTATCGAACTTTTGAAACCTATGGTGCAGGCACAGGCGGGGTTGATGGTTATGCTAAGGTATTAGCTGGCTTTGGCATTAATACTGATTTGATTGATGATACTGTTGTATTAGATGCTAAGTTAACTGTAGGTATGGCTGGTGGCGGCGGTATTGACACAGGTGGTGGATTGATTGTACAGCCGATGATAGGTCTAGATATTAAGTTAGCAGATGGTTGGCGTATTAAGCCCATGTTGGGTAAAACCTACGCACCAAGTGGTAATTTCTCAGCAACTACATCTGAGCTGGGTTTGAGCTGGACAGGTGGCAAGGGTAGGACTGAGTACAGTATTAAAAATAAAACTTATCAGCCAGATGCTAGTGCACGCACCAAGAATGGTGGTACCTATGCTGATCGAATCGAATTATTAGGTCTTGGCTTAAGTAAGCAAGTGAATGATCGGGTAAGAGTTTCAGGTAATGCGTATGGTGCCTATAAAGGTAGCGTAGGTGCGTATGCTGAAGGTTTGTTTGGTATAGATGTCAAGCCGTTTGATCTGCCAGTGCATGTAGGCTATGAGTTTGGAGTTGGTGGCGGTGGTGGTATGGATGTGGGTGAGGGGATGATTCATCAATATACAATTGGTGCACATGTGGCATTAGGTAATAAGATGGATTTGAGTGTAGATGTGGGTAGAATGCAAGGCATGGATGGTGGAACATTTGCTGCTAATGTATTTCAAATTGGTCTGAATTGGTAGTATAATTTTTAGCTAAATTTATAGCATGTTAAATAGTAGGAAAATAAGTATTATGAAACAATTAAAAATATTGGGTGTGATGTCAATACTAAGCTTGTTGGTAGGTTGTGTGCCTGGTATGCAAATGGATGAAAACAGTAGG
>Ga0209252_1002047_pt1 | contig 12523 bp, 14 predicted proteins | sample SaaInlV_135m_DNA_3_FD_184673 | JGI IMG/M metagenome (GOLD analysis project Ga0209252, IMG submission 184673) | Marine microbial communities from expanding oxygen minimum zones in the Saanich Inlet - Saanich Inlet SI074_LV_100m_DNA (SPAdes) (version 2) | ecosystem: Environmental > Aquatic >... | reverse complement strand
ATCGATGAACAATTAATTATTGAATTTTATTCAAAATTATAGGAGAAATTAATGGAATTTCAGAAGAATTGGCTTGGTCTTCATAGGCCAAAATCAATACAAGTAGATAACTCTTCAAGGAGCAATACTTATTGTAAGTTTACTTGTCAGCCTCTAGAAAAAGGCTATGGAGTTACTATAGGTAACACCTTGAGAAGAGTCCTTTTGTCATCAATTCAGGGACCAGCGATAACCAAAATTAAAATAGAGGGTGTAATGCATGAATTTTCTACAATACCTGGCGTTACAGAAGATGTAACAGAAATAGTTTTGAATTTAAAACAACTTAAATTAAAAATGAGTACTTATGAAAAACAAGAAGTTACTTTAAGTGTTTCAGGAGAAGGTCAAGTTAAAGCTTCTGATATACAACTAACTCAAGATTTAGAGTTTATCGATCCTGATCAATATATTGCAACTTTATCTGATGGTGCTAAGTTAGATATGGCACTAACCATAGAGATGGGAAGAGGATACGTACCTGTAGAAGCAAGAGAAGAATCTTCAGATTATTCTATTGGAGAAATTCAATTAGACGCAATTTATTCTCCAGTTACTAAAGTTAATTATGGAGTGACAAGTGCTAGAGTAGGTAGAAGAACAGATTTTGAAAAACTGACTTTAGAAATATGGACAAATGGAACTATAACCCCAGAGGATGCTTTAGCCTATTCCTCAAAGATAATAAAAGAACAGGTATCAGTCTTTATTAATTTTAATGAAGAAGAAATTGATTCTATTCCTGTAGTAGAAGATATTGTTGAAGAAATTACAGGAGCTGAAGACGTTTTATTTTCAAAAGTTAATGATTTGGATTTCTCAGCAAGATCACTTAACTGCTTGAGCAAAGCAAATATTAAGTTTCTTGGTGATTTAATACAACTAACAGAAGATGATTTGTTGAATTTAGAGAATTTCGGTAAAAGATCATTATATGAAGTTAGAGATGTAGTAGCTTCTTTTAGTCTAAAATTAGGCGAGGAAATAAATAGAGATCTTTATTATGAGCAAAGAAAAAAGCAGGAAGAGTTGGAAGTATCTGAAGAAGGTTAATTTATGCGACATAGAGTAAGAAAAGGCAAATTAGGATTAAAAACTGAACATAGGCTAGCTGTACTAAGAAACCTTTGCACAGAATTTTTTAGACATGGTCGAATAACCTCAACGGATGCGAGAATTAAAGAACTAAGAAGATTCAGCGAAAAAATTATAACAACTGCTAAAAAAGATTCAGTACACACTCGAAGACTTATAAATACTAAAATAAAAGATAAATTAGTTTTAAAAAAGATATTTGAAGAAATTGCGCCTTCTTTTATTGAAAGACCTGGCGGCTATACAAGGATCGTTAAGCTTCATCATAGACGTGGAGATTCCGCGCCAATTTCTTTAATTGAACTTGTTGGGATGCAAGTACCTTTTAAACAAAAAGACGAAGTTGAATCCCCCGATTCATCAGAAAATAAAGATACTGTTTCTGCTGACAAGGTGGAATAGTACTGATGTCAAACAATATAGGGGTAATTCTTGACCCGCATTCCTTTCAAAACCAAGAATATGTAACTCTTAAGGCCGAAAGAAATGGATTCGATTCTGTCTGGGTTACGGAATTATATAGAAGTTCTTTTGAGCAACTAACCTTTTTAGCAACAATATCAAAAACGATCAAGCTTGGATCAGCTGTAACCCTAGCTTTCACTAGAAGCCCATTAATTTTAGCTATATCTGCATTGGATATTGATGAGCTATCAAATGGTAGATTAATCCTTGGTATTGGTTCTGGGGCAATTAATTCAAATAGGCATTGGCATAATCAACCAAATTTTGATGAACCTGCGAATAGAATAGAGAGTCTTTATTCTGTTTTTAGGGGAATTGAGAAGTCAATTAGACTTAAAGAAGATTTTATTTACAATGATAAATATTATAACTTTGCTATTAAGTCATTTAAAAGACCATTTGATACCTTTAGAAGCGAAATACCGCTATATCTGGGTGGAATTGGACCAAAGATGAAAGAACTATCAAGTCGCTTATATGATGGCTTTATTGGCCATGTTGTTTGTTCACCTGGTTTTTTGAAAGATTATGTTGTTCCTGTTTTCAAAAAAAATAACTCACAATCTAAAAGGACATCAATTGTACTTTGTTCAATTAACAATGATAGAAAGAAGGCAATTGACGACGCAAAAGGGACTATCGCTTTTTATTCTACAGTCAAAGCTTATCTTAAGCCATTTATAGATTTAGGATACGAAGAAGAAGTCTCAAGAATTAGAAAAGCTTTTTTTGAAAATGATTACAAAAAAATGTTAAGTCTTGTACCAGACAAAATGGTTAATGACTTCGCAATATGTGGTAACAGGGAAGAAGCTAAGGAGCAAATAAAAAGATATAAAGACTTATTAACTTTCCCAATTTTAACTGTACCCCACTATTATCTAGACCCTTTGACTGTCAGAGCTTACCAAGATGAAATGTTAGATACATTCAAGCTTTAGTTTTTTTTGCTACATAAACTGTAACTAACCCAAAGTTAAACTTTAGATTTTTAGTGATTTTGAAACCATGATTAGAGATAATATTGTTCATCTCATCCATTGTAAAGAAAGATTCGATTGAAGAGGCAAGATATTTGTATTCTTGGTATTTGCCAAATAAAAAACCTACCATCGGTATAAAAAAATTTAAATATACTTTATATAAAAATTTAATAAACAGGCTACTATTCTTTGAAAATTCCATTATCAATAGATGGCCATCTTCTGATAAAGTTCTATTTATTTCATTCAAGCTCTTTTCTATAGATACGACGTTTCTTATTCCAAATGAAATTGTTATGTAATTAAATGCACCGTCTTCGAATGGAAGATCCTCACAGAAACCTTGGACAAAGCTTATCTTTTTGGGACTTTTATTCTTAGCAATTTCCAGCATTTCATGGCTTGGATCAATGCCTATAATGGAAGTGCTAGGGTGCATCTTCTGAATCAATATAGCAATATCTCCTGTGCCTGTAGCTATATCTAAAACCCTACCGTTAATCTCGAGGAGATTTACAAACTCATGCTTCCATCTTTTATGACCGCCTAAGCTTATAAGATTATTTATTAAGTCATATTTAGTAGAGATAGAATCAAAAGTATTTTTTGTTTCAGGCATTAAATTTTATCTGCTATTTTAGATGCTAATCTTATATCACCAGATGTCATGATATGTACACCATCAAGCTCACTTTTATATTTTTCTAGGAGATTTAGTAAATATTTAGTTGAAATATCAGCAAAGTCTTTTTCATTTGCGCCAGAAAGTAGGTCAAATAATTCATTAACCTTAGATATCCCATTAATTTTTTTAATTAGATTGACAAAAGTTTTTTTATTTTTTATTGGCAATATACCAGCTAAAATCTGATAACTTTTATTTTTTGATAACTTTGATAATAAAACAAAATCTTTTTCAGAGTATAGAGGTTGCGTTATGAAAAAATTAGATCCTGATTTTATTCTTTTTTGAATTGTCTTTTTTACTATACTGTAAGATGAATCAATATTAAGGGTAGAGCCAATATTAAATTTTGTCTTAAATTTTAGCTTGTTAGAGCTGTAATCATGTCCATTATTAAAATTATCAACGATTTTAATCAGTTCATTTGTGGAAACTTCAAAAACCTCTTTTGACTTTAAGCTGTTTCCGTATGATATTTTATCTCCTTTTACAATTAAGAGCCTATTTATACCCATCCCATACGTTCCTAAGATTTCACTTTGTAATGCAAGAGTATTTTTATCACGTGTTGAAAAGTTAATTATAAGCTTTTCTTTTTTTACACCCTTAATAATTAAATTGTGGGCAAAAGTAATTGCTGAAATTCTTAAATTAGCCATTGGAGAGCATGCTATGTCTAGAAAATCAAAATTATTCTGATATTTGCTCAAATTTCTCAATAATTGATTATCAATCCTGTACCTAGGAGGTATAATTTCAATAGATTTTAATAATTTTTTTTTAATCAATTTGACCTACAAATTTATGTTTAGATTGTTTTTAACTTTAACCATTTTTCTAAATTTCTCTCTTTTTTCGTTTTCTAACGAAGATTACTCCAAAGATTATAACTTACTTGGTAATAAGTTGAAAATTATAATTAAGACCACTAATTTAGACAAGAAAGTTTTCAAGAGAATTAAAAAAACCTTAAAAAACATTGAGCTTATAATTGATCCATACAATAGTAGCTCTTTTTTATATCGTTTCAATGCCCTAGAAAAGAATACAGAAATATCGGCACCAGACCTTTTTGTTGATACTTTTAATTTAATGAGGAATTACAATAAAATTACTCAGAACTCTTTTAATCCTACAGCTTTTTCGATTCTCACCAACAATTCATCAGATTTAAAGAAAATTAAGTTTTATCTTGATACTGGTTTGTACGATAAATGTCTAAATATTTCAAACATAACGACTAAAATCCGCAATGTTTTCTCAAAGAAACTTAGTTGTACTAAGATATCATTTGACTCTGCAATTCATGGAATAATTGTTGAAAATATTAAATATATTCTAGAAAGAGAGAACTTAGAGTCTTTTTATATAAGTTTTGGCAATACGATATATTATAAAAATTTTGAGTCAAACATGCCTTCTTATAATCCCAGAATTCAAGAAATACTAGATATTAACCAAATTAGTCTTAAGAAATTTTCTAGCTATTCATATTTAGACATAGCGGACAAGAAAGTAAGAACTTTTAATATTAATTCTGCATCAAGAAAATTGGTTGTTAAGGATGACATTGTTATTATTGTTTCTTCTGATTCTCCAGTTAATAACTCAATTTTATCAAATACACTTAATCTACTAGATTTCGATACAATCAAAAAGTTGAAATTTATTAATTCTGAAATTCCAATTTTGATTATTTATAAAGAAAATGACTTTTACATAAGAAGGTATAGTAAAAGTTTTCAGCAATACTTTAACTAAACTAAAGTTTTAATCTTTTTTTAACATAATAGGGGTCTATCGACAGTTCTTCTTCAAATTCCCTACTTTCAAATATAAGCTCTAAGTCATGAACTATTTTTTCTATTTTTTCTTTATATTTATTTTCATTGCTCGCTTCGAGTGGTGTTTTATTGTCAAGAATAACCAAAGATTTATTAATCCATGACTCAGATAATCTGATAGATTCATTATCATTAACTTCACTGGTTACATCTTTTAAATCATGAACGAGCTTTTCCTTAAGTTCTTCTGACAAATTAATAATAAAAATTTTTTTTCTTGTAAGCTCTACACTTCCTGGCTGGTATTCGTCATTTATAAAATAGTTAAATATCTTTGTTGACCTATCTTTACTAATAAGCTTCAAATAAGTAGATTCTTCTAATAACTCTTTTACTTTTTTATAATTAGTAATATAAAGTTCCTTTTTTTCACTTAAGATTTCGTGCTTAAGGGCATTGTCAATCCTTATAGTTTCCTTATTTATATTTTTAAGTATCAGATCAGAAACAATTTTTAAACTTTTTTTTGTTTTATTATGTTCTTTTATAACTTTTTCAATTATTTTGTTGTACGTAGTATCATAAATCACTATGTCCCCAATATTAAAATATTCATTTTGAATTTTAATTACCCTTAGACTAATAATATTCGATTCTGTTATTGTATTAGAATTAAATTCTAACTCTATAGTTTTATTTGTAATTAAATCTTTTAGCTTATTGAAGCTTTTAATATTTTTTTCCACCAACTTAAACAAACTTCTTTGTGAATTAATTAAGTTAGAATCTAGGTTATCTTTGTTTTCTTCCCAATATATTGTTGCCAATGTTTTTTTTAAGGAAATCAGAGTATAATCAAAAATAAACCAATCTATAAAAGTCTTAAATTCTAAGCAATTTTTGTCTAAATATTCAAGTTCTCTGTTAGAATAAGGATTTTCATGCCAATGAAAGTAGGCTTCTTTTATCTCTGCTTTTAAAAATTTTGATTTTGAATATTCAATTAATTCTTTATAGATTTTATCTAACTCATTCTTTAACATAAAAAACTTCCAAATTTAAATTTTTAAACCAACTTAAATATATTTAATTATTAAATACTTATCTTGTTTTGCTCTTATTCCTTCTAACTCTTATGACCCAAAAGAAAATTGATATTACAAGTATTATTGGTGGCACAAGCCACAAAAAAATATTAATACCTTTGATTGGTGGCTTTGATAAAATGCTTTCACCATATAAATTAACAAAATAACTAAGAATTTCTTCCTTTGATTCACCTTTGTTTAGTTTGTTTTTTATTACTTCTCTCATTGAGAGTGCAAGTTCAGAATTTGATTCCGCTACTGTTTGTCCTTGACAGACTGGGCACATTAGCTCATTAGAGACCTCATATATGCCTTCCTTAGATTCTACAAAAGGTGAGAATATTATTAAAAAAAGAATAGATATTAGTAATCCTATTTTACTTGAATGCTTCATCATATCCTTCTTTAAGGATTTCCTTATCTATTTTACCAACATATTTAAAAAGTATCTTATTGTCCTTAATAAAAAAGGTCTCTGGAACACCCGCTACTGCAAATTCTATAGAAATTGTCCTTTCTTTGTCAAAAAGCATTTCGAAGACAGGGTGATGTTTAAGATAAAATTTATTTGCATCGTCTAATCTATCAAAAATATTTATTCCTAGTAGAGTCACATCTAATTTTTCTTGTATAATGTAATTCTGAAAATTATTTAATTCCTCAATTTCTGCAACACAAGGCTTGCACCAAGAAGCCCAGAAATTCACTATAGTTAGCTTGTCTATATTCTTTAAAACGAATTTTTTGTTATTCAATTCCCCATCAAGAATAATCATCTCTTGATTAATTTTAATATCTCTATTGATAGGAATAAATTTACTATCAATAGAGTAGACTGGGAGAAGGGAAAATAAAATATAAATAGATGATATATATAAAAAATTTAATCTCATTTATGAAAAATCTTGAGGCTCAACACCTGCCATTTTTTCAAGCTTCGCCTTATATTCATCCAAGTCAATTTTAATTCTTGCTACGCCTGTTTCTATTGCTGCTTTAGCAACCGCATAGGATTCCCAGACTAATACTCTTGGATCAAAAGGAGAAGGAACAATATATTCCTTTCCATACACTAGCTCTTTTCTGTTGTGCCTAGCAGCAATCTCAGGGCCAGCGCCTAATTTTGCTAATTTTGACAATGATTCAGCTGCTGCCACCTTCATTTCTTCGTTAATGTCTGTTGCTGCTACGTCTAATGCTCCCCTGAAAATGAAAGGGAAACCAAGAACATTGTTAACCTGATTAGGGTAGTCAGCTCTTCCAGTAGCCATTATTATATCTTGCCTTGCTTCAAAAGCGTCTTTTGGGGAAATTTCAGGGTCTGGGTTAGCCATAGCAAAAATTATTGGATTTTCTGCCATTGTTAGCACCATTTCTTTTGATACAACATCACCTATAGATAAGCCTATAAATACATCAGCCCCGACTAAAGTATCTGCTAGTGTTCTACACTCTGTTTCAACTGCAAACTCTTCTTTTTGTTTATTAAGACCATCTCTTCCTTTATAGATAACTCCTTTGCTGTCGCACATTAAAATATTGTCCGGATTAGCACCAAAACTAACAAACAATCTAGCACAAGATATTGAAGACGCTCCTGCACCATTAATAGCAATTTTAATTTCTGACATTTTTCTATTTGTAAGTTCTACAGCATTTATTAAACCTGCACTTGATATTATAGCAGTTCCATGCTGATCATCATGAAAAACTGGAATGTTCATTCTTTTCTTTAGTTCCTCTTCAACAGCAAAACATTCTGGAGCCTTAATATCTTCAAGATTAATTCCTCCAAATGTTGGTTCTAAATCTTCAACTGTTCTTATGATATCATTCACATCAGTGCTTTTAATCTCAATATCAAAAGCATCTACTTGTGCAAACCTTTTAAATAAAACTGCTTTACCTTCCATTACGGGCTTACTTGCCTCAGGCCCCAATGCACCCAATCCTAATATAGCCGTTCCATTGGAAACAACAGCGACTAGATTTCCTTTGTTTGTATAGTCATAAACTTTTTGAACATCTTTATCTATTTCTTTACATGGCTCAGCCACATATGGAGAATAAGCCAATGAGAGCTCGTCTTGGGTCTCAGCAGGCTTAGTAACTTTAATCTCAATTTTACCTTTTGGATTGCTAGAATGATAATCTAGCGCTGCACGCTTTAACTCCTTATTCTTTTCATCACTCATTTCATAACTCCTTAAAACTTAAATAATCTTAAAAGAAACAATTATTAATAATAGCCAACTTTGATAGCATAAATCAAGTGAAAATATTAATCATTTTTTGTATATAAACGTTTAATAAGTATATGCTATTAGTAAAAACTAGTACTCCAAAGAATATAAGTATTAAACTCATAAATAATCCGTAATACTTAAGGAACAAGGGGTTCTTTCCAATTCTTGTTAAAGCTTTCATTAATCCTAAAGAGCCTGCGATAAAAGGGATTCCTAATCCTAGAGAATATGAAAATAACATGATTATTGAATGTTTATAATTAGCCTCTATGGCTGAATAAGAAACAATTGAAGCAAGAATAGGGCCAACGCATGGAGTCCAAGCTAGCCCAAAACATATGCCCATCAAAAAGGGTTTTACAGTTTTGTTAGAAGTAGCCTTAAACGAAGAAAAGTTTTTATAAAAATTTGGTAGATACAAAGCTATTATGTTGATTGATCCAAATATAATAATTAAGGAGCCAGCAATTTTCAGTAGAACTAGTTTATTTAAATTTAAAAAAATTCCTATGCTTGTCGAAGTAAGAGCTAGCAATATAAATATAGAAGTAAAAGATAAAACGAAGAGTAAGCTATCAAATAAGAGTTTTCTTGGTAGAAGATTTGAGGAGCTAACAGAATTTTGGTTTAACGTTGAGAGGTAGACCGGAAATAAAGGGAGAATGCAAGGCGAGAAGAAGGAAATTAATCCTGCAATAAATGATAAAAAATATTCATTAAAAACTATCATAACTAAAAAAAGTATTTAAATTGATAAGACTAATTATACAGACTATTGAAGATTAGTTATAATAAAACAATGAAATTAAAAATTAAAAAAGTTTCCCCCTCAGAACTTTCTAATAATATAGTCGCTATAGTCTTCGAAGATTTTTCTAAGCGACTAACTTTATTGGAGAAAAACCTAAAACATAACTTTTCAAGACTCCTAAAGAGTAATAACTTTAAGGGAGAATTTATGGAAAAAGCGTCATTTAACATACTAAACAATGACTCTCATGTCAGTGTAACTTTTATCGGTTTAGGTAAAAGAAAAGAAGTTAACCAAGAGAAAACTTTTAAATGTTTTTCTTCTATTACTTATTCAAGAATTAAAGAAAAAAGTAACGTAAAAGAACTTTCTATTGTGTATCCTGATTTGCTTGATAAGGATTTATTTGAAATCTCAGTTGAAGGTTTTAATAATGGTTTTTACTCATATGACAAGTATAAAAGCAAGAAAGACAATTTGTCTCCATTGTCATTGAGTTTGATAGTTGAAGATTTTTCTACTTTAGCTGTAACTAAAATAGTCAATAATTCATCAAATTTATATTTAGGAGTTAATTTAACAAGGGATTTGATAAATGAGCCACCCCAAACTCTAACTCCTAAAGTTTTGGCTAGTAATGCTATGAGAATTTCAAAAGCTAAGAATATTACTTGTAAAGTTTTTGATAAGAAGGAAATTATTAAAAGAAAAATGTTTGGAATTTGGGATGTAGGAAAAGGTAGTGTTAATGAGCCTAAGTTTATTCATTTGAAATATAAATCATCAAGTTCAAAAAAAATTAAAAAGATCGCCCTTATTGGAAAAGGAGTAACTTATGATACCGGAGGCTTGTCTCTTAAGCCTGCTGACTATATGTTAACGATGAAGATGGATATGGGTGGTGCAGGGTGTGTTTTAGGGGTTTTTGAGGCTTTAGCTAAGCTTCAGCCAAAGAATATTGAAGTCCACGGATTAATACCATCTGTAGAAAACATGCCTGGGCCCAATGCATATAAGCCAGATGATATTGTAAAGGGTCTATCAGGCAAAACAATTGAGGTAATCAATACAGATGCTGAGGGAAGAGTAATCCTTTCTGACGCTATTGAGTATGCAAATAGACTGAAAGTAGATGAAATGGTTGATTTAGCCACTTTAACTGGCGCATGCATGATTGCTCTAGGCAATTTTACTGCAGGTCTGTTTTCAAATAATTTAAAATTAAAAGATAAGCTTTTAAAAGCTTCAACTAGTGTAGGAGAGAAGATTTGGCAGCTCCCCTTGGATGAAGAATTAAGACCTGATATTAATAGTCAGGTTGCAGATGTTAAGAATTCTGCTTCTACTAGATACGGTGGAGCAACAACCGCCGCTATGTTCTTAGAGTTTTTTGTAGACAAGAACATACCATGGTCTCATATAGATATTGCAGGGCCTGCATATATTGAAAAAAACCGCGGATGGTGTGCTACTGGTTCAACTGGATTTGGCGTGAGAACACTTATAAATTATTTATACCTTAGTTAGCCAAGAGGCATATAATGGGTTTTTATTGCTGACAATTTTAGAGTATTCGTCTTGAATAAGCTTAGTTATTTTTCCTGGCTTACCATTGCCAATAGTTCTATCGTCAACTTCCCTAACAGGAGTTATTTCAGCAGCAGTACCAGACAGAAATACTTCATCTGATATATAAAGCTCATCTCTAGTAAATTTCTGTTCTTGAACTTCAATATTATTATCTTTTGCGATTTTAATTACACAATCTCTTGTTATTCCTTCTAAAACAGTAGTAATAGGAGTTGTTTTAATTATATTGTTTCTCACTATATATATATTTTCACCTGTCCCTTCAGCTATATACCCGTCGTTATCTAGCATAATTGCTTCATCGAATCCAAGTTGAATAGCTTCTCTCTTTGCGAATACAGAGTTTATGTAATTGCCAGAAATTTTAGATTTAGTCATAAATGAATTTACGCCCATTCTAGCAAAAGATGATATCTTTGCTCTTATTCCATGCTCTATGCCATTTTTTCCCAAATATGTCCCCCATTCAAAGGCAGCAATTATTACATTTACTTTATTGTTGCCTGGGTTAATACCAATCGAACCCTCACCAATAAAAGCTAAGGGTCTAATATAACAATTTTTTAATTTATTTTTCTTTATTAGTTGAACTGTAGCTTCTTGTAGTTTCTTTTGAGAAAATGGAATCTTTATTAAAGAAACTTTACCGGAATTATAAAAACGTGAGTAATGGTCCTCGAGACGGAATATAAACGCATTGGCATTATCAGAATATGCCCTAATTCCTTCAAAAATACCTGAACCGTAGTGTAATCCATGACTAAGAACATGAGTTGTTGCCTTGTCCCAATTTACAAACTTACCGTTATACCAAATATATTGTGATTTTTTCATAAATAAAATTAATACCTTTTATTTTCTTCTAATTACTCTATTTGTCAAGTTTCAATCTTTTAAAATAATTATAAGTCTAAAAGTAATTAAAATATGTTATTTTGTTTTTAAATGAAAAATATACTTTTCATAAATCATTCAATTAGAGATGGCGGCCCAGGAAGAAGCTTGTTTTATCTTTTAAAGCATTTTGATTATGAATTATTTAAAGTGAATGTTTTAATCCCATCAAGAAAAATATTTTCAGAAAAGATTCAAGAGGAGAAACTTGATGTTGAGCAGATTGTCAGTGCACACTTCCCAGAAAATTTAAAACGTCAAAACTTTAAAATAAATGATAAGCCAATATCTCTCTTGCCTTTGGACATTATAATTAATATTTTCAGACTTTTTTACTTACTATTTTCAATGAAGAAAACTCTTAAGGAGCATAAAATTGATATTATTTATTCTAATGGAACATTGGCAAAAGTCTTTGGTGCTTTGTTGGGTAATTACTATAAAATAGACGTAATCTGGCATGTAAGAAATATTCAGCAGAATTTTTTTCTTAAATTTTTAATCAATCACTTTTCAAGACTTACTTCTGTTAAAAAAATTATATGTGTTTCAAGATCAACACAAAATCAATTTAAATCTAAAGACAAGACTATAGTAATAAACAATGGGATAGATACAGAAGAATATAATAGTACAACCGTATCTAGTACCTTAAGAGAAAAATTTAATATTGCCCGAGATAAATTGATTATTGGAACTGCAGGAAGAGTAGTTCCACGGAAGAATTTTGAGCATTTTATAACTGTTGCTAATGAAATATCAAACGAGTATAAAAAAGATTGTGTCTTTGTACTTGTAGGGGACACTCCTTATTATTTCAATCAATCTTACATGGAGAAACTAAAGAAGATGGTTGCCGAACTTGGATTGTCTGATAAATTTGTTTTTACAGGATATACAGAT
>Ga0209252_1002045_pt1 | contig 12526 bp, 14 predicted proteins | sample SaaInlV_135m_DNA_3_FD_184673 | JGI IMG/M metagenome (GOLD analysis project Ga0209252, IMG submission 184673) | Marine microbial communities from expanding oxygen minimum zones in the Saanich Inlet - Saanich Inlet SI074_LV_100m_DNA (SPAdes) (version 2) | ecosystem: Environmental > Aquatic >... | reverse complement strand
TTAACATGGATAGACAATACTATTATTTATGAGGATGATTCATTTTTAGTCTTAAATAAGCCTTCAGGTATAGCTGTTCATGGAGGCAGTGGTATAAGTGGAGGCATCATAGAATTATTAAGACTTCATAGAAAAAACATAAAAGAGGATTTAGAACTTGTACATCGGTTAGATAAGGATACAAGTGGCTGTTTATTAATTTCAAAGAAGCGTTCTCGTTTAAGAAAATTACATAAATATTTTAGAGATGGCCGAGTTAAAAAGAATTATATTGGATTATTGGTTGGAGAGTTTGATAAAACAAATTTTACTTTAGATCAGTCATTGAAAGTTATCAGAGCTAACAATAATAAAAGAATATCGATACCAGATAGTGAAGGTAAAAAATCAGTAACATTGTTTAATAGAATAAAAAAATATAACAATTGTTGTTTGTATAACATTAAACCCTTGACTGGAAGAACACATCAAATAAGAGCCCATGCTAAGTTTCTAAACTCATCATTGGCAGGTGATGATAGATATGGCGAACAACCCGATATAATCTCTCAGAATACTAGTCTAAATAGATTATTTTTACATGCGGAATCCATTTCATTTCCATCCTTAACGGAAAATGGACAAATATTTAAAATCAAATGTGCTTTACCTAGTAGTTTAAAAAAAACTTTAGATGAAATATTCTAAAGATCATTCAATCATTTAGATTGGAAAAAATATTATCAAGTTGACTTAGAGTCCACTGAATTGGAAGACCAATAATTGCTTCTTTATCATCGCATATAATTTTATTGATTAGTTTCTGAAACAATTCAGATTCAGTTTTGACTCCAGCTGTTGTTTTAAAGTCATCTTGACTATCCAAGTATTGTATTAGGTCAATTTCTTTGAAATTTTTAAAATTAATAATTGTTTGATCAATGTAAGAGAGATCAATATTGTGAATGAGGCTTATAATAACTACCCCAGTGTTAAAGAAAACATTTTCACCTGAGAATTTCATTATTATTTTAAACGCATTTTCATAGGTATGAGGTTTACCTAGATTCTTATCTTTAAAATTAGCAACTTGATCTGAACCGATAATAATATTATTAGGATAACTTTTTGCGACAATATTAGCCTTATCTCTAGCAAGTCTAATGCATAAGTTTTTGCCAGTCTCATTTTTCAATGCAATTTCATTTGCATTTGGAGCAACACATTTAAAGTCAGAAATATACTTTCCTAAAAGTTCTTTTCGATGAACTGAGCTTGATGCAAGAATAATATTTTTATTAATTGTGTTTCTCATAGTTTTGATTTAATTAAAAAATATTATTTACCTGATAAAATGATTGTAAATTATATAGTCCAAAAAATTATGTTTAAACAAAATTTAGATTTTAAAGATTATTTGGATCTTTCAAAAAGAGATTATTCATTTCAAATTATCAATTATGCTCATGAATATCCAAGATTATCTGATGTTGTCATGAGTATTGATTCTGCAACCAATAGAATTGTTTCAGATATAAAATTATTAAAAGGTAGTTCAATGAATCCTAAAATAATAGTTAATTCAAGTATGACATTAACTTTAGAATGTCAACGCTGTTTGAGTTCAATAGAATGGATTAATGAATTGAATATAGATTGTGAGGTTATTAATGAAAATGACACATCAATAACAAACGAAACACATGTAAATAGAATTACTATTGATCAGGAAGGAATTTCAATTGAAAAAATAATAGAAGATGAAATATTAAGTGTTATTCCAATGTCAATAATGCATAAAAGTATTGAATTATGTGAAAATAACGATACCTTAAGCTTGTTTTTATCCATTAATGAAGAAAAAGAAGTTTTGGAAAGTAAGAAAAGGCCTTTTTCAGAATTATCAGAAATATTGAAGAAAGGTTAAAAAGTAATAAAACTCCTAGGGAGAAAGCAATGGCAGTTCAAAAGAAAAGAAAAACTAGATCAAGAAGAGATATGCGAAGATCTCAAATTAAAGCGAGCACACCCGCATTAACAAATGATGAAAATACTGGAGAAACTCATCTTAGACATAATATAAGCCCTCAAGGCTTCTACAAAGGAAAGAAAGTTATCAGTATAAAAGAAAAAAGTTCTGTTGAAGAAGAACAAGAGTAAGGCATTCATTTGAATACTTATCTAACACTTTCACTGGATGTGATGAGTGGTGAGAATGACCCAGATGCAGCTATATTAGGAGCTCTAGAACTCCTTTCATCTCGAGATGATATAAAAATTATACTTGTAGGTAATGCGGAAAGTATAAAAAGTAAGATTACTAATACGGATACCAAACGAATAGAAATCATTCATACAGATGAGATTATAACAATGGATGATTCACCTATTGATGCCCTTAGAAAGAAGAAGAACTCTTCGATGAGGATAGCTGTTGATTTAGTAAGGGATAACAAAGCACAAGCATGCATTAGTTCAGGTAATACAGCTGCATTAATGGCAGTTGCTAAAAATTCATTAAAAACAATTCCTAGTATTGCTAGACCTGCATTGATGACTTCTATCCCTACAAAAAAAGGGTTTGTTTATATTTTAGACTTAGGTGCAAACACTTTATGTTCAGCGGAACAACTCACTCAATTTGCTCTAATGGGAGCTACTGTTGCAAAAGAAATTAAACATATAAATAAACCAAGAGTAGGATTACTTAATATTGGCCAAGAAGATACTAAAGGGAGTGAAACTATCAAAGAAGCATCTTTATTGATCAAAGATACATCACTTAATTATATAGGTTTCATTGAACCAAATAATATTGTTGAAGATATTGCTGATGTTGTTGTCACTGATGGTTTCACAGGCAATATAGTTATCAAGACAATGGAAGGTAGTGTTAATTTAGTCTCGAATTATATTAAAGATGCATTTGGTTATAATACATATAATAAATTGATTGGTTTATTATCAAAGCCAGTGTTTGCTAGATTTAAAAAAAGGCTGGATCCAAGACGTTATAATGGAGCTTTGCTCTTAGGTCTTAATGGTATCGTAGTGAAGAGTCATGGAGCGACAGATGCATATGGATTTCATCATGCCTTATTAACTGCAATTGATGAAATTGAAGAAGATATAGTTATGAAATTAAAAGCAGAGATTTAAGAGGTTGAGTTAGATAATGTTTTCAAAAATAATCGCAACAGGAAGCTATCTTCCAACTAATGTTGTAACCAATCAAGATCTAGAAAAGAAAGTTGATACTACTGATGAGTGGATCAGAACAAGAACTGGAATCCAAAGAAGATCCATTGCAGATTCAGAGCAAGCCACCTCAGATTTAGGTTATGAAGCAGCTAAAAAAGCAATTGAGAGATCAGGTATAGATGCAAATGAAATTGATTTAATTATTGTTGGAACCTGTACACCAGATGTTCCAACTCCCAATGTTGGCACTATCATTCAAGAAAAAATTGGCTTAAAGAACTTCCCTGCATTTAGTATAGAAGCTGCATGCAGTGGTTTTATTTATGCGATCAATTTAGCCAATAAATTTATTTTATCAGGAGACTCAAAATGCGCCTTAGTTATTGGTGCAGAAACATTATCTAGGATAACTGATTGGGAAGATCGGAATACCTGTGTATTATTTGCAGATGGAGCAGGTGCTGCAATTTTAAAACCGTCTAATGATCCAGGAATTGTTCATTCAAAATTAGGTGCTAATGGTGCCTATTCTGATCTACTTTATGTACCTTATGGAACTTCAAAGAGACCCGTCAAAGAAGAAAGAAATGATAATTTTCTTCAAATGAAAGGAAACGAAGTTTTCAAGGTAGCTGTAAAAACTCTCGAAAGAATTGCTATGGATTCGTTGAAAGAAGCTAATATGACAGCTGAGGATATTGATTGGTTTATCCCGCATCAAGCTAACATTAGAATTATTCAAGCAGTTTCAAAAAGGTTAAACATATCAGAAGATAAAGTTGTTATTAGTTTGACTAATCATGGAAACACATCAGCTGCATCCATCCCACTTGCACTCGATCAATCCATTAGAGAAGGAAAGATTAAAAATGGGGATACTGTTTTATTGCAGAGCTTTGGTGCTGGTTTCACTTGGGGCACTGTAATTTTAGAAATATAGAAATGCAGACCTCTAAAGTCATAGTATTTCTTTTCCTTTTTGCCTTTAATTATTCAGAATCATCAACTAATTTTTCTTATGATCCTTCGCAAAAAATATATGGAGAGATAATAGAAGTTAAAGCAGTATATGAAGATACATTGGTAGATCTTGCGAGAACATATAATCTTGGATTTAATGAGATAATACAAGCAAATCCAACTGTTGATAAATGGCTACCGGGTGAAGGCACCTTAATAAAAATACCGAGCGCATTCATCTTGCCCAGTCAATACCTCAATAACGGTATTACTATTAATCTTTCTGATTTTAGAGGTTATTTAATTCAAAATGGACAATTAATAACATTTCCTGTTGGTATCGGAAGAATGGACTGGAAAACACCTCTAGGTTTATCAGAAATTGACCTCAAGTTAGAAAATCCAGCATGGTATCCTCCAAAGTCAGTTAGAGATGAATACAAACAAGAAGGTTTGATATTAGATTCAATTGTCCCACCGGGTCCCAATAATCCATTAGGTAAGTTAGCCATGCGAATAAATATACCAGGGGGTTATTTTATTCATGGCACTAATAGACCAGATGGAGTGGGTATGGAGATATCTCATGGATGCATACGTCTTTTTCCTGAAGATATAAAAGAATTATTTGAGATGAGTCCAATTGGCACTGAAGTATTAGTGGTTGATGAACCTATAAAGTTAGCAAAGTCTGCAAATAAAATATTTCTGCAAGTACATAATGCTCAATTCGATTATCTTACAAACGAAGAATATTCATATCTTGAAGCCAAGGTGATGAATTATCTTACTAGAAATAAAATTGATAGGGATACTATTAACTGGAATAAAGTGAAGAAAATATTCAAGGAAAAATCTGGCCTTATAGGTCAAATATCTTATTAAATTGTGATTCTAAGAAAAGAATTTATTTTTTAGATTGGTCTCTTTCCCAGATTCTTTCAGCTTTTTCTACCTCTTCTTGAGCCATCTCTACAGCTTCTTCAGCCTCTTGTTGTATTGCAATATTTTCTTCTTCTAGTTCATTGATACGATTTTCTAGCTCAGCTCTGCTTTCTAATTGTGAGCTACATCCGTTAAACAGTGATATTGATAAAATAGCTAATATAATTTTAAAAGTGTTTTTATTTTTCATTTAATATGGCCTATGTTTGTATATTTGACGTCTTATTTTATTTTCCAATAAAATGTTAAAAAGAGCAATCAAATTAGGTTTCTCTGAAAACAATTCTGCCTTTTGATAAATCATATGGAGTCATTTCAACTAAGACTTTATCCCCAGTAAGAATTCTAATATAATTTTTCCTCATTTTTCCAGAAATATGAGCTGTGATCATATGTCCATTTTCTAATTCAACTCTGAATATAGTATTTGGAAGTGTTTCTTTTACCACTCCATTCATTTGTATTGCATCTGCTTTAGGCATATTTAAATCTCTAGTTAATCAAAAAAATATTCTAAACTATATTTACTATAAATCATCTAAGTATTTTTCAACATCGAGGGCTGCCATACAACCACTACCGGCAGAAGTTACTGCTTGCCTATAAGTAGGATCTGCTACATCACCAGCTGCAAAAATACCTTCTATACTAGTTTGTGTTGCGAAATGTATATTTTCTTTATCTAAGACTATGTAATTTGATTCATCTAATTCTATTTGATTTTTAAATATTTTAGTATTGGGATCATGGCCAATTGCAATGAAAAGACCAGAAATATCAATAAGTTTAGTTTCTTTTGTTTCATTAACATTTTCTAAAAGTATTTTTGACACACCATTTTTATCTCCAATTACTTCTTTTAAAGTATGGTTCCAGATAATCGAAATATTTCCTTCTTTGGTAGTTTTTTCAAAGAGTTTATTTTGTAAAAACTTCTCTGCTCTCAACTCATCTCTTCTATGGATTAGTGTTACTTGCTTTGCAATATTTGATAGATATAAAGCTTCTTCTACTGCAACATTGCCGCCACCAACAACAGCTACATTTTCATCTCTATAGAAAAATCCATCACATGTTGCACAAGCAGAAACGCCTTTACCTTTGTATTCTTCTTCACTTGCTAGGCCTAGATATCTAGCTGTTGATCCAGTTGCTACTATAATACTATCTGCTGTATAAATAGTATTTCCTCCAATTAGCTTAAAGGGCTTGGATGATAGGTCTGAATTATCAATGTGATCGTAGATAACTTCAGTTTCGAATCTTTCAACATGCTTTAACATTCTTTCCATCAGTATAGGACCTAGCAAGCCTTCAGGATCACCAGGCCAATTATCAACTTCCGTTGTAGTCATTAACTGACCGCCTGGCTCTGACCCAGTGATTAATATTGGTTTTAAGTTCGCTCTGGCAGCGTAGACAGCTGCTGAATATCCAGCAGGCCCTGCTCCTAGTATAATTAGTTTTGCATGTTTAGTTTTTTTCATATGAAACTGTGGTATTAGATTTTGTTTAAAAAATGATATTATTATTAATTAAGTTTAAATATTATCTTAAATTCATTTTATTATTTGATTTATAAATAAGGAATCATTATTTCAAAGATTAATTTCAAGAAGTTTTTTAGTAAAGGCGAATTACTTCGAGAGTCACTTATAGTCGTATTATTCTCATTCGGTTTGATATTCTTTTTGGCTTTAATTTCCTATAGCCCGACTGATTCTGGATATAATTCGACAGGTTCTAATGAAATTGTTTATAACTTTATAGGTATATTTGGTTCTTTTTTTTCAAGTTTAGTAATAACGTTCATAGGAGTATCTAGTTATTTTATTCCGCTACTATTCTTTATATTATCTTTGATTTTAATTACATCTAAAGAATCAAAACAGTCTCATCGAGAAATGATAATACTTAAAGTTGTTTCATTTCTCATAATTTTGATCACAACGTGTGTAATCGCATCAATACATCTATCTATACCTTGGATGCCAGAAGGATCTGGTGGAATTTTAGGCTTGGTTATTGCTTCTTCTTTATTGAATAGCTTTAGCCTTATAGGAGCAACTCTTTTAATGCTGGCTATTTGGTTTTCTTTTCTTCCTGTGTTTATCGGTTTTTCATGGATTAGTTTGATAGACCTAATTGGCAGATATGTAATAAAAACTAGTATATTAATTATTACAGCTGCCAAAAAAGCACTATTGAAATCTAAAGATATTTCTAAGGCTATTGAAATAAAGAATACTCTTAACAAGACTGTTGAAATAAAAAATGAAATTGATAGCAAAACAATTTTGTCCACAGATACTAAAGTGGATAAAACCTCTAAAAAATACACTTCAAAACCAAAAATTGAAAAATCCAAACCTTTAATAGAAGAAGGGTTAAAAGCTAGAGAACAAAGACAATCTAAGTTATTTGAATCCAGTGATACGACTTCTCTTCCTAGTTTAGATCTTTTGGATGAAACACCCAATGAAAAATATGGAAATTCAGAAGAGTCACTCGAAGCTTTATCACGTTTATTAGAATTAAAATTAAAAGATTTTGGGATTGACGCAACAGTTGAAGAAGTACTTCCAGGACCGATTGTCACACGATTTGAAATCAATCCAGCCCCTGGGGTTAAAGTTAGTCAAATTAGTAATCTATCTAAAGATTTAGCAAGGTCACTTTCGGTATCAAGCGTAAGGATAGTTGAAGTTATAGAAGGAAAATCTTTTATTGGTATTGAAATTCCAAATGAAAAAAGAGCTCTAGTTGTTTTGGGAGAAATTCTTAGATCTAAGACATTTGAAGATATGGGTTCACCCTTATCTATTGCTTTGGGTAAAGATATTGCTGGTAATCCTATAGTTGCTGATCTGCAAAAAATGCCTCATCTTCTTATAGCAGGGACAACAGGTTCAGGTAAATCAGTTGGTATTAATGCCATGATTGTAAGTTTATTATATAAAGCAACACCGAAAGATGTAAGGATGATTCTAATAGATCCAAAAATGCTGGAGTTATCTGTATATGGAGGCATACCTCATTTATTAGCACCTGTTGTGACAGACATGAAGCAAGCAGCAAATGCTCTTCGTTGGTGTGTAGTAGAAATGGAGAGACGTTACAAGCTAATGTCAGAACTAAAAGTAAGAAACCTTAAAGGTTTAAATAAGAAAATTGAAGATGCAATAAAAAATAGTGAACCTATCCAAGATCCATTATTTGATGTAGATAAACAAATTCAATTAGGAGAAAGCACAGCAATACCGGATTTAGAAACTTTGCCAAATATTGTTGTAGTTATTGATGAATTGGCTGACATGATGTTGACTGTTGGTAAAAAAGTGGAGCAGTTAATAACACGACTAGCAGCAAAAGCTAGAGCTTCAGGTATACATATGATTGTTGCAACACAGAGACCTTCTGTTGATGTTATCACAGGTCTTATTAAAGCCAATATCCCATCCAGAATCGCATTCCAGGTTTCAGCAAAAGTTGATTCAAGAACCATCTTGGATCAAATGGGAGCTGAGAGCTTATTAGGGAATGGAGATATGTTATATATTGCACCCGGTTCCTCTAATCCTATAAGAGTTCATGGCGCCTTCGTTTCCGATGATGAGGTCAATCAAGTCTCGAAAGAATTACAGCTAGAATCCGAGCCAATATTTATTGATGAAATAACTTCTGGTGCCGTTGATGATCTTCCAGGCTTGGATCGTCAGTCTTCTGATGATAGCGAAAATGACCCGTTGTTTGATGAGGCAGTGAAACTTGTTACCGAATCAAGAAATGCTTCTATTTCATCTGTTCAAAGAAAATTAAGAATTGGATACAATCGGTCAGCAAGAATCATTGAGAAAATGGAAGAAATAGGCATACTTAGTGCGGTTGAGCCAAATGGTAAGAGGGAAATACTGGCTCCACCCCCGCCTAAAGATTAAATATTCATTTTAATGAAAGTAAACAGTAAGCTAATTGTTTGTATATCACTAATATTATTATTTCAAAATATTTCTACACAAGAACTAAGCTTAAAAGAATATCTAGAGAATATAAATACAATAAAAGCTGATTTTATACAGACGAATTATTCTGTTTCTAATGCAATGATCAATCAATCGAATGGTCGTATAAAAATAAAAAAACCTCATCACTTAATATGGGATATCAAGCAGCCTTTTGTAAAGAAAATCATCTTACATAAAGATAAACTAAGTATCTTTGATTCACAGCTAAATCAGCTGTTAATCTCTTCATTACCGATAGAAGCTTACGATTCATTTCTTATTTTACTTCTTAGAAATGCTAGTATCTTAAATTTTTATTCGATTGAAAAAATTGATACAGATGACAGTGAAGTATTATTTTCACTTATTTCAAATACTAGAGGGAATAGTTTTGAAAGGATAAATATCAGTATCCTGAACGGCATCTTGAATAAGCTTACATTTGTAGATAGTAAAAATGAATCATTAGAAATAAAGCTGATAAATGCTTTAATTAACACTAATCTTAGCAACAATGAATTTGTTTTTAACCCTCCTAAAAACACTGAAATTATTGACCAATCGAATGATTGACTATTTTCAAAATTTATCCAAAGGCATTCAGAACTTCATTAGTATTTTATTAGTCTTATCTATAGCTGTCTTGCATTTCATGAATCCACCAGATATTGAAACATTTGATTCATTGATCGGCATAGATAAGCTAGTTCATTTTCTTATGTTCTTTTTTTTAACAAGCTGGTTTGTAATGATCTATAAATTTAGCCATAAATTTATTCTTCTATCTTACTTAGTAATTTATGGTCTTTTATTAGAATTAATGCAAATGGGTTTTTTTATTCATAGATCATTTGAATGGTTTGATTGGATAGCTGATAGTATAGGTGTAATTGTTGGTTTTTTTACTATCAGCAAATGGATATAATTAATAACTAATAAATATCGAAAAAATAAAATTAAATGATTGATCCAAAAATTATAAGAAAAAATAGGGACTTGATAGCTAGTAGTCTTCACAAAAGATCCAGCAATTTTGATCTGGATTATTTTATTGAGCTCGATATAAAGGTAAGAAAAATTCAATCCAATATTGAAGATATGAGAAGTAAAAAGAATCTCATTTCAAAAGATATTGGATCAAATCAGCTACTGGATAATGATAAAGAAGAATTAAAAACAGAGATGAAATCTTTGAATAAAATATTAAAAGAATCCGAAGATAAAATATCTGAACTCATGACTGATTTTAATTATCTATCTAAGACTATACCCAACATACTTCATGAGTCAGTTCCTTCTGGGAATAATGAAAGCGATAATCTAGAAATAAAGAAGTGGGGAGAGCCAAAAATAAGTAATGATCGTATTAAAGATCATGTTGAATTAGGTGAACAGTCAGGAGAAATAAATTTTGAGGAAGCATCGAAGTTATCAGGATCAAGATTTACTGTCATTAAGAATAATTATGCAAAACTTCACAGAGCATTGATTGCTTTTATGCTAGATCATCAAACCAATAATAATGGTTATACAGAGCATTATGTTCCGAGTCTTGTTAAGTCAAGAAGTCTTGAGGGAACTGGACAACTGCCTAAATTTGAGTCCGATCTATTCAAGATTAATGGAGATCAAGATTTTTATTTAATTCCTACAGCAGAGGTTCCACTTACAAACCTCATCAGAGATAGAATAGTAGATGAAACTGAATTACCGATTAAAATGGTGGCCCATACACCCTGTTTTAGATCGGAAGCAGGCTCTTATGGTCAAGATACAAAAGGTATGATCAGGCAGCATCAATTTGAAAAAGTAGAATTAGTTCAAATTGTAAAACCTGAAGAATCATACGATGCGCTAGAAGAACTTACCAATCATGCTGAGTCAATTCTAAAAAAGTTAGAATTACCTTATAGAGTTGTATTATTGTGTGCTGGTGATACTGGAGATACCTCGGCTAAAACTTATGACATTGAAGTTTGGTTACCTTCACAAAATAGATATAGGGAAATTTCTTCATGCAGTAATTGTGAGTCATTCCAATCAAGAAGAATTAAGGCAAGATGGAAAAATAATATCTCAGGTAAAAGTGAATATCTGCATACTTTAAATGGATCTGGTTTGGCTGTAGGAAGGACTTTTATAGCTGTTATAGAGAATTACCAACAAGAAGATGGGTCAATTATTGTTCCTAAAGCTTTAAGAGCTTATATGGACAATAAAGAAGTTATTTAAAAATTTATATCTTTGTTTCCATTAGAATAATCATTGTCTTGCATTTCAATTAATCTACTATAAGTTCTTTTAAACTCAGATTTAAGTTTTTCTCCTTGGTAAAGATTTTTATAATCATTATTTGTCGCTAGTATTAGATTAATATTTTGATCATATAATTCATCTATGAGTGCAATGAACCTTCTAGCTTCGTTCTCCATTTCTGAATTCATTTCTATAATATTGGAGATGATGATGTTTTTGTATTTGTTTGCTATATCAATGTAATCATTTTTACTTCTTTTATAACCACAAATGGCGAGAAAATCGAACCATACTATTTGATCTCCACAGTAAAGACTTTCAATTTCTCTTCCACGAATAATAATGCTTTCATTTGTTTTATAATTAGACCCATTAATTGATAAAAAGTATTTTTCAAGATTTTTATGATCATAATCATCATTTTCAATAGGAAGCTGAGTGCTTTTATTATTGATTTGTCTGTAGTCAACACCTTGACTAATATTAATTATAATTAGGTTTTTTTTAATTGAATCTATAGCGGGTAAAAAAAGATCTCTTTGTAGGCCATCTTTATATAATTCAGATGGCCTACAATTAGATGTGATGACAAGGTATATTTTATACTTGAATATATTTTCTAATAGTTTACTCAGTATCATAGCATCGGCTATATCTTCAATATAGAATTCATCAAAACATATTACTCTGACCTCTTTAGCAATATTTTTAACCAAGTCTTCAATTGGATTTTCTATATTCTTAGTTAGTTTAATGGCTTCATGGATTTCATCCAATAAATGATGAAAATGTAATCTCTTTTTCTTTTTGATATCCAAGGTTTCAAAAAATAAATCCATGAGAAATGTTTTTCCTCTGCCTACATCACCCCATAAGTACATGCCTTTGTTGTCCCATTTCTCTCTCTTTTTGAATCCTATTTTTAAAAATCTATTTTCGTTTTTATCAAGAGTAGTTAAGTGAGATTGCAATAAGGATAGCTCTTGAATAATTAATCGTTGAGATGGGTCATTTCTAAGACCATCTATAGACAAATATTTACTCAGAATATCCACTGACCCTTTAGTTATGATTATCTATTTATTTTTTATTAGACCAATCTTTAATGTGAATATCTCTTTGAGGAAAGGGTATTTTAATACCTTCTTTAATGAATTCATCATTGACTCCCAAATTGAGTT
>Ga0209252_1002044_pt1 | contig 12529 bp, 12 predicted proteins | sample SaaInlV_135m_DNA_3_FD_184673 | JGI IMG/M metagenome (GOLD analysis project Ga0209252, IMG submission 184673) | Marine microbial communities from expanding oxygen minimum zones in the Saanich Inlet - Saanich Inlet SI074_LV_100m_DNA (SPAdes) (version 2) | ecosystem: Environmental > Aquatic >... | reverse complement strand
CTTTATTCCCATTCTATTGTACTAGGTGGCTTGTTAGAAATATCAAAAACCACCTTATTAATCCCCTTAACATTATTAATAATTTCTGAGGATATCAAATCTAAAGTATCAAAAGGGATCCGTGCCCAATTTGCAGTCATTCCGTCAACACTATTAACTGCTCTTATTGCAATTGTATTTTCATAAGTTCTTTCATCACCCATTACACCTACAGTTTTTATTGGTATAAGAACACAAAAAGCTTGCCATATTTTATCATAAAGATTTTTTTCTTTTAAAATATCTATAAATATTTTATCAGCTAATTGCAACAGCTTAACTCTATCCTTTGTTACTTCCCCTATAATTCTTATTGCCAGCCCTGGGCCAGGAAAAGGATGTCTACCAATTAAACTTTTTTTAATTTTTAAAGCTTTACCTAAGTCTCTAACTTCGTCTTTAAATAGATCCCTTAGAGGCTCTACTAATGAAAGCTTCATATTCTTAGGAAGCCCGCCAACATTATGATGAGATTTAATTACAGCAGAAGGTCCACTTACATTAACACTTTCAATAACGTCAGGATACAAAGTCCCCTGCACTAAAAACTTTGCATTTGAAACTTTTTTTGATTCTTTATCGAATAATTCAATAAATGTTTTACCTATTATTTTTCTTTTCTTTTCTGGATCTATAATACCTCTTAATCTTCCAAGAAAAAGACTGCCCGCGTTAATAACTTTTAGGTTAACTCCAAGACTTCTAAGGACTGGGACTATTTCTTTTACTTCATTATGCCTCATTAGCCCTGTGTCAACAATGAAGCATTTAAGTTTATTGCCTATTGCTCTACTGACCAGAACTGAAGAAATACTTGAATCAACTCCACCAGAAATTGCTGATATAGCTACATTTTTACCTATGAGATTTTTAATTTCTTCTATTTTTTGCTTAACAAGCTTCCCTGGCTTCCAAGTTTGCTTGCATCCTGCAATGTCTACTAAGAAATTTTTTATAAATTGTTTGCCGAATTCAGTATGGACAACCTCAGGGTGAAACTGTGTTCCGACAATTCTAGAGTCTTTAGAAGAAAATAATGATATAGATCCGAACTCGGATTTTGCTATAACTTTTATTTTAGTTGGTAGCTTAACAATTGTATCTCCATGAGACATCCATGATACTTCATTGTTCTTTATATTTTTTAATAGCTTTGAATTTGAAATCTTTTTAAGCTTAGAAGGTCCGAACTCCCTAATTTTTGATTTTGCGACTTTCCCGCCCAAAACTTTTGATAGCAACTGAGCTCCATAGCATATACCTAATATGGGCACCTCCAGATCTAGGATTCTTAAATCTGGCTGTGGAGCTTTTTTATCATGCACACTTGCAGGGCTTCCAGAAAGGATTATGCAGTCTGGATTAATATCTTCTATTTTTTTAAGATTAGTTTCATATGGAAGAATTTCTGAGTAAATATTTAATTCTCTTATTTTTCGCGCTATTAACTTTGTAACCTGAGAACCAAAATCTAAAATTAATACTTTGCTATAGTCCATAATCCTTAGTCTAATGAATAGTTTGGTGCTTCCCTACTAATAGAAATATCATGCACATGACTTTCTTTAAGTCCTGCATTTGTAAGCTTAAGGAATTTAGCTTTCTTTAGAATAGATAAATCTTTAGACCCTGTATATCCCATACCAGCCTTAAGACCGCCAACCAACTGATAAACAACTTTGTTAATTGGCCCCCTATAAGAGACTCTTCCCTCGATTCCTTCGGGAACAAGTTTTGAATCAATTATATCGTCTTGATAATACCTATCTTTACTTCCTTCTTTCATTGCCTCTATAGAGCCCATTCCTCTATAAGTTTTAAAAGTTCTACCTTGGTATAAAACCATCTCCCCAGGTGCTTCGTCTGTTCCTGCTAAGAGGTTGCCAATCATTACACAACTAGCGCCTGCAGCAAGAGCCTTAGTTATATCACCTGAATATTTAATACCACCATCTGCTATAACTGGAATATTGTTCTTGTTTGCAGTAGTGCACACATCCATAATGGCTGTGAGCTGCGGAACTCCTATTCCTGCAATTATTCTTGTAGTACAAATTGAGCCAGGCCCTATTCCAACCTTTAATGAATCAGCACCAGCCTTAATTAATTCTTTTGCTCCATCAGTGGTAGCAACATTTCCTACAACAACTTGAATACTCTTATGTTTCTTTTTAATCAATTTTAATGCATTAATAACCTTTTTGGAATGTGCATGAGCGGTGTCAATAAATAAAATGTCTAAACCGCTTTTTATTAAGTTTTCGACTCTATCTTCCATATCTAAGCCAACACCAATAGCTGCAGCTGCTAGCAATCTTCCTTGTTTATCTTTTGATGCATTAGGAAATTCTTTACTTTTTTGAATATCTTTCATTGTAATTAGACCTTGAAGCCTAAACTTTTTATCTACCACGGGTAATTTTTCTATTTTATATTTATGAAGTAATTCACGAGCTTCATTAGGACTCGTTCCAGCCTCAACAACTTTAAGATCTACTTTCTGAGTCATAAGCTTGCTAACTTTATAATGAAGATTTTTTTCATATCTAAGATCTCTCATAGTTATGATTCCCAACAAAGCCCCATCTTCCTCAGTAACAGGTAGTCCGGTAAAATTCTTTGAAGTCATTATATCAAGTGCATGCTTTCCGGTAGATTGAGGTGAAATAGTGTGAGGCTCAATTATCATACCGCCTTCATACTTCTTAACTTTTTGAATCTCCTCCGACTGATTTTGAATACTCATATTCTTATGTATGACACCAAGTCCACCTTCTTGGGCCATAGCTATTGCGGTTCTAGCTTCGGTAACAGTATCCATAGCAGCGCTAATAATCGGTATATTTAGAGAAATCTTTTTTGTTATTTTAGTTTTAACGTTTACAGCAGAGGGCATTATAGCCGAGTAGGAAGGAACGAGTAGAACATCGTCAAAAGTTAGGGACTCTTTAATCTTTACTTCTCTATTTATAGCTACTTCCTCTTAGTCTTAGTTTTTCCTTTTGTTACTTTTTTTGATACAACTTTTTTTACAGTTACTTTTTTTATAGCTGCTTTTTTTACTGTCTTTTTTGGTGAAACTTTCTTTGCACCTGGTTTTCCTGGAGTATTTGCTTTTGCGGTAGCTTTCTTAGTTACAGCTTTTTTAGCTTTAGACTTAAGAGGGCTAGTGCCAACGATTTTTTTAGCTTTTGCTTTAGCTGCCTCTTTCTTTTCCTCTTTTTCTTTTCTTGATTTTGACATCTTCTTCTTTGGCTCAACAACCGGCTCAGGCTCTGGTTCAAGAAAATCTTGCAAACTCACTTGGTTAACAAATTCAACAACTTTTTTTCTAAAGTCTGGAATCGCTCCAATTTCAAATTCAATCTCTTGCATCTTAGCATTAGCAATTATTTTCACAGGCATAACTCCAGCATACGTAGAATCATCTATCTTTTCAAAACCTGTAGATCTTAATATTTGCTTTTGAATTGGTGGTATAAAAATTTTACCTAGGAGAGTAACTTCTTCGGGTAGAAGACCATCTTGGGTAACACTTATCTTAATAGTTGTTTTTTTCATTTTATATTCTACCCCATTTTACCGATTTTTGTAGTTCGATTTTACTTAATTAATAGCTAAAAAACAAATATTTAGGACAATTTATAAAAAAATACCTTATAAATTATTTTAAATTCCCCAATTTATGCTATATTTTCATCTTAACTTTTAAGGGATGGGCATTTGAGTTTAACTAAAAATCAGATTGGAAGATATAGTAGGCATCTTATTATGCCAGAGGTCGGCGTCAACGGACAAGAAAAATTGGCTGAGGCCAAAGTCCTATGCATAGGTGCAGGCGGTTTAGGGTCTCCGTTAGCATTATATTTAGCTTCTGCGGGGATTGGAACATTGGGCATTGTTGATGATGATGTCGTTGATCTTAGCAACTTACAAAGACAGATTTTGCATTCTGAGGAAAGAATTGGTGAACTTAAAGTTGAATCAGCTAAAAAAAGATTACTTGAACTTAATTCCGACATAACCGTAAACACTTACAATCTAAGATTGACATCTGAGAATGCATTAGACCTTTTCAAAGACTATGATGTTATTGTTGATGGTACTGATAACTTTGCTACACGATATCTTGTAAATGATGCGTGTGTACTACTTAACAAGCCTAATGTTTATGGAAGCATCTTTCGCTTTGAAGGTCAAGCAACAGTATTTAACTATAAAGGTGGACCTCACTATAGAGACTTATATCCTGAACCACCTCCCCCCGGTATGGTGCCGTCGTGCGCAGAGGGTGGAGTTTTAGGAATCTTGCCTGGAATTATTGGTGTTATCCAAGCCACTGAGACTGTTAAAATCATTCTAGAAGTTGGAGAAACCCTCAGCGGAAGGCTTATGCTTTATGATTCATTAAAAATGACATTTAGAGAAATTAAGCTCAGAAAGAACCCTGACACGCCAAAAATTACCGAACTTATAGACTATCAGGAATTCTGCGGAATAAATAACTCGACTGAAGTGGAAGATGAGTTTGAAGTTCAAGTTGATTACTTAAAGAAAATAATAGATGAAAAAAGAAATGTCACCTTGCTTGATGTTAGAGAATACGGTGAGTACGAAATCTGCAAACTCAACAACTCAACATTAATACCACTTGGAGAAATAACATCTAGAGCAAATGAGCTCGATTCTGCTGACGACATAATTGTTTATTGTCATCATGGCATGAGAAGCTTGCAAGCTGCAAGGATATTAAAAGGTATGGGATTTAAGAAAGTAAAGAATCTTGCCGGTGGTATAGATGCTTGGGCAGCCGCCTTTGACGAAAAAATGCCTCGATACTAGGTATTGAATTTATCTATCTCTCCATACTTGTTAACACCCTCATCTCCCTTAAGAATTCCTGTATTAATAAAGATGTAAGCTTTTAAACCCCAAGTACAAAGAACGTAGCCCTGCAAGAGGAAGTCTGGTACAAAATGAAATTGTAAAGGTATTGCTGCAATATAGGGAACAATTGCAAAAAGTCCATTTATAGATCTGTCATGAAGTCTCTTAGAATCAGGAAATATTGATAATGCTGAAATCAATAAAACCAAAAAAGATACGAGTTTCTCAACTTGAAGCTTGTCAAAATTTAAAAAACTAAGAAGCGATGACAGCGGTATTAATATTAAAACTCCAAGAAAGACAAGGAAAAATTGAGAGTACCACCAAGTTTGCCTATTAATTCTTCCGTTTAAAGAAAGGAATAAAAATTTTAAAAAATTAACATCTAAAAACTTCTTAATATTCATAAAAACTCTATGGGCGAAAAGGGACTCGAACCCTTATGAACATAAGTTCAGCGGCTTTTGAGGCCGCCGCGTCTACCAATTCCGCCATTCGCCCAACTAACCATTCTTATTATATAGGTTGTACCAATAAATTGCATTAATCACTAGCGAATGAGTAATTTTACCTTCTATTACCATTTTGTCTAAATCTTCTAAGTTAATAAATTTAATCTGAGTGTATTCGCTTCCAGCATTTTGAGGACTTGAAACTTCTTCGACATCTAAAGCTAAAAACGTATGGCATTCATTGTTGAGTATTGCAGGGTTTGGATGGACAACACCAAGCTTGCTCCATTTGCCCTTAGAAAAACCAGTTTCCTCAACGAGCTCCCTTTTTGCAGATTCAATTGGTTGTTCATTTTTATCAGTCATCCCTCCAGGAAGCTCCAGGGTTATTGAATCCGTGCCAGGCCTATACTGTTCGACAAAAACTACTTTTCCTGACTTTGTAATAGGAAGAATGTTAATCCAGTCGACTGAGTTAAGTACATAAAAATCGAAACTTTTCTTTTCCTCTACAGAATATGGAGAAACTAATTTGTATTCAAATAAATCAAAAATTTTAAGGTCTCTTAATAAAGTTTTATCTTCTATTTTCCACTTTTTCATAATCAACTCAATGTTAACTGAAAGAAAAAATAAATAAAATCTTAAAGATTATAAGGTCGGAAAATGTTAATATTGTTTCGTTGGAGAGTTGGCCGAGTGGCCGAAGGCGCACGCTTGGAAAGCGTGTAGAGGATCAAACCTCTCGTGGGTTCGAATCCCACACTCTCCGGAGAATTAAGCTGGCTGGTCATTTTGATGACGGTCTATTGTTAACTCCGCCAGGACAGAAATGTAGCAACGGTAGCAATTAAGATTGGGTATCTTTGATTAGCCAGCCATTTAAGAGTTTGACATGTCGTATAAAGTTTTATCTAGAAAGTATAGACCAAAAATATTCAGTGAAGTTGTAGGTCAAGAGAATGCCCTAACTATATTAAGAAGCTTCATCCAAACACAGGCAATACCTCATGCATTGATTTTCTCTGGATCAAGAGGTATAGGTAAAACTTCACTAGCAAGAATCTTTGCTAAAACAATCAATTGCAGTGAATTAAGAGAAAATAAAGATTGCTCAGACTGCTCTACCTGTAAAGATATTGACGAAAACAAGTCTTTGGATGTAATAGAAATTGATGCGGCTTCCAACAACGGTGTTGACCAAATACGAGAAGTTATTGAAAGCTCAAATTACTCATCAATCAATTGCCAATATAAAGTATTTATTATAGATGAGGTCCACATGCTATCCAAAGCGGCATTCAATGCCCTCTTAAAGACTCTTGAAGAACCAAATACCAATACTATTTTTATTTTGGCAACAACAGAAGTTGAAAAAATACCGCTTACAATACTATCAAGATGCCAAGCTATAAATTTTAAAACTTTAGAGAAAAAAACATTAATTGAAAATCTAGAAAATGTGTGTAAGAAAGAAAATATAACTATTGACACAGAGTCATTATCTCTGGTCGCTGAAGAATCTCGTGGCTCAGCTAGGGACTCCTTAGGGATTCTTGAGCAACTAATGACATCTTTGGATAAGAATATATCTATTAATGAGGCAAGAAAGATTCTTGGTGCTACTAGTAATCAGATTTTATTCCAAATTTCAGAGAACTTACTTATGAGCAATACAAAAGAATGTTTAAAAAACTATGCTCATATAAATAAAAATGGATACGATTCCAAAAAGTTTATACACTCTTTATTGAATTACTTTAGGTCCGCAATCTATTATAAGCTAGGTATTCAGAATGAAATTGAAGACATAATTACTATTCAAGAATCTGAAGCAGCTGAATTAAATAAATATAATCTTGAATTATTTGAAAATCTATTCGATGAACTTATAAAATTATATGAACTATGTAGTAAGACACAAAATGTAAAATTTCTCATTGAATCAAACTTAATTAAATTATGTTTAATATCAAACTACTTAAACTTCGATGAAATTATCGGCGATGAAAGAATCGAAAAGGAAATAGCTTTATCGGAAGTTAAGCCTAACAATACTGAAGAGAAGCCTTTAAAAGAGAGTAAGAATTCAGGTCAAAAAAAAAGCCAAAAAATAAAGACTAGCGAATTCTCTGCTAGTAATTTCTTAGATAACCTAAAAGAGATTGAGGATGAGAACTTCAAATTACTTTCAGGATGTTCTTTTAAAGTTGAGAAATCAAACATAACTATTAGCACCAAGAGTGGTCTCATATATGAAATACTAAAAGAAAAAGAGAAAATAATAACAATAGAAGAATTAATTAAAGATTTCTTTAACAGTAAGCACAAAATTAAAATCGTTAAGATAGAAGAAGTGAACGATTCAGTAGATTCTGAGGATTTTAAATTTGCGGAAAAAAAAGATAAACTATTTGAATCAGAGACTATGAAGAATTTATTTAGCGCATTTGACTGTAGAGTGTTAAATATTGAAAAGGATAAATGATATGAAAATGCCCGGAAACATGAAAAGCATGATGAAGCAGGCTGAAAAGATGAAAGTCCAGATGGATAAACTTCAGGAAGAAGCTGGAAATAGGACTCTAGAAGTTTCCACAGGTGGTGGAATGATTAAAGTAAGAGCAAAATGTAATGGAGAAATCCTAAATATAGACATAAATGACGAAATCATCTCGTCTGGTGACAAGGAGATGCTTCAAGACTTAATCCTGGCTGCAGTTAACGAGGCCATGGTAAAAGGAAAAGAAGAAGTAAACAATGAAATGTCACGTGCTGCAACATCTCTTGGAATACCACCAGGATTCCTCTAAATGACGAAAAATTATCTTCCTATGGAACTTAAAAGACTTGTTGAATCACTTTCCAAACTCCCAGGTATTGGAGAATCAACCGCATCAAGGCTAGCTCTACATTTAATGAGAAAGCCTGCCGATCTCAGCGTAGAAATTGCAAAATCACTTATTGAAGCAAGAAAGAAAGTGCAAACTTGTCCTAATTGCAATAATTTTATGTTTGAAGATGAATGTAGTTGCTCTGATTCTTCTAGAGACACAAGCTTACTTTGCATCGTGGAAAACACTGTTGATGTAATGTCGATTGAAAATAGCGGAGAGTACAATGGTCAGTATCACGTTTTACAAGGGTTGCTATCTATTTCTCAAGGAATTAACCCTCAAGACCTTAAGATTAATCAACTAATCTCCAGAGTAAAAAATAAGGAGTTTAAAGAAACAATATTGGCGACAGATCCCACAAGTGATGGAGAGTTTACAGCACAGTACATATATGAAAAAATAAAAGATTATTGTCCATTAATAACTAGAATAGCTATTGGAGTACCTATCGGCTCCGAGGTTAATTATATCGATAAAAATACTTTAGCAAAATCCTTAATAGATAGAAGAAAGATAACCTAAAGTTTATGCAATCTCGACAAGATGTGCATATTAGTTTACAATTTTTAGGTTTTATTTAAAAAATGGAGGTAAAGAATGAAAATCGTAGTACTCGTAAGACAAACACCTGATACAGAGGCACAGATTACTGCTAATTCCTCAGGTAATGGAATAGACGAAACTGGTATAAAGTGGATATTGAATCCCTTTGATGAATTTGCGGTTGAAGAAGCTGTTCAAATTAAAGAAAACACAGGGGCTGAAGTCATTATTTTGGGAATAGGTCCAGAAAGAGCCCTAGAAACAATAAGGACTGCCTTAGCAATGGGTGGAGACTCAGCAATACATATTAAAGATGAAAATTTTGGAGATACTGACTCCTATGCTACTGCTAAATTAATCGCAGCAAAAATTAAAGCTATAGGTGACGTTGACTTAATTCTAGCTGGCAAGAAATGGATAGATGAAGAATCAGGTCAAGTTCCAATACAAGTAGCCGCGGAACTAAATATACCTCAAGCTACAATTGCTACTAAAGTTGACATAGATGAAGCTGCAAAGTCAATTAAAGTCCAATCTGAGATAGAAGGTGGACAAAGAATCATAGAGCTAACCTTCCCAGCTTTAGTTACAACAGAGAGAGGAATCAATGAACCTCGTTATGCATCACTTCCAGGAATCATGAAAGCAAAAAAGAAGCCTTTAGAGGAAGTAACTGTTGACGCTATAAATTTAGAAGAATTAGGGTTAACTGCAGAAAATCTAGGAGTAGCAGGTTCAAGATACAAAGTTGACAACATTGATATACCTGTAATTAATAGAAGTTTAAATGTCTTAAAGGGTGGTAATTCTGACATGGTTGAAGCTGGTGAAGTTCAAGCAGCTGCAGAAAATCTAACAAAACTTTTAAGAGAAGAAGCAAAAATAATCTAAGGAGAAAAAAATGAGTGAAATTTGGGTATTAATAGACACAACAGCAGATGGCACAATAAGAAATATCACATATGAAGTTTTAACGGCCGCTGTAAAACTTAAAGAAAAAAATAGTGCAACAGTAGCAGCAGTATTTTTAGGCGAAAGTGCAGGATCAATAGAAGGAGATCTAGGTAAATATGGAGCAGATAAGGTATACAAAATCGAAAACCCTGCTTTAAAAGACTTTAATCCTAGCGCATATGCTACCGCATTTTCAGAAGTTATTAAGAAACATAACCCTGACATTATCCTTGGGGGGAATACATTACAAAATCAGGACTTTCTTCCTAGAGTCTCGGCGCTTACATCAGGTGGCCTGGTGCTAGATGCTGTGGATGTAGACATAAGTGCTTCATCTACTCTTGCCGTTAAAAGATATAGATATTCTGGTAAATCAATTTCTGGTATGACTTTTCATGACGTAAAACCGATGATTGCTACAATTAGACCTAATACTTTTAAGGCTGCTGAAAGTGCAGGAGCTGGAGAAGTGGTGCAGGAGTCAGCTGAAATACCTGCTCAAGATAATATCAGAATTCTTGAAACCAAACTTGTTCCAAAGGATAGACCAGAGCTTACTGAGGCAGATAAGATTGTTTCTGGAGGCAGAGGAGTTGCAAGTACAGAAAACTTTGAGCTTATATTTAATATAGCTGATAGTATTGGAGCCGGTGCCGGAGCATCAAGAGCTGCAGTTGATTCAGGTTTTGTTCCATACGAAATGCAAGTAGGTCAGACTGGTAAAGTTGTAGCGCCTAATCTTTATATAGCCGTAGGAATTTCAGGCTCGGTACAACACTATGCCGGCATGGGGTCATCTAAGGTTATTGTAGCTATCAACAAGGATCCTGATGCACCAATATTCCAAAAGTGCGATTATGGAATATGCGGTGACCTATTTGAAGTTCTTCCTGCTCTTACGGAAGAATTTAAAAAATTATCATAATACTTTAGAAGTAGATATAAAGTAAGGCAATATTTGAACCTTACTTTATATCTATAAGCTTTATTTTGAAATCTAACTTTCTAAATATCTTCTTTATTACCACTTGAAAATAATCAGATTTATCCGTCAACAAGATACTTCTTCTCTTTTTGGCAGTCTTAAATTCTTCTGGATAGTTATCTAACAAATACTTGCTTAACGAGGATGTAATCTCAAATGCAGAATCTATTAAACGAATATCTTTTCCCATATATTCTCTTATATTTTTCTTAATTAATGGATAATGTGTACAGCCAAGAATTAAACTATTTAATTTCTTATTCTTAAAAAACTTCAGATTCTCTTCAATTATCTTATTATAATATTTTTCCTTAACTAATCCCTGTTCGATGATTGGAACAAATATAGGGCAAGACTTACTATAAATCTTCACTTTCTGACTATTGGATTCAATCATCTTATTGTAGGATTGACTGCTAATAGTAGAGCTAGTTCCTATGACTCCAACTATTTTAGGATTCGTTCTAAGTGCTGCTTTTACACCTGAAGAAATAACATCAAAGATTGGAAGTTTATATCTAGACTTTAACAGCCTTGTGGAATAAGATGAAGCAGTATTGCATGCTATAACTATTATTTCACAATCTAAAGATCTAAGTAGTTCAACGTTATTGACCGAATAGCGGTCTATGGTTCTCTTCGACTTAATCCCATAAGGTAGTCGTGCTGTATCTCCTAAGTAAACTATCTCAAAAGTTGGTAAAGCTTTTGATATTTCTTTAAATACTGTCAGCCCACCAATTCCAGAATCAAAAATTCCAATTTTCATTTACTCTTTTCCTTTAAACTAAAATAAATTTTTAATTTCTCTAATATGTTCAATTTCTTTTATATCTAGTCCATTAGTTGAACCTTTTATGTCGTTCTTAGAATTTTTTGGAACAATACAGGTCTTAAAACCCAATCTACCAACCTCTTTAATTCTTTTTTCAATGTTATCAATTTTTTTAACTTCTCCACTCAAACCAAGTTCACCAATAAATACATTCGCATTTGAAATTGGAAGATCCTTAAAGCTTGAATATATAGCGACTGCAGTAGCTAAGTCGTTAGAAGTATCTTTAACTTTTATTCCTTTAGTTAGGCTGATAAAAATATCTTTATCAGAAAGTTTTATATCACAATATTTTTCTAATATAGCAACTAATAAATTAAGACGATTATTTTCTATACCCGTAGAGTACCTTTTGCCGAAAGAAATAGTAGGCTTTGAGACTAAAGACTGAATCTCCACCAACATAGGCCTTGTTCCCTCATGAGTAGACGAAATAACCGACCCTATTGAAGCCTCTTCTTTGCCAGAGATGAACAAACTTGTCGGATCTGTTATTTCCTCTAAGCCCTTATCGGTCATATTAAAAATTCCAATTTCATCGGTAGCACCAAAACGATTTTTTGAGGTCCTAAGTATTCTCAAGTTACCTGTATCAACTTTTTCAAAATATAAAATTGTATCTACTAAATGCTCAAGCACTTTAGGTCCAGCTATAATACCCTCTTTGGTAATATGCCCTACCAATATTATAGTAAAATTTAATTCTCTTGAAAGCTCTGCTAATTGATTCGAACAATTTGTTACCTGATTAACTGAACCTGCAATACTTGAACTAGCTTCAATGCTTTTAATGGTATGAATAGAGTCTATGACTACAAAACTAGGTTTCTCATGTCTTATCTGCCGTATTATTACCTCCAAAGTACTGTCCTCAGACAAGATCATATGGTCCGAGTTAGTACCTATTCTTTTTGCACGTAATTTAACCTGCTTTTGG
>Ga0209252_1002031_pt1 | contig 12561 bp, 9 predicted proteins | sample SaaInlV_135m_DNA_3_FD_184673 | JGI IMG/M metagenome (GOLD analysis project Ga0209252, IMG submission 184673) | Marine microbial communities from expanding oxygen minimum zones in the Saanich Inlet - Saanich Inlet SI074_LV_100m_DNA (SPAdes) (version 2) | ecosystem: Environmental > Aquatic > Marine... | reverse complement strand
ATCAAACATTGGAAAATCAACAATCCATAATGGTGCCCAAATTAAATCATTTACCAGGCCTTTATCATGTCCAATTTTTTCCCTTAACGCACCCAATGCCTCATTAACAACTTTCGCTTTATCTGCCCCAAAGAAAATTAAATCTCCATTAGATGCATTCGTTTTTTCCATAATTGCTTTCAATGCATCCGCATCAATATTTTTTACAATTGGGCTTTGCAGGCCTTTTTCATCAAGTTGAGTAACATCATTCACCTTAATATAGGCCAAACCTCTGGCACCATAAATCTTTACAAATTCCGTGTATGCATCAATCTCGGATCTTGATAATTCTGATCCGCCAGGTATTTTAAGGGCGGCCACTCTTCCACCGGCCATATTTGCCGCTGAAGAAAATACTTTAAATTCGACCTTCTTGAGTTCTTCTGTTAGATCAACGAGCTCAAGCGTAACTCTTAAATCAGGTTTATCTGAACCATACTTATCCATTGCTTCGGCATAGGTTAGTTGGGGGAAGGTACTTGGAAGCTTTATATCCATAGTATCCAAAAACATTTGGCGAATCATGCCTTCATTTATTTCCATAATTTCATTTTCATTCGAAAATGAAAGCTCAATATCTAGCTGCGTGAATTCCGGCTGTCTATCCGCCCTCAAATCCTCATCGCGAAAGCATTTAGCAATTTGAAAATATCTATCAAAACCAGAAATCATTAACATTTGTTTGAATAGCTGTGGGGACTGAGGCAGTGCAAAAAACTCACCCTGGTGAACTCTTGATGGCACTAAATAATCTCTAGCGCCCTCTGGTGTACTTCGAGTTAATATAGGTGTTTCAATCTCCATGAAGTCATTTTTATCAAGATAATTCCTAAAATTTTTAGAAACATCGTATCTCAATCGAAGATTTTTTTGCATGGTATCTCGGCGAAGATCAATAAAACGACTTTCTAGCCTGACGGATTCTGAAATTGTTTCATCATCAAGCATGAAGGGTGGAGTCAAGGAAGTGTTCAGTATTTCAACTTCTGAGGCCAACATTTCCACCTCCCCTGAAGGTAAATTTTTATTGACGGTTCCTTCAGGTCTGAGCCTTACTTTGCAGGTGACTTGCAAAACAAACTCATTACGAATGGCCTCTCCAGCTTGAAAGGCTTCTGGCGTATCAGGGTCTATGACTATTTGAGCCAAGCCTTTCTTATCTCTTAAGTCAATAAATATGACACCGCCATGATCTCTTCGCCTATGTGCCCAGCCACATAACTTTACTTCAGTACCTACATGGGATTTATTTAATTCGCCACAAAAATGAGTTCTCATTTATTTTCTACTTTCTTTTCTTTTTATTGTTTTTAATGAATTCTTTATCTGATGTTGAAACCCCCATCGAGATGACATACTTCAAAACCTGATCAACGCTAAGATCAATCTCAATGATTTTCTTCGTGGGAACTATCAACGTATATCCAGAAGTCGGATTTGGTGTTGTTGGAACATAAACATTAACGTACTTACCTTTTAAATGCTTCGCAATTTGGTCATTTGGTACCCCAGTAATAAAGGCAAATGTATAAGTTCCCGCATGGGGAAACTCAATTAAAACTGCCTTAGAAAATGCCTGCCCGGAGTTTGATAAGAGGGTATCGGAGACTTGCTTGATACCTTTATAAATAGAACTTATTACAGGCACTTTATTTAGAACATACTCATAAACAAAAATAATTTTCTTCCCAAAAAAATTATTGGCAATTACTCCTGTTAGAAAAACAACAACAAGCGTTACGATGACCCCATACCCAGGGACCGCCCCCCCAAATAAGGTATCAGGCTGAAACTCATAGGGGAGCAATAATAATACTTGATCTAGAAATTGAGTTAGCGTAATTAAAACCCATAAAGTTAAGACAATAGGAATTAAAACCAATAGGCCAGTAAGTATATTTTTTTTAAACATTTTGCTTCTCAACTTTCTTTGTTGTTGATTCTTTTATCTTATTTTTATCTTTTTTTGTTTCTTTTGAATTATTTTTATTCTTAAAATCAGTCTCGTACCAACCAGAACCTTTAAGCTTAAAATTTGCAGCTGAAACTTGCTTAACAAAATTTTGATTGTCACATTTAGGACATAAAATTTTTGTAGGTTCACTAATTTTTCTCATTAGATCTTCCTGGTAGTGACAGTCCTCACAAATAAATTCATAAATTGGCATAATCTATTTTTTAAAATGGAATATCGTCTTCTAACTGATCAAAAGATTCAACCGCAGGCGATGGAGCCTTAGTCGGTTCATTTGATGGCTGATTTTTTTGTTGGTCAGATTCGCTTCCACCTGATGTGCTATCTTTGGAGCCTAGCATCTGCATTGTTGCGGCAACGACCTCTGTTGTGTATCTATCCTGCCCCTCTTTTGTTTGCCATTTTCTTGTTTGAAGCCTGCCTTCAATAAAAATTTGACTCCCTTTTTTTAAATATTCTTTAGCAATTTCTGCGACCTTTCCAAACATCACTATTCTATGCCATTCAGTCTGATCTACTCTTTCTCCTGTTTTATCTTTATATGAACTACTGGTAGCTAAACTGAAGTTACATACAGCCGTTTCGTTAGGCATATACCTCACATCAGGATCCTGCCCTAACCTTCCCACTAAAATTACCTTATTGACTGACATAATTAAATAATCCCCTTAAATATTTTTCAAACCTTTTTTTTCAAATCAGGCATTTTTATCGATAGAGAAAAAATAAACCAAATGGCTATTATAATCCCACAAAAATAAAAAACGCCTATGTAGCCAAAATTCTTAGCTGCAAAACCGCCAAAGATACCTCCAAAAAACATCCCTAATGACTGACATGTATTATACACCCCTAGAGAAAAACCTTTTCTATCAATTGGAGCAATTCTACTGACTAAACTTGGAAGCGATGCCTCTAAAAAGTTAAAGCCGATGAAATAAATTAATAAGGCCAAACTTATATTAAGTATTTCATTCGAAAAATTAATGAATAAAAATTGAGATAAAAATAAAAGCATTATTGAGATTAAAAAGGTTTGCTTAGAAAGCCCCCATCTTTGAGAAAAAATAATCATGGGAACCATAAAAACGAATGATAAAAATAGGATAGGCAAATAAATGCTCCAATGCTCTTCAAGTGGCAAGCCACCCCTTGAAATTAAGTAATAAGGTATCGTGATAAATAAGGAGATTTGTGTTGCATGTAAAACAAATATGCCGAGGTTTAATCGATTTAAATCCCACCTCTTAAGAATAAATAAAAAATCACTAAAGTTAATTGCTGTTTTCTTTTTATTAGAAACTTCAGTTATAAAAAATTTGATGACAAGGATCGCAATAAACGACAAAATTCCCATCAAAATAAATATGCCTGACACCCCAATTAATTGATTTATTATCGGGCTTAGAACCAATGACAATGCAAATGTTAAACCAATGGATACACCCACAATTCCCATAGCTTTTGTACGACTTTCATCGGAGGTTAGGTCCGCTAACAAAGCACTCAAGACTGCTGAAATTGCTCCCGCACCCTGGATTGCTCTACCTAAAATTATTAATTCAATTTCATTGGATAAGCCCGCGCATAACGAACCGACTATGAATAACACTAACCCGAAATAAATAACCTTTTTTCGTCCCACAACATCAGATAACATCCCAAAAGGTATTTGGAAAATCGCCTGGGTAAGGCCATAAATACCAAGGGCTAAACCTATCTGAAAAACGGATGGCTGACTCGGAAGACCTGCCGCATAAATAGAGAAGATAGGTAATATTAAAAAAATACCCAGCATCCTTAATGCGTAAATAGAAGCTAAAATGGTGCTCGCTTTTATTTCATTGGGGGACATTCTGTCTTTCTGAACCATAAGAGTTGAATACAAGTTGCATTAAATAGAAATATTCCGCTATATTATCAGGTTGCGCATAATTAAATAAAATTTAATGGATTATATTAATATTAAAGGGGCGAGAACCCATAATTTAAAAAATATTTCACTGAGCCTTCCTCGAAACAAGCTAATTGTGATTACGGGTTTATCGGGATCAGGAAAATCCTCATTAGCTTTCGATACACTTTATGCTGAAGGCCAAAGAAGGTATGTGGAATCTTTATCCGCCTACGCCAGACAATTCCTAGACCGCTTAAACAAGCCTGACGTGGATCTTATTGAGGGGCTGTCTCCGGCAATCTCGATAGAACAGAAATCAACCTCACATAACCCCAGGTCTACCGTGGGGACGGTAACTGAAATTCACGATTATTTAAGACTTTTATTTGCAAGAACGGGGGATCCAGTTTGCCCAGAGCATAATATTAAATTAGAAGCCCAAACGATTTCCCAAATTGTCGATCAATTATTAGCGCTCCCAGAAAATACGAAGGTGATTATCCTCGCCCCTGTTGTAAACAACAGGAAGGGAAGCCATGCAGACTTAATAGACGAACTCAGGGCGCAAGGGTTTATCAGAATAAGGCTGGATGGCACAATCTATGAAATAGATAATTTGCCTGAAATAGAGAAAAAAATAAATCATCAAATTGATGTTGTCATTGATCGTTTAAAAATTCATCAGGACATAAAACAACGCATCACTGAGTCCATTGAAACTGGGCTTAAATTAACCGATGGTAAAATTTTGGCGCTCGATATGGAAACAGATGAAACACGCCTTTTTTCATCAAAATTTGCTTGTCCCCATTGCGATTATGCTATTCCCGAACTAGAGCCCCGACTTTTTTCCTTTAATAACCCTATGGGGGCTTGCCCTGATTGTGATGGCTTAGGCCACAAGAGTTTTTTCGACCCCCAAAAAGTTGTAGCCTTTCCTCAACTCTCACTTGGAGCAGGGGCAATTAAAGGCTGGGACAAAAGAAACCAATTCTATTTTCAAATGCTTTCAAGCCTAGCTACTCATTATGATTTTGATTTAGATGCACCTTATGAAAATTTACCTGAGGAAATCCAATCAGTGATTTTATACGGCAGCAAAAAAGAGGTTATTGAGTTCTCGTACTTAAGTGAGCAAGGGAAGGTTTATTCAAAATCACATTCCTTTGAGGGAATTTTAAATAATCTAACTAGGCGTTATCAAGAGACGGATTCTGGGATTGTAAGAGATGAAATTGCTAAATATCTTAATGTACACACCTGCCCATCATGTGAAGGCGCAAGATTGCGAGAGGAAGCCAGGCACGTTTTTGTTGGTGAAAAAAATATTAATTTTATTTGTGAATTGGCTTTAAGAAAAACCTTTGATTTTTTTGAAAACCTTGAACTTAAAGGAGCTAAAGCTAAGGTAGCAGAGAAAATAATTCAAGAAATAAAAAATAGAATATTTTTTCTTATCAATGTTGGTTTAGATTATTTGTCCTTATCAAGAACTGCCGAAACACTATCAGGTGGCGAAGCACAACGCATTAGACTGGCCTCACAAATCGGCAGTGGTTTGACCGGGGTTATGTATGTATTGGATGAGCCATCCATTGGGCTGCATCAAAGGGATAATGCCAAATTATTAAAAACGCTCAAAAATTTACGCGACCTAGGGAATACCGTTATCGTTGTAGAGCATGATTATGATGCAATTATGGCAGCCGATTATGTCATTGACATAGGTCCGGGTGCCGGGATTCATGGAGGCAAGGTTATTGCGGAGGGAACCCCTCAGGACATTTTAGATAATAAAGATTCTCTCACGGGGCAATATCTATCTGGCAAAAAAGTTATCCAACTTTCAAAAGAGAAAGTGAAATCAAATAAAGAATTTTTTCAAATTTTAAAAGCCAGAGGAAATAACTTAAAAAATGTAGATCTCAAATTACCTGTGGGCCTAATGACATGCATTACTGGCGTCTCAGGAAGTGGAAAATCGACGCTTATAAACAATACGCTTTATCACGCACTGGCGAAGCATCTTTATAAAAGTAATTTAGAGATTGGGCCACATGATGAAATAAAAGGATATGAGTTTTTTGATAAAGTTGTCGACGTCAACCAAAGCCCAATCGGCAGAACACCAAGGTCAAACCCAGCAACCTACACCGGACTTTTTACCCCAATAAGAGACATATTTTCAAAAGTACCCGAAAGTAAACTTAGGGGATATGCCCCGGGTCGCTTTTCTTTTAATGTGAAAGGGGGAAGGTGCGAGTCTTGTGAGGGGGATGGTGTAGTCAAAGTTGAAATGCATTTCTTACCTGACGTTTATGTGAAATGTGATTTTTGTGGAGGGCGGCGTTATAACCGAGAAACCTTAGAGATTAAATACAAAAATAAAAATATACATGATGTGCTGTCAATGACAGTTGAACAAGCCTATGACTTCTTTAGTGCCATCCCTGTTATTGAAAGAAAATTAAAGACGCTATTAAACGTGGGTTTAAGTTACATCAAGCTTGGACAAAATGCGACAACACTATCAGGGGGAGAGGCGCAGAGAGTCAAGCTTGCCTTGGAGCTATCGAAAAGGGATACCGGCCGAACATTATATATATTAGATGAACCCACAACAGGGCTTCATTTTGCTGATATTCAATTACTATTAAATGTCCTACACCAGCTGAAAAAAAATGGTAACACCTTGGCTATCATTGAGCATAATTTAGATGTGATTAAAACGGCAGATTGGATCATTGACCTGGGACCTGAAGGGGGCGATGGCGGAGGTCAAATTATTGCTGAAGGCTCACCTTCAGCAATCTGTAAAAATAAAAATAGCTATACGGGTAAATTTTTAAAGCCCTACTTATAGAACTTGATAGATTGATTTGGTATCAGGTTTTCTATTATGCCAAATATAAAATGACGCCGCCGCTTGTTCAACCAACATCCCTAATCCATCAGAAAATGTTGCCTTATTTCTTTCAGCCTCTTTCAAAAAATGGGTTTGTTTGCCATACATCATGTCATACCAAAAATACCCACTTAGATTTTCAGGAAGCACAGCACTCTCGCCGTCCAAAGATGATGAGGTCGCATTTATAATCAAATCAAAAGTGATATGTTCATCTGAATTTAGGATGTGTATTAAAACATTTTTTTTTCTAGCAAAGCTAGCCCAATATTCTTTCATATCGTGAGATTTGCTAATGGTTCTGTTGGTTAAAAAAATACTTTGGGGATGCTGCGAGATTAAATCATACATAACACCATTAGATGCGCCACCTGCACCAATAAGTAGTATTTTTTTATTTTCTAGCCTAACATCCTTAGCGCTTAGATCTGTTATAAGGCCTATTCCATCAGTGGTGTCACCTACCAGCTTGTCATTCCTTATCGAAATTGTATTCACTGATTTTGTTAGCTTTGCTGTTGCAGATAATTCATCGCAAGCTTCATATGCTAAGGTTTTTAATGGGAGTGTAATATTTAACCCCATATACCCTTTTAGCTTCAAATTTGTTAAGGCTTCTTTAAAATTACCACTTTCAATATCTAGCCTCTGATAATTGATCTTCATCTTAAATTGATCTGCAAAGTGCTGGTGAATCTTAGGTGATAGGGAATGTGATATTGGATGACCCAGCACAGCAAAATTTTTAATTATTTCATTCATTAAAATATTATAAATCGTATAGCTTGGTGATAAAAAATTAATATTTTTGATTTAAATTAGTGCAATTTTTTTACATATTTGCACTAATTTAGTGCAATATAAGCTTAATATGTTTATTTTTTTAAAGAAATACGTTAATTTGCACCAATAAGTTTATTTAATGCTAGATAATTATAATTAATAAATTGAATATTTTAAATTAAGGAGCATGAGTATGTCTGTAGCTAATGTAATGAAAAAAATTAAAAGTAACAATGTCAAATTCGTTGATTTAAGATTCACGGATACTATAGGAAAGGAGCAGCATGTGACTGTGCCAGTCTCTGCCTTTGACAAAAGTAAATTTACGGATGGCCATGCTTTTGATGGCTCATCAGTTGCTGGCTGGAAGGGCATTAATGCTTCGGATATGTTGCTATTCCCAGACCCTAAGACTGCCAATATTGATCCATTTATGGAAGAATCAACACTGATTCTCACTTGTAATGTAGTTGATCCGGTAGATGGTAAGGGCTATGACAGAGATCCAAGAACGATTGCAAATCGTGCGGAACAATATCTTAAAAAAAGTGGTATTGGCGATACTGTCTATTTTGGGCCTGAGCCTGAATTTTTTGTTTTTGATTCTATTACCTGGGATTCAGGTATGAGCGGGTCCTCAGTAAAAATAAGTTCTGAGGAGGCTGAATGGGACTCTAAAACTGAGCATGAGGGAGGTAATGTGGGTCATCGACCAAGAGTTAAAGGTGGATATTTCCCAGTCCCCCCCGTTGATTCATTGCAGGATCTTCGCTCGCAAATGTGTCTCACATTAGAGGAAATGGGCGTGCCGGTTGAGGTTCATCATCACGAGGTTGCTGGCTCAGGTCAAAATGAAATAGGCACCAGATTTTCATCGCTTACCGAAAGGGCTGATTGGACCCAAATACTTAAATACGTTGTAATGAACACTGCCCATCATTATGGCAAGACAGCAACGTTCATGCCAAAACCCGTTCTCAACGATAACGGAACAGGCATGCATGTCCATCAATCCATTTGGAAAAAAGGTAAAAATCTCTTTGCTGGAAAAAAATATGCTAACTTAAGTGAAGAAGCGCTTTATTACATCGGTGGAATTATCAAGCATGGTAAGGCATTAAATGCGATTACCAACCCATCAACGAATTCTTATAAGCGTCTTGTGCCAGGTTTTGAGGCCCCGGTTATGCTGGCTTACTCGGAAAAAAATAGATCAGCAGCGATCAGAATTCCTCACGTTTCATCAGATAACGCTCGCCGAGTTGAGGTAAGATTTCCGGATCCTACGGCCAATCCTTACCTTGCATTTAGTGCAATGATGATGGCGGGCCTTGATGGCATTCAAAATAAAATTCATCCAGGTGATCATGAAACTAGAGATTTATATGACTTAACTGCAAAAGAGGAAGCAAAGATTCCTCAAGTTTCTGCATCCCTTGAAGAAGCATTAGCGGCGCTAGATCAAGATCGTGAATTTTTGACTAAAGGCGGTGTGTTTAGCGATGACTTTATTGATAGTTACATCGGGCTAAAAATGGAAGATGTCACTCGCATGAGAATGACCCCTCATCCCATCGAGTTTGATATGTACTATAGCCTTTAAGAATATAAATTAAAGCGAGGTTTAGCCTCGCTTTTTTTAATTAAAATTGTTCCGCACTTTGTTTGTGCATTAATTTTTATAGCACCCATTTAAAGCCTAAAAGCTGGGAATAAAGAATGAGTAATGAAGTGAAAGAAATAAAACATGAAGCAATGGAGTCACTAGTTACTGCCGTCATTATTTGTGACAAAAATTTAGTCATTAACTATATTAACCCTAGCACTGAAACACTATTCGAGGTTAGCGCTAAACAAGCCATCAATAACAATCTAAGTATATTTTTTGAAGACACCCATCATTTTTTTAAAAAGATACTTCAGAAAGTTGATGAGCAACAAAATAGCTACAAAGAGCACGAGTACTTCCTGCAAACGCATCAGAAAAAAACGATATGCGTCAGCCTAACTGTGACGGCTTTAATTGATTCTAAGGATGAATTTGTTATTGAATTTATACAAATGGATCAGCAATTGAAGGTGGCGAGGGAGGAAAGAATGTTTATTCAACAGCAAGCAAATACTGAGTTACTCAGAAACCTTGCTCATGAAGTTAGAAACCCACTCGGCGGACTCAGGGGTGCCGCTCAACTCCTTGAACAAGAGCTAAGTGAGGATTCATTGAAAGAATATACCCAAATCATTATCAATGAAGCAGACAGACTTCAAAACCTGATGAACCGCATGCTAACGCCACATCAAATGCCAGTTTATAAAAAAACTAATATTCATGAAATCCTAGAAAGGGTAAGCAGTTTAATCTTATCTGAATTTTCAAATGATATTGCTTTCATCAGGGATTATGACGTTAGCCTCCCGGAGTTTGTTATTGATCGAGAAAAGCTCATACAAGCTATATTAAATATTGCCCGCAATGCTGCGCAGGCGATGAAGCGAAATAATCAAGATGGCATGCAGTTGACTTTTATCACTCGCGCAGAAAGACAAATTGTTTTTCGCAAGAAAAAACATGCGACCGCCATTCGTATCGATATCGTTGATAATGGCCCGGGAATTAAAAATGAATTAATAGATAAAATATTTTTTCCCCTAGTGACTGAAAGTGAAAATGGATCAGGGTTAGGCTTATCCCTAGCACAAAATCTAATTTCTCTGCACCAGGGCATGATTGACTGCCATAGCGTTCCTGGAAAAACTGTTTTTTCTATCGTGCTACCTATTGAAAATAATTTAAAAGCAACCCAGGATAAAGAATGAGTCAGGTCTGGGTCTTAGATGATGATAAATCTATTCGCTGGGTTTTTGAAAAGGCGCTGGCGAAAGCTAACATAACCTTTGAATGCTTTAGCAATACAAATGAAGCCATCAACAAATTTAATCACGAAAAACCACTAGCGATTATTAGCGATATCAGAATGCCCGGTGAATCTGGCATTGATTTTTTAACCAAGGTTAAAAATAAATTTCCTGAGATTCCCATCATCATCATGACAGCCTATTCAGATTTAGATACTGCGGTGTCAGCCTTTCAAAAGGGCGCGTTTGAATATATTGCCAAGCCTTTTGATATTGCTAAAGTGATTAATATCATCGAGCAAGCACTCGAATCTATCACTAAAGACTCGACGAATGAAGAGGCACTGGAAGATCTGCCTGAGATTATTGGCCAAGCAAAATCGATGCAGGAAGTTTTTAGGGCGATTGGGCGTCTAAGTCAATCAAATGCGATGGTTTTACTTAATGGTGAGTCTGGCTCGGGTAAGGAGCTAGTTGCCAAGGCCATTCACAAAAATAGCCATCGAAAAAGTAATTCATTTATTGCGATTAATACCGCCGCTATTCCGAAGGACCTCCTCGAAGCTGAGCTTTTTGGTTTTGAAAAGGGGGCTTTTACTGGAGCGGATGCATCAAGAAAGGGTAAGTTTGAACAAGCTGATCAAGGCACATTATTCCTAGATGAAATCGGTGATATGCCATTAGACCTTCAAACGCGTCTTTTACGCGTGCTCAGCGAGGGCCAATTTTATCGAGTGGGAGGCCAAGATTTAATCACGGTGGATGTCAGAGTTATTGCTGCCACACACCAAGACCTTGAGGCCTTAGTTAAGTCAGGTGAATTTAGAGAGGATTTATTTCACAGGCTCAATGTAATTCGCATCAAGGTGCCACCCCTGCGAGAGAGAGTTGAAGACATCCCCCTCTTGTCACAATTTTTTTTAAATAAGAGTGCAAAGCAATTAAGTGTAAAACTAAAATCGCTCTCACCAGAGGTCATCGAGTATTTAAAAAATTTATATTGGCAGGGCAACGTCAGGCAGCTTGAAAATATTTGCCATTGGCTAACGGTGATGGCCCCAGGGAATGTTATCAATGTCAGTGACCTGCCTGCTGAATTAAATATCGAGCCCTTATCTTTGGCAGTAGAGTCAGCGAGCTGGAAGGAGAACATGGGGAGAGAGGTTGCCAAAATGCTTTTGGCCGGTGAAGTGGATATTTTTAAGGACTACACCCATATTGTTGAAAAAGAATTGATTGCTCAGGCTTTAAAACATACCAAAGGACGGAGGGTGGATGCGGCAAAACTATTAGGGGTAGGCAGAAATACGATTACCCGGAAAATTAAAGAGTTAGAGATTAAAGTAAATGATTAAAAAAAGGCTCCCGAGGGAGCCTTTTTTAATATTACATTCTCTTAGAATAAAGATTCTAGAAGAATAAGATTGCACCAACTGAGATAATATCTGACTCAGAAGAAGTGCCATCATGTGAATCACTTTCTACATTTGAATACTCAGCCACTAAGTTTAAGTGCTTAGTTAATGGATGATATGCACCAACAGTTAACATTTCATTTTCTGAAACTAAGTCAACAGCACCACCCTCAGCAGTAGTAGTATCTAGATTAGATACACCCCATGAAACACCAAGTTTTGTACCAGTTGGGATTACATATGTACCCTGAACATAACCACCGTCTGAATCACGTGCATTACCTACAGTATCATAACCATCACGTAATAAAGCTGTAGTACCCATACCTTCACCAGAGTAACCGTAAGCTACAATGTTTGCATTACCGAATGATACAGAAGCACCACCCTCAAATGCGTTAGCACGGTCAGTACCATTACCAGTACCTATATTTGTTACCTCTTGAGAGAAGAAACCAGCCCAAACTTTACCACCCAAATCACCTGTCCATGAGTAAGATGCTTGACCTTGGTAACCAAATTCATCTGAAGTACCTGTAGATGCACCTGATAAAGCACCAGAAGTTGTTGCATTCCATGGTTGCATTACACCAACAGTCGCTGAAAAGCCGTTCATGTTAGGTGTTGTGTATGCAATTTGACCATTCCAGTCAGCATACAGATAACCTGTACCGATACGACCTAATGT
>Ga0209252_1002029_pt1 | contig 12578 bp, 16 predicted proteins | sample SaaInlV_135m_DNA_3_FD_184673 | JGI IMG/M metagenome (GOLD analysis project Ga0209252, IMG submission 184673) | Marine microbial communities from expanding oxygen minimum zones in the Saanich Inlet - Saanich Inlet SI074_LV_100m_DNA (SPAdes) (version 2) | ecosystem: Environmental > Aquatic >... | reverse complement strand
AGATCAACCCTAACTATTGGTCAATTTGTCTTAAATAACAACCTATAATTTAAATTTTACGCTTGTAGTGTTGATTTTTTTGGATCACTGATCTCACACCACCTTGGGGATTCTCAACATCATTTTCTCTTCTTGGAATTAAATGAATGTGGCAATGCATAATTGATTGGCCTGCTATTGCACCAGCGTTCGTTCCAACATTGAAAGCTTTTACAGTATTGTCTTTACTAAGAATTTCTTCCTTAATCTTTTTAATTAAATCGTTGCATGCGATTAATTCTTCATTAGTTAATTCAAAGTAATCAATTAAATGTCGTTTTGGAATTATCAGACAATGATGATTTGAAACAGGATAAGTATCATAACTTGCATATGCCAAATCATTTTCATGCGCAATACCACTGGCTTTTGAATTACAAAACAAACAAGGGTTATTAGGATCTCTCATACTTTATTTATATTTTGGACAATTATTTATAGCTGAATTGTAATGCTTTAATAGTTGATTAAAAATTTTGAATTCTTTTCTTTTCCAATTTATTTGATTAATCGTTTTAACTGACGCAATTCCTTTTCCCGAACCAATTAAAATAATTTCATCAAATTCATTCAAAGAATTTATTAAAATATCTTTTTTTATAATTTTTTTAATTTTTGACTTAAAAAATTTATAAGTAATTCCTTTATAAAATTTATTTATTGGTGAAAAGATCTTTTTATCTTTAACAAAAAGTATATTCGATGTTCCTGTTTCAAAAATTTTTTTATTAGAACACAATCCAATGTCTGATTTAGAATTATCAAGTTTTGATAAATGTTTTAAAATTTCTTTATATTTTAAATTTTTAAATTCTGGCTTTTGGCGTTTTAAATTAACTAATTTTAAATTAAAATTTAACTTAGGTTTAATTCTCTTACGAAAAGAAATTGATAAAGTGTTTTTATTAAGAGCAACTCTTAGTAGATGATTGTATTTGATCTTATTGTCTAAGTTTTCTTCAATTACTTTTAAAATATCAGATCTTATAGATGACTTTATAATTGAATAGGCTTTGGTAGATTTAATTAAATTATTAATATGATCTTTAAAAAAAAGAATTCTTGGAGGAGAACCAAAAATCCACATAGTGGTAAATACACCATTATCACCCCAAAGATCTTTAAATTCAATTTCCTTAAGATCTTTAAGCTGATAAGATTTTTTTAATAAGTAGTTTACCATTTAAAGTTAAAAAAGACTCTGGGTGAAATTGAAATCCATATATTTTATCAATGTTATTTTCAAATGACATTGCGGCTCCTGAAATAACACATCTCATCGTTATGTCAAAATTTTCAGCCTTGAAAGGTTCTTTTAATTTTAAAGAATGGTATCGACCAACCTTAAATTTCTGTCCTGTATTAAATAGTTTGCTTGATTTATTCACTAATACTTCTGATTGGAAGCCGTGGTAAATTTTACTTTGCTCAATTATACTGGCTCCTTCACTAAATAATATTTGCTGAAATCCAAGGCAAATTCCTATTATTTTCTTCTTTCCTTTAAGTTTTTTATAAATTTTTAAGGATGCGGGGTAATCTCTTGGTGACCCTGGTCCTGGAGAAAAAACAATTGTAGATGCTTGATTTAATTTAGATTTGTTAATTTTGCTGAAATCATCACACTCGACATCATCAAATAATGAAAATTGATGAACCACGTTGTGTGTAAACGAGTCTTTATGATCAATTACATATATCATTTGTATAAATCTATTAGTGCTTTTGCCTTAATAAAATTTTCATTAAATTCATGTTTTGCATTACTGTCAATTACAACACCTGATGCAACTGAGATTTCAGAAATATTTTTATAATTTAAGATAGATCTGATAATAATATTAAATCTCATATCACCATTAAATTTAATAAAACCAAAGCTTCCTGTGTATATATTTCTATTTTCTTTTTCCTGATTATTTAAAAGATTGAGAGTATTTATTTTTGGACAACCAATAACTGAACCACCTGGCATCATAGCCTTGATAATATCAATATTCTTCACATTTTTTGTTAGTTTGCCAGAAATTAAACTTACATAGTGATAAAGGTCTTTATATTCTTCAACAGATTTTTCTTTTTTTAACCTTACACTTCCAGGAACACATATTCTTGAAAGATCATTTCTTTCCATATCAACAATCATATTATGTTCTTTAGTTTCCTTAATATTATTTTTAAAAAAATTTAAAGCTTTTGTTTTATTAATATTCTTAGTTTTTCTTAAAGTTCCAGCTATTGGCTTTGTTGAAACAGATAAGCCATTTTTGGTAATCAAATTTTCAGGTGAACAGCTTATGATTGAGAAATTTTTATCTTTAATCATAAATGCTTCTGGTGCTAAATTAGATTTAGCAAGTCTGCAAAAAAAATCTAAAGGATCAATTTTTGATTTATTTTTATATTTCGTACATATTTTAATCTGGTAAGTGTCACCAGATCTTATTTTTTTTTTGAATTTATTAAAAATTTTAGTGTATGACTTTTGATTAATATTGATCTTAAAGTTTTTATCTATTTTCTTCTCACTATTAGATTTGTAAAATAAATTGTTCTTAAAACTTACTTTGCTCTCTGGCTTATAGAAAATTCCTTTGGGAAAATTAATAGATTTTTGTTTAGGAAGCTTAACACCTATAAGATTATTCAAAATTTCATAACCAAAAAATCCAATAAATAAATCTGTATCTTTTAATTTTTTTTTAGTTTTTAATTTTTTGTTTAAAAATTTATTAATGTTTTTATTACTGAGAACTATCTTTTTTGAAAAATCTGAATAAAGATCAAAACCTTTTTTACTTTTATATAAAATAAAAGGTTTGTTGGAACTATTGATTTCGTTAAGTAAATAATCTTTTTTCAATTTATTAAGTAGTTTGTAATCTTTTAACCTGCTTTTCTATAATTGGTAAATGTATCAAACCTGCAAAAATTGATAATGCGATAGAAATGTACCAAGCATAATCGTAAGAACCATAAAGATCATGAAAAACTCCTCCCAAATAAGCTCCAAAAAAAGAACCTATTTGATGACTTAAAAATACTATACCATACAATAAACCTATATATTTTGTTCCAAATATAAATCCAACTAATCCCATCGTAGGGGGAACTGTTGAAAGCCACAAAAAACCAAATGTAATTCCAAAAAATATTGCCATGAATGTGCTTGGTGGTGAAAAAATAAATATAGCAATCACTAAACTTCTAGTTAGATAAATTACACTTAATATCAATTTTTTACTAAATTTTTGAGCAAGATAACCTGAAGTTAATGTTCCAAAAATATTAAATAATCCAATCATTGATAAAATTGTAACTGTACACCACTCGGGTAACCCTCGATCATTAATGTAGACAGGTATATGTGTTGCAATTAATGAGATATGCCAGCCACATACAAAAAAACCTAAAATTAGATAAATAAAACTTTTGTTATCAAACGCCTCTTTAAGTGCTTCAGTTGCAGTTTGCTTGTCATCAATTTTTCCACCTACTACATCTTTAGGTGTGGTTAGAAGGAACGCTAAAATTAATCCAATAAACACGAAAACTGCAAAAAATAACAAAGTATTTTCCCAACCATATTCAACTAATGAATATCTAGTAAAGATTGGGGAAACAAAAAAACCAAATGAGCCTGAGGCTGTAACAATTCCCATAGCTAAAGTTCTATTAGATTGAGGAAAATGCTTAGCAACAACTGAAACTGGAATGCTAATTGCTGTACCACCAAGAGCAATTCCTATAAAAACTCCAATTGCTGTTACAAAGTATAGACCTGTATTAAATTGAGAATAAAGCATCAAAATACCGAATAAATAAAATACAAAACCAATTAATACAGCTATATGTCCACCATACTTATCAGTGATTATTCCAAACCAAGGTCCAAATACTCCCCAAAGTAACATTTGAAGTCCAAGAGCAAATCCAAATTGAGATAGTGTTATTCCTAGATCAGTTGAAAAATCAAAATAAAACATTCCAAAAGTTTGTCTTATCCCAAGAGAAATAATTACAATTGAACAGGCTGATAACAAAGTAGTTAAAACTGTTTTATTTTTTATAAATCTTTCAGATGACATTTAAAATCTATTTTAAATGTTTAAGAGCTTGTTTAATATCAGCTATAAGATCATTAGGATCTTCAAGTCCGATATGTAATCTAACAAGATGCTCATTTTTTTCTAATTCTAAGTAACTTCTATTTCCTTGTTCTCTTATATTTTGATGCAAAGCTAAACTTTCAAACCCACCCCAACTATAACCATGGCCAAATAGTTTTAAATTATTCACAAATTTAACCACTGATTTTTCACTTTTAGCTTTAACTTTTAGTCCCATCAAACCTGATGCTCCAGAATAATATTTCTTCCACATTCTAAAATTGTAAGAATCTTTTTTATATGGATATAGCAACTTAATATTTTTAAATTTAGATAAAAATTCTGCAACTTTTTTGGCATTCTCTCTATGTCTATCTAATCTAACATCTAAAGTTCTTAACCCTCTTGTTATCAAATAAGCGTCATCAGGTCCTAATCTTAAACCAGTAACTTTTTCTGCAGCTTTAACTTTAGCAAAAACTTTTTTATTAACAGCTAAGCTTCCCCCCATCACATCCGAATGACCTGAATAATATTTTGTTGCAGATACAATAGACATATCAAAACCAAGTTTAATAGGTTTTAAAAAATATGGAGTTCCCCATGTATTATCAATTGCAGTTAAAATTTTATGTTTTTTTGCTATAGAAATAATTTTACCAAGATCTTGAAAATCAAATGTGTTGCTTCCTGGATTTTCTACAAAAATTAATTTTGTTTTATTTGTAATAGCTTTTTCTAATGTCTTAAGATCATGAGGATCATAAAATGTAGTTCTAATATTAAATTCTTTTAGAAAATCTTGTGAAAGTAAACGTGTTGGACTGTAAACTGGATCAGCTACAATTATTTCGTCACCTGGTCTAGTAACGCTAAAAATTGCAAGAAAAACTGCCCCAAAACCTGTGGGAGTTAAAAAAGTAAAATAGCTTTCTTCTAGCTTTGATAAAATTTGTTGCAATATATGAGTTGTTGATGTCCCTTGTCTTCCATAATCAAAATGTCCACCTGTAGGGTTTTTTTTTGCTTTTGCTTGTGTCTTTCTAATATGTTGCATTGATTTAAAAATAATCGTTGAAGCCCGAACAATTGGCGGATTAACTGACTGATTATGAAAGTCTTTTGCGGTGTGTTTTAGAAATGTTTTAAATGAATTACTCATAATAAAATTTGATATGTTTAGGAGACAATGCTATATCCCATAAAAAACGTCAATAAAATTAATAAATAGGATTAAATGAGTTACCCAAAGAAACATAGAGGCCGAAGAAAACAAGGCTCTAAAAAGAGAAGAGCTAAGAGAAAAAATAAGAAAAAATAATTCCTTTATTCTTTAATCCAACCACCCCCAAGAACTCTATGGCCAAACTGGTCTTTGCTATAGAATACACATGCTTGTCCTGGTGATATTCCATCTTCAGGGTTTATTAAGTGCACATGGGCAGTATTTTCATTTTTTAGATCTACTTTGGCCTCAAGAAGATTTCCTGTAGATCTTACTTTTACAAATATATTTCGATCAAGATCTTTTTTATCAGTGAGTAAATTCAAATTTTTAAGGGATATGTCTTTTTTTCCAAGATTTTCCTTTGGACCAACTATAATTTCGTTATTATTTGAATTTATCTTTAGAACATAAAGCGGCTCTATATCAGAAACTTTAATTCCTTTTCTTTGTCCAATTGTAAAATTAATAATACCATCATGAACACCAATCACTTTTCCATCTAAATTTTTAATATTTCCTTTTTGAAAAGAGTCTGGTCTGAATTTTCTAATTACTGACGCGTAATCACCATTTGGCACAAAGCAGATATCTTGGCTATCAGGTTTATCAGCAACATTTAAATCTAGTTCTTTGGCAATTTCTCTTGTTTTGTCTTTTAACATGCCACCTAAAGGGAATCTTAAATAATCTAATTGTTCTCTAGTTGTGTTAAATAAAAAATAACTTTGATCTCTATTTTCATCAATTGCTCTATACATATTGTTTAAATTGTTTGTTGTAATATTTTTTACATAATGGCCAGTTACCAGAGCATCAGCATTGAGTTCCTTTGAAACTTCAAACAAGTCTTTAAACTTTACAGTTTGATTGCATTGAACACATGGTATTGGTGTTTCTCCATTTAAATAACTCTCAACAAAATTATCTATTACACCTTGTTTAAATTTATCTTGATAATATAAAATTTTATGTTCAATGCCCAATTTATGAGCGACACGCTTTGCATCCATTATATCTTGACCTGAACAACATTGTTTTGATGCTGCTACTTCTTTACCATCATCATAAAGTTTAAGTGTAATACCTATAACTTTATAGCCTTCATTTTTCATAATACCGGCAACTGTTGAAGAGTCCACTCCACCAGACATTGCCACTACTACTGTGGTATCCTTGGGTTTTTTTTGAATTCCAATAGAATTTAATTCTTTATTCATAAGGTGGTATTTATACTGATTTGCAATATAAGTTAAATTAAATGATTTTAGATTACGAGCCAGGTGACAAAGTTACTAATCCGAACAATAAAGACTGGGGTATTGGACAGGTTCAATCGATTATCAATGATAAAGTAACAGTAAATTTTGAAAATGCTGGAAAAAAAGTAATCCATGCAAAAAATGTAGAATTAAAAAGAATTAAGTAAATTTGAAATGGATATAAAAATAATAGTAGAAAAATTAATTGATCCTTTTTTAAAGGCTGGAGACTTATCAATTTCTCTTAGAGAAAAAGGATTAAAAAAAGAAATTAAATCCGACAACACACCTGTAAGTAACGGTGATCTTGAAGTTAATAAATTTATAACAAAAAAAATATCTGAAATCACACCAGATATACCGATTGTATCAGAAGAAACATCTGACAATAAAGATAATACAGAATTGAAAGATTTTTGGTTGGTTGATCCTATAGATGGAACATATGATTACATTAATGGCTTAGAAGAGTTCACAATAAATGCTGGTTTAATTATAGATAATAAACCTGTGGCAGGATTAATTTATGCACCTGCAAAAAAAAGAATGTTCTATTCTTACGGACCTGGAAATGCTTTTGAACTAACTGATGGAAAAACTATAAATCTAAGCAGCAAAATTAGTAAAAATAAAAGACCTATTAAATTTATTTCTTACTCAAACAAAATTAAACCTGAAATTCAAAAAATCTATCAAGATATTGGGGTGGTTGAAAATGTGAGAATGAAAAGTTCACTTAAGTTTTGTGTGGTTGCAGCTGATGAATATGATGGTTATGTAGCAGAACCAAGGGCATATGAATGGGATATAGCAGCAGGTCATGCAATCTTAATACATTCGGGTGGTACAGTTACTGATTTTAATGGTATTGAAATACTTTATGGAAAAAAAGATTTAAAAAATCCAAGCTTAATTTTAAAAAGCAAAAATATATTATAATGGATGAACAATTAAGAATTATATTGATTATAATAGTTTCAGTTTCAATTGTTGGTTTGTTAGTTTTTGTGTTTGTTAAAAACTATGTAAGAAATAAAATTAACAATCTAATTGAAGATGAAAAAGATAGAGAATCAAAGTAAATTAATTATTTTAAGATACTCATCTTTTTCTATATCCATAACTTTTCTTGAAGTCTCAAAATCAAATCCATTCCTTGCAAGTAAAGAAATATCTTTTTTATAAAACAAAGGTCTATTATCTTCAGCTCTAGCAGGTCCTATTCTTTTTTTCTTACAGATTTTTATAGCTGAAAAAAAATCTTGATCAGAATTATCTTCTTTAATTTTATCAACTGTATCTTTAATGAATTCATCATGTATTCCTTTTCCAATTAAATAATTTCTGATTTTATTAATAGAGTTACCTCTTTGAATCATGCTTTTTGCTTTGCTTTCTGAGTAAAACTGATCGTTAATAAATTTATTCTTCTCAAGGTCAGATAAAACGATATCAATTAATTTATTAACATCCTTTTTTCTAACATCAGATGATGAGAGTTTCATATATTTTTTCAATAAATAGGTTTTAAGCTGTTGTTTTGAAGGGGCATATTTTTCAACATATGCAAATGAGAAATTTCTCATCTCTTCAACGGTTACTTGGAGTGTTTTTTTTCTATTTCTTATAGGAATCATGCTTAGATTTTATATAATATATTTAAATGATCGAACAAATTTATGCTTATTTTACTATTGAAACGCTTTATATGTGGGTCAATTTAGGTGTATTACCATTCTGGTTCATATTAATATTTTTTCCTAAATCACATCTATGTAGATATTTCGTAGCATCAATTTTTCCAATTTTTATTTTAAGTGGAGCTTATATTTTTACTTTATATAAATCATATCAACTTAATTATGATTTTATTGGTAATTTTACTCTTTACCTTGGACTAGATGAACTATCCAGGTTGTTTGAGGATCATTTATATTTGATGATCTTCTGGACACACTTTGTTGCAATAAATTTATTCTTAGGTGGTTGGATTGTAAAAGATGCTCAAAAATTTAATATCAACAAAATCTTATTAGCCGTTCCTATAATCATTACTTATTTAATTGGACCAATTGGTTTGTTCATTTATTGGATTATTAGAATTTTCTATGCAAAAAGAATGAATTTATATGAGTAGTCATATAGATTTTTATTTTGATATAATCAGCCCTTACGCATACATCGCACATAAAAAAATCCAAAAAATCAAAGATATTAAATTTATCTATAAACCCATCTTACTTGGAGGTCTTCATAATCTAGCCCAAATAACTGCACCCGCATTTAATAAATACAAAATGAAAAATATGCAGAGTGATTGTGTGTTAGTTTCAAAAAAAAATGATATTTCTTTTATATGGAATTCAAAGTTTCCAATAAATTCGCTTTCAATAATGCGTGGATATTTATGTATAGATGATAATCAAAAAGAAAAATACTTGGATGTTTTTTTTAATGCTTATTGGAGAGATAATTTAGACTTATCTTCTGAACAGGAATTTTCAAAATTGTTAGATAATCTAAAAATAGATAGTAAAATTTTTTTTCAAAAAATTAAAGAACAGTCAACGAAAGATAGTTTAAAAGAATTAACTAGCGATGCTTTTGATAAAGAAGTATTTGGTGCACCAACTTTTATTGTAAATAACAAAATTTTTTGGGGACAGGATCGTCTTGAATACGCTATTGAAGAATTAAATTAAAATTATACTATTTTAAATTTGCTTTGACTTATTAAACCAAAGCCACCTTCTATGTGTGATATTTTTTTGTACCCCATATCTTTTAAAGCTTTGACTGCAAGAGCAGATCTTACGCCGCCAGCACAAAATAAAACCATTTCTTTATTTTGATCTAAAACACCTTGTTGAAACAAGGCGCTGTTAGGATCCAAATAAATTTCTAGCATTCCTCGTGGTATATGAACGGAATTTTCAACACTTCCTAAATTTTCTAGTTCACGAGCATCTCTAATATCAATTAAATTACAATTATTATCTTGAACCATCTTTAAAGCTTCATCTGCATTAATTGTTTTGATTTCTTGCATTGCTTCTGAAACTAAAGTTTGAATTGATTTAACTGTCATAATTATTTATTTCTAACTTATGAAAGTTCAAAATAAAACTATAAAATCAAACTTATTAAAAAGATTGTTTATTAAAGTTTGTAGAGTTTTTGATTTTGAAATTATTGATCAGGCTAATCTGCATTTACCTGTTGTAAATAAAAAAATCTCTCAAGATCTGTCAATTACAGGAAAGCAATCAATTGTTATGCCAATGGGTCGACTAAAAATTACACGTCCAGTTGAATCTCTAGACATTATCTTAAGAACTTGTACTTCTGTTAATATGCTTTCTCAATCGAAAAAAAGAATTTTTAACTCATCAAAAAGTGAATATTCACTCAAAACTTTAAAATCGATAATAAATTCAATAAATCACAGTAAAAAAATTTTTAAAAACATAAAACTTAAACTAACCATAATCGATCATAATTCTGATAAAAAAATAATAAATAAATTTAAGAATCTTTTAGAAAAACAATTTTTTAAAAGTGAAATTAAATCTCTAGATATAAATTTTTATAGAAAAAAAATTAAAAAAATAAACCAACAAGGAAAGAAAGTTACAGAAAATCAAATTTCAAATATGTCTAATATTAATCAATCGTTAGATATTGGAAAAAATTGTGATGATTTAGTATATTTTGTAGAGGACGACTACATACACAAAATAGATGCAATTAAAGAAATGATATTGGCATATGAAAGAATTTCAAGTCAATTAGGCAAGGAGTTGATTTTATGTCCAGCAGACTATCCTTATCTTTATACTAAATTACAAAACTCAAAAATTTTTTTAGGTAATAAATTTCATTGGAGATCAATTAATGAAAGTTTATGTACTTTTTTAATTAGTAAAAAATTAATTAGAAAACATTTGAAAAAATTTGTTAGTGCTTGTGAAAAAGAACACTATCCATTTGAAAAACCTTTTCATCAAATATATAAAAAAGAATTATGCATAAGTCCAATTCCTGCTCTAGCAGTTCATTGTACTAATGTTAATTCAATTTTTGGTCTTTCTCCCTTTATAGATTATAAAAAACTATGGGAAAAAAATAAGTTGTGAAATTAAAAACTAATAACAAAGCTCCTAATTTTGTTTTGCCCTCAACTTCAAAAGAAAAATTTTCTTTAAAAGATTCTTTGGGTATATATATTGTTATTTATTTCTATCCAAAAGATAATACTCCAGGATGCACCATTGAAACTAATGATTTTAATAGGCTACTTTCTAAATTTAAAAAATTAGATTGTGAAGTTTGTGGCATTTCAAAAGATAATTTAAAAAGTCACGATAAATTTAGAGATAAATATAAGATAAAATTTGACTTATTAGCTGATGAAGAATTGAAAGTTCTTAAGAAATATAAAGTATGGGGTAAGAAAAAGTTTATGGGACGAGAGTTTATGGGAATCATAAGAACTACGTTTTTAATTGATAAGCATAGTAAAATTATAAAAATCTGGGAGAACGTTAAAGTTAAAGATCACGCAAAAGAAGTCCTAGAAACTCTAAAAAATATTTCAAAAAAATAAAAAAGGCCCCTTATTTCTAAGGGACCTTTAACGTTATAGAGAGAAAAGTTTTTTAGTCTCTAATTGCGTAAGCTATTACACCTGTTTCTGTAACATCAGTTCCTTTTGATTGAGCCTCTTTACTTAAAGTAATTCCAACCAAAGAGTTAAGCACTGACCAGACAGTATATGAAACAATAAAGACAAACACATTAATTGAAATCACTCCAATTAATTGTGCACCAAATGTAGCATCTGAATTTGTTAATGGTACGGCTAATGTTCCCCAAATACCTGAAAGTAAATGAGCTGGTATTGCTCCAACAACATCATCGAGTTTATAACTAAATAATAATTTTGTTCCAAACACAACAATGACACCACCTACAGCACCAATTAAAATTGCAGTCAAAGGTGACGGAGCTAATGGTTCTGCTGTTATTGCAACTAATCCACCTATTGCACCATTCAACATTTGAACTACGTCAGTTTTACCAAACATTAATCTAGTAACTACTGCCGCTGCTAATACAGCACCACAAGCTGCTAAATTCGTATTAATAAAGATTGTAGAAATTGAAACAGCATCAGCAAATGATCCAAGAGCTAACTGTGATCCTCCATTAAATCCAAACCAACCTAACCAAAGAACAAAAACTCCAATAGTAACTAAAGGTATTGATGAGGCTGCAAAAGGTTTAATTGGTGTTGGTACACCTGCTTTTGTAAATCTACCGTATCTTGGTCCAAGTATCATTATGCCAGCAAGTGCAGCTGCACCACCAGTTGAGTGAACTAACGTTGATCCAGCAAAGTCAGAAAAGCCTATTTCAGCTAACCAGCCTCCACCCCACTGCCAACCCATTACGATTGGATAAATTACTCCAGCTAAAATAGCTGCAAATAAAAAGAATGGCCATAATTTGATTCTTTCAGCCATAGCACCTGAACAAATTGAAACTGTTGTTGCGCAAAATACCATTTGAAAAAACCAGTCAGAACCATCAGAATAACCCGTTTCTAATGCACTCGCATCAGACCAAGGTATAAAATTTCCTATATATCCACCCTCTGGAATACCATAAGCTAAATTATAACCTACTAGCCAAAACATAATTCCTGATATTGCATAAAGACCAATGTTTTTTGCACAAATTACAGAAACACTTTTTGAAGTTACCATGCCAGACTCCAGCATTGCAAAACCTGCTGCCATGAACATGACAAGGAAACCGCAAATTAAAAATAATAGAGTATTAAAGATAAACCCTACTTCTGCTGATACTGTTGTTTCAGCATTTCCTACACTGATTAAACTCATTAACATTAGTAATGAGAGCAATGGTGTTGATATTAGT
>Ga0209252_1002002_pt1 | contig 12709 bp, 10 predicted proteins | sample SaaInlV_135m_DNA_3_FD_184673 | JGI IMG/M metagenome (GOLD analysis project Ga0209252, IMG submission 184673) | Marine microbial communities from expanding oxygen minimum zones in the Saanich Inlet - Saanich Inlet SI074_LV_100m_DNA (SPAdes) (version 2) | ecosystem: Environmental > Aquatic >... | reverse complement strand
CAACGCGCGCCCCCTAATGCAACGATCTCTTTGCCGCTAGCTGATGGTTGAAACCACGCCAGCGCATTGCTCCCTACGCCAACAGAAAAGCACATTGGCTAATCGCTCATCACCAGGTCAGCCAATCACCACAAGCAACAAAAAACTTGGTAGCGTTTAACCACTACTCGTCATACCGCTACACGCTTTCATCAAACAAGCAGGCAACCGATCTAATTCGATACTCAGACTTTCGATCAAAAAGCCCTGTTATAATTCCTATCCTCGTAAGCGCCAAATCGTTGTTCGACGGCGTTTCTATCGACCTTATGGATGGTCACTTGCAATAATGGAGTCGAGTCGCCAACATATCCGCCCCATGCAATTCGTCTTTCCTTTTCTGTTGGTAGTGACCCTGATCTGGGCACCGGTATGGCACGTTTACTGGAGCAATCTCGATAACCTACACCTGCCACTGAGCTACTTTTGGCAGCCAATATTGTTGTCCAGTACCCTGGTATATGGGGCTGGGATCGGCGCCATCGCGTTAAGCAAAATGATTGGGAAAGCCAAAGCAGGACCGTTGCTGTTGCTCTTTATAGGCTTGGTCGCCTGCCTCTTTGTCAATTTTCTAGTGGCGGATTATGGGTTTTTGCAGGGTGCAGAACCTGCCTGGGCGGAAAACGACTTCCACGGCTATCTAGAACTTTCAGTGGTCTTGGGTCTGGTGTTGGTATTTCGGATCTACCATCAGGAGATATATTCTAATCTCAACTTTTTTACCTGGGTCGTTCTGCTAGTTTCTGTCGCGTTTTTCCCAACAGTGATCAAAGACAAGTCGGGGAAAGCCTATGCGTTGGCAGACCGGGGTATGTTTGAACTTTCGGTAGATAGAAATGTTTTTCTATTTATTCTGGATACGGTTCAGGCGGACGTTGTTAACGAAGTCTTCGCAAGAAACAGCCAGTTAAGAGAACAGTACCAAGGTTTTACGCTTTACCGTAATGTGACCAGTGCATTTCCTAAGACGTACGCCTCTGTTCCCTCGATACTGACGGGCCAGGTGTTTGACAATTCTGACCCGCTGCATGAATTCATGGCAACGGCCTTTGAGCAAAGTTTACCTAGGTTGCTCAACGACGCCGGGTTCGACGTGCGTCTGTGGGGTTTTGCCCCTCAGGTCTTTACTCTCGATGTATTGTTGGCGGACAACGTCATTGTCACGGGTGAGGCATCGGACCTGAGTGCCGGCAGCCAGGATCTTTCTTTGTTGATCAACTTGTCACTGTTAAGGTTGTCACCACATTTTCTTCGACCATCGGTCTACAACCATGGCGATTTCGTTTGGCGCCATGAAGCTAAGGTGTCAGAAAACTGCCAGCTGGAAAATGCAGCGCGGCAATTTTCTTCGACGAGGCGTAGTTTTGATGCCAATTTCTTTGATGAGTTTATACAGTGCTCGAGCGTCAACCGGGAAGAGTCGGTATTTCGAGTTTTTCATCTTTATGGCTCACATGCGCCGCTTAAATTTGGCAAGAAATACGAGTTTATAGACACACAGCCACTGAAACGTGAAGCCTTTGTTGACCAGACTGAAGGGGTGCTTTTTGCGTTGGGCCAGGTCCTCGAGCGACTGGATGCCTTGGGCGCCTTGAGCGAGGCGACGATCGTTGTGACGAGTGACCACGGCGCAGGAGAGTTTTCGACGCCAATAAATGTCGATCAGGTTGGGCTACCTCTGCGATCAAAGAAGAATCTCAATAGAGTGCCCGATAAGATCATTGAGGGTGGTGTACCACTATTCATGGTAAAGCCATCAAACGAGACTCAGTTGTTCACGGTGAGTGATAAGCCAGTGGAATTACCCGATGTGCCCGCGACGGTCATGGGTCTGTTGGGAATGAATCATCAGTTTGCGGGTCAATCAGTCATCCAAGAGATCGATGATACTCGGGTGAGGTTCCATAAACACTACGACTTCTCAGGTTGGGATATGGACTTTATTGTGCCGTTGAAGGAATACCAGGTTGACGGTTTTAGCTGGTATCCAGAAAGCTGGCGGGAGTCGGGGCGAGATTTTAATCAAAAGGCAATCAGCAACTTTGCCGGGCTTCTGGTTCTGTTCTCAGAGAATGATCAGAGACTGAAAGGATGGCGTAGCCGGCGTGGTTTGATCAGCATAGATGGGAAGTCAGCTGAAGTGCACGCTAACCAGTTGATGACAGGACCTCAGCTGCTTGAAGTCACCCATGGCGTCTATCGGGCTAAAGACGCATCAACGATCTCAGCTTCCTTAGGAGCCGTTCAACGCAGATGGCAATTTTACCCCGGTGATGCTCAACGGACCAAAGCAATGGTGTTACCTGCTTCTGCGGTTGCAGAAATGGAAAGTCAGCCTCTTCGGTTCAGTGCGGAGACTGCAGCTGCGGCGAATCTCAGCTTTATCGAGTTGTCAGTGGCTGCCGTCGAACCCAATTGTGAGACTAGTTCGATACTACACTTTGCAGAAGGGGCTGTGGGCGACAAGCTAACGACCTACGGCTGGCAACCGGCTAAGGGCCTTAAGACTCGGTCTCTGGACCATTCTTCGGGGATTCTGTGCGCATTTTATGGGAAGGTTACCGGTGATTTGGTGGTGACGTTTGACATTGTCCCGACTGTATTTCCGTCGCACCTCACCCAGCGATTCCAGCTGACGATTAATGATGAAGTCCAGAAGGTTTTTACAATATCGACTGCGGCCGAAATATCCGTCTCGGTTCCGGAGTCCAGCTATTTGGATAAGCAATATCTTGAGTTTGTATTCCGATACGAAACCCCCATTCGACCCTCAGACATTAAGTCAAGTTGGTCTGGCCAGAAAAGTGCTATTTCCATCATCTCGATGCGAATTGATCCCTCAAGCGGTTAAGCAGGTAACAATATAATGAAAAATCTCTCGGCTTCATTTCGTGATCCCAGTGGCCATTTGTTTTGGCAGGATGGAGAGCTCTATCGCAGCGTGGAGCCCTCCTATGCAGCGGAGTACGATTTGCTCATGTCATCGGGTTTATATGATGCATTAATAGAAAAGGGACTGATGGTCAGGCACGATGAGGTGGGCATTGGGATAGAATCCTATCGAACCCTGAAACCGGAACTGGTGCCCTATATCAGCTATCCCTATGAGTGGAGCTTCAACCAGCTAAAGGATGCTGCGCTGCTGACTCTGCAGGTTAACCGGGAAGCGCTGAAATATGGTATGAGTCTTAAGGACGCTTCAGCGTACAACGTCCAGTTTCTTCGCGGGAAGCCGGTTTTTATTGACACGCTGTCCTTTGAAACCTACGTCGAAGGCAATCCCTGGATCGCTTATAAGCAATTCTGCCAACACTTTCTGGCGCCGGTGGCGTTGAGTGCACGACGTGACTTCCGATTGACACATTTGTTGAAAGCCTACATTGACGGTATCCCGCTGGATCTTGCGAGTTCACTATTACCTAGGCTAAGTTGGCTTAGCTATTCGCTGCTCGCGCATATACATCTTCATGCAATGTCCCAGCGACGTTACGAAGACGTCGGTAGGGCAGGGGACGGACCCAGAAAGGTGTTAATCGGAAGACTTCAATATGAGGGGCTTATCGGGAGTCTTGAAAGGGCTGTGAGTTCTCTTAGTTGGAAATATGCTTCGACTGAGTGGGGCAGCTATTACGACGATACAAACTATGATGACGAGGCGATGCTGAAGAAAACCGAACTGGTCACGAGGTTTCTTGAGGCCTCGCGATCGGACCAGCCGCAGGTTGCGGCAGATTTTGGCGCAAACACAGGCCGGTTTAGTCGGCTTGCTTCGGATCTGGGATATTTGACGCTGGCCTTTGACATCGATGAGGTGGCGGTTGATAAAAACTACCAGCAGGTTAAGACGGCTAATGAGGAAAACCTGTTACCGCTTATCCTGGATTTATCGAACCCCAGTCCCGGGCTTGGCTGGATGCATCAGGAACGGGACTCGTTTGTAGATCGACAGGAAATTGATGTCGGTGTTGCGCTTGCCATTATCCATCACCTGGCTATCTCCAATAACGTGCCCTTAGCTTCAATTGGCGAATTCTTCGCCCGATGCTGTAGGCGCCTTATTATTGAGTTCGTGCCCAAGGCGGATTCACAGGTCAGGCGATTGCTCGCAACCCGCGAAGATATCTTTAATAATTATGATGAAGAAGGATTCGAAGCTGCGTTTGGACAGTACTTTACGATAGTTACCGCGGAGAAAGTTACGGGTAGCGAACGAACGCTCAACGCTCTACCTGCTTGAAAGAAATTAGTCAGGCATCGCTTTCGTTTTGTTGGTTTCTTCGCTGGTGGTCGGTTCTTTTTTCATGAAAAAGACTTTCACTTTGTGCCAATAGATTTTCAGTGTGACACCGATTGCCGCAATGGCGCCGATAATACTCTGAACAATGAGGCTGCCGGTGCCTGGATCAATATAGGCTAGAGCAGGTATGGCATAGGCCGAGCATATGCTTAGTAGAAATAGTTGCTTCACGTTCTGAGGTCGTATTGGGAAGAACTACAGATTATAGAAATATCTTAAAGACAGTCAACCAGAAAGGTGTCAAGCGGATGTTAAAAGGTTTCATAAAATTATGTTTTATAATGATTTTGTCCTCTTCCCTCATGGCAGCGGAAATTGCCGATGTGTTGCTGCTGACCGTTAACAACCAGCCAATGATATTTCAGCGGAATACATCAGGCGATTCCGTGGCGGCTCTGGAGGGCGGATTAAGGGTTCTAAAAACAGTCAGAGAGCTGGAAGACAGGACGGAGCTGTCGTTTTCTGTCCTCGGAACAGAATCATCAAACTTTGTCTTTTCTCTGCCGATTTCCAGAATAAATATGGATGAGGGCGCTGGTTGGGGAGCTGATCTATTTACGAATATCGATGTCTTTTATACCGATCAGACTGGAGTGCAAATATTCCAGGATGTAACCACCGTGTCGGCGTCAGATTGGGTCGGGCTGGCCACAAGAGAACAGGTCGTCGCAGTGAGACTGATGGGTCAGACTTTGTCATCGACGTTGACAGAGCGGGCCTTGGTATTACAACCAACGACCTTCGTTCAGTCATACACTTTTGAAATCCTCCATTTGTCTAAAACATTGGTGGCATTGTCATCCTATGGTCTGGATGGTTTGATTTTCGCCAATTTGTGGGACTGGTTTCGCTGGTTCTGTTTGGTCATCTGGTCACTCCTGGAAATGTTGTACGCGCTGGTGGCGAACTGGGGGGCGACTATTCTTATTCTTGCGCTGCTGGTTAAAATGATTACGTATCCGATAACAAAGTATGCGTTAGGTTACCAGGATATTGCTACGGAACAACAGATCCGAATTGCGCCGCTGCTCAAGGAAATAAAATCGACCCACACAGGCGTTGAGCAGAGTGAGCAGATCGTCAAATTGTACGAATTACAAAATTACCAACACGGGGCGCCTTTTAAGAGCCTACTTGGAATAGGTATTCAAATTCCAGTACTGGTCGCGCTATTTAACATACTGGGCAATGTTTCTGCGTTAAATGGTGCTTCGTTTCTGTGGATCAACGACTTGACGGTGGCAGATAGGTTACTGCCACTGAGCTTTTCATTGCCGTATTTCGGCAGCTACGTGAATCTTTTACCCATTGCGCTTGGCATTGTCACGTTTGTCTCCATGGCCTATACCAACAATGGTTGGGATCGAAGCGGATTAACCAAGGGGCTTGCCATGGGCGGGCTATTTTTTGTGCTGTTTTATTCGTTTCCCGCTGCGCTGGTTCTATATTGGCTTGCCGCCAACCTGCTTCAGTTTGTTCAGCAATTGGTCATAGGGCAGAAATAAAGTACATGCGTCTGAAATAGTTCCATAGCTATCAACTGTCGGTGGCCAGAAAAACTGAGTTCAATGTTCAGCACATTGGCGGGTGTGCACTCTCGCGATTCTTGGTCCCGAAGAGAGATCAAGAGATTAGAGCTCTGGGACGACGCCGAAACTGCAATGCGTGGTCAATACGCGCTTTATATAACTACCCTGAGAAATCTTGAAGCAGATCGTGAGGTTCTGGCTGTGATTGAACAGGCAATAAACAGACTTTCAAAGTTAGGGCTGACTGTCGAGCTGGGAAATGGTGATCCGGCTCATCTCGATCCGGGCGGTTGGTGGCGAGCAACCTTGCTGCCCGAGGCGTAACATGGACCAGACCGGGCAACAAAAGCTGGGCTCAACGGTGAGATTTTTGCTCGACGATCACAAATTGAATCCCGATGGTGTAAAGATGCAGGAAGATGCATGAAGATGCGATTGAGCGATCGAACACCTATCATCGTTTGGAACAACTATTTTCCGAAGACGATCGGATCATCTCACCGACTTAAAAAGCACCAGTACCGATCGCCGATCCTGCATAGGATCAACATGTTAAAATCAACGGGAAAATGCAGGCGATTGATAGTTGGTGGTCAGATCTCTTTATCGCCAACTTAACCGGTCATCCCGCGATTTTCATTCCATGCGTCACCGACACTTCAGGGCTTCCTGTTGGATTGCATGCAACAGCACGTTGGGATCATGAAAAGACGTTGATTGATATGGCTTCAACTATGAACACCTTTGTTCAATAGACTGATTGCAAATTCAGCTAATGGTAATGGCGATCCTGGTAGCTGTTTTGGCTCATCGAATGTGGAGAAGGATGATGAAACAATGAGTGATGATGATCAGAAGTACAGCGCAATACAGAAAATGGCGACGAGTCCTCGGGAGTTGATCGACATCTTTTCGGATATATCCTTTTTACCGGCCGATGAGTATCACAGAAAAATCAGGTCGGGCGGATCCGTTCGCGCTTCACTTAGGCTGGATCGTAAAGATGCTTCCCAGGATAAGTCAGACCCGACCTCTGACATTTCTGCAGAAGAGATTCAGGAATGCGTAGATGACCTGGTGGCAATATCTCAAAGGGCAAGGGACGATGGGGAAATCCTCTGGGGAAGGATTCAGGGGACTCAATACGAAAGGGAAACACTTGATTATTTTGAAGGGAAGCTTGGGTCTTTCGGTTCATTGGAAGTTCGGCATGATGAATTTCCTGTCAGATATCCCCAGTGGAGGCCTACAAGCAACAGCTTGGAAGTTCTATCTTCAGCTCATCATGACGAATCGAACCCGTTTACTTTTGCTGATGCGTTGACTCCATTTCCTTCCGCAGAGACTGACGAGCATGGAAATGTTGCGGAAGTCATCTATGTGGGAAATGGCTCTGCTTCAGAATTGAACGGAAAAAATCTGAGCGGTAAAGTCGTCCTCCTTCGCTCAGCAAGCATGGGGGGGGCCTTTAATCCACACCGCCAGGACCGCTTTTTCTAGAATTGCAACTGGCGACTACGGCGCTCCCATTGGAATTATTGTCTGGTGGGACGTTGCCGGGGCACGTCAGGTCGCAGGAAGAGTGGGCGCCGTTGGTGGTGGAGATGAAATAGGCTTGGCACTGCCCTGGATTACTCTCGGCAATGACGATGGATTCTACCTAAGAAAACTGATCGATCGCGCAACTGTCGATAAACCGGTCATGGTTCGCCTCACAGTTCGCGGGGATATGGAATCTGGAGAAGATCGGATGTCAGGGAACGTATATGGGATATTACCTGGTAGAACCAAGAACTTTATTCTTATCTCTGCACACATCGATGGTTACTTTTATGCGGCCCATGATAATGGAGCAACCGCAGCATCGGTGTTGGCGCTAGCCCGGCACTATGCGTCCCTGCCCGAGGAGAGTCGTGAACACGGGTTACTATTTCTGTTCGTCGGCGATCATGAAAATCCCGGTGTAGGTGGAACCATCAATTTTGTAGAGCAGTATAAAGACAAGTTAAGAGAAGACCTGCTCCTGGTTATCCGGCCGGAGAAGCTTGGTCTTATGCACCGCGAAGGTGGTGCTACTTCTAATGTAGCTACCCCGATGACGCCATTGGTAACAAACCATAGCCCATTGTTAATCCAGCTGATGTCAGACTCAGTGTCGAAATTTAATCTTGCGGTAACCAAATACGTTTCAAATGAACCAGCAGCGGATGAATCTGCTTTCCATCCTCCGTATGCGGACCTGGGCGCAATATCAATCGGGTGGCAAGCAATCGGAAGGACCTATCATTCTACAGCAGACATCGAATCGAGGCTGTTAGGTTACCCGGAGCTCTCTATGTGGACTCGCAGTCTGGCTTTCGTGATTGACCAGCTTGAAAATTACACCAAGGATGATTTGGAGAAAGACGGTACGCTTGTCCCGGAAGTTTCAACCTATCAATCTATTTCGCTTAAAATGACTTTCGGGAATTTCTAAAAGAAAACTGTTGTGCGTTCTTCCTCAGTGACAGCCCCGATGACAGCCCCACTGCGGTGTGAGAAACATGTCCTATCGTGGACACGTCCTATCGTAGAAATGGCCCAATCCACGATAAGGGGCGCTGCATTCGTCGAAGTTGTTATGCGCTGTTCTTGATCACAGCTTGCGTAAGGTTAGGCGCCGTTCTGCTATTGATCGGGATAAGTGGCGTCCCAATTCTGTAACCAGGGTGGCTCTGCCCATAAGGTCATTTCGTCGTTAACGGGATAGATCACAGGATATAGCCCCTGGGTTTCCTGTTCGCCGTTTTTGATTTTCATCAAGCTGTTCTGCAGGTCCTTTACGTCGCTGGCGCCCAGAACTGGAGCGCCTGGCGGATAAAGTCGGTGCGCGCCGTAAATCTTTGTCTCTGAATTAACGACGTCACTAAGATGTTTCGCCCCTTGGTCGTAGTCGCCCAGGCTGCTGTTGGGCAAAAAAGCGAACAATGGTCCCTGGTACATGAAGTCGCCGGCAAACAACAGGTTAGCCGCGGCGTCAAAGAGCGAGATGGAGTCAGTGGTGTGGCCCGGCGTATAAATCACCTTCAGGACTCTGCCGCCCAGGTCCACGTTCGTGCCGGGTGTTAGCCACTCAGCAACCGAAAAGGTTGGCAGGTCAAAGCCTTCGGGTTCCCCAAGATGTTCCTGCCAGGTCAGAGTTAGTTGGTCGTCGTTTGCACGCGATCGGATGTGCGGTAAATCCACCACGGCGATGCGGTCGAAAGGTAAGCCGTCGCCGACGTGATCATAGTGGAAATGCGAGGGCACGAAAGTAATCGGCAACTGGGTTAACCCCTCAGCCACGGGGCGTATCTTGCGCGAGCCGGCACCTGCATCAAACAGGATGGCCCGATCTTCGCCCAGGATCAGGTAGCTGATGTTTTGCTGGTAATACCGGGGTTCACCTATCGCGATAGTGCGGCTGTCGAGTCGTTCGATGGTGTAGTAATCATCATGCCACACAACCTGATCGCCTTCTTCTTCAGCGGGGAGTAAATCTGGAACCCCACCCAGCGAGAAAGCCAGCGACATGCCCACTAATGCCACCTGATACCGGAACAGGAAAAGGCCGATGACTGCTAACGACAGCGCGACAAGGCTGACCGTCAATTTTTTCGTCATGTGGTTCTCCTATTTGATGCGTAGCCAAGGTTTCACCTTACCGCGGTAACTGGGATCCCGCGGCGGCGACGTAACCCCGATTCCACGTTGGGCTGATCGTCATATCATTGATGCAAACATGTTTGGGCAAGGTCGCCAGGAAGCGAATGACCTCACCACAATCTTCCGCCTGAACCATCTTGTCTCGGTCTTCCTGTGTCACAGGAATAGGACGGTTATCGAGTATCGGTGTGGCGACTTCCCCCGGACAAATCGCGGTGGCACGGACGCCATAGGTACAAGCCTCCATATTAATGCTCTCGTTCATCGCGTTCATGGCATGCTTGGCTGCCGTATAGGCGGGCCCTGTGACAACGCTGACATGTTTACCTGCCCAGGAAGAGATGTTGATAATAAGTCCGTCACCCTGCGTTTTCATGATCGGCAACACGGCCTTGCAGCAGTAAAAAGCGCCATCCAGATCAATACGAATCACTGAATCCCAGTCCTCAAGCGAGACGTTATGCCAGTTACGCTCTTTAACGTTGATACCGGCACTGGCCACCATGACATCGATACGGCTAAACTTCGCCACAATGCGATCAACGACGGCTTGCACGTCTTCTTTGCTGGACACGTCCAGCACTTCAATCGTCGCCAGTCCTTGGCACTGTGCCGCCACCGCTTCCAGTTTGTCCAGGCGCCGCCCAGAGATGACAACGTTCATGCCTGCCTGGGCGAGCGCGATGGCACCGGCTTCTCCTATTCCCGTGCCTGCGCCTGTGATCCAGGCTACTTTATGGGTCAAATCTCTCATTGGAATCCTCTTCTGGTGTCATTAATGGTCGAGTCTTTTACATAGCGTACCTTTTACCCTTCTGCGTTTCACGCGGTTACCGATCCAGTTTACATGGCGATTTTTTCAACCGGCAAACCTAACGCAGCAGGAATGAGGATAGGAAATTTAACAGGGATATTCAGCCAAGGACCCAAATACTGAATCAGTACCGGTTGTCCTCCGGTTTGTGAGCAATCCGAGGGTAGTTATACGTCGGCGCAGGGGCCAACGCGCTCCGGTGTCATCAGTCAGGAGGCGCTAAAAAAGATCGTTTGTGACGCTTGAAGCGGTTTACCAGGTGTGGAGCTTGACGGGTAATTCCTCGTAGCCTTTGACAAAACAGGATTGGACACGCACCGGCTCACCTACAACTTCGATATGCCTAAACCGCTTCATGATTTCTTCCCATACAGTTTTGAGCTGCATCTCGGCCAGCCTGTTACCCATGCATCGGTGCAAACCAAAACCAAACGACATGTGATGGCGAGGTCTTTCCCGATCGATAATAAAAGCATCCGCGTTATCAATCACATCTTTATCACGGTTAGCAGAAACGTACCACATCACCACCTTTTCACCCTTCTTGATGCGCTTACCTTTTAGGACATAATCCTGCGTAGCTGTACGGCGCATATGAGCAAGAGGTGTTTGATAGCGAATGATTTCCGGGATCATCTTTGGAATCAAATCAAGGTTATTACGCAGTTTTTCATATTCCGACGGATTTTCATTTAAGAAATAGACACCCCCTGTAATAGAATTTCTGGTGGTGTCATTACCGCCGACGATCAGCAAAATGAGATTACCTAGATATTCCATAGGGTCCATGTTCTGTGTTTCAGGATTGTGAGCCAACATGGAAATCAGGTCATTACCTGGTGCCTTCTTAATCCTTTCATTCCAAAGTCCTGTGAAAACCTCCAGGCACTCAAGCAGGCCTTCCCTTCTGACTGATTCAGGGGTATTTCCACCATTCACTTCAGACGAGGTTGCTATGTCTGACCAGTAGGTGAGCCGACGTCGCTCCTCGAAAGGAAAATCAAAGATGGTGGCCAACATCTGCGTCGTTAGTTCGATCGAAACATGCTCCACCCAATTAAAAGTTTCACCAATTGGCAACTCATCCAGAATTTTAGCCGCTCTCTGGCGGATGATGGGCTCAAGTAGTGCAAGATTGGTGGGCGCAACCACACCTGTCACGGTTTTTCGCTGCACATCATGTTTCGGTGGGTCCATCTGAATAAAGCTGGATGTTTTAAAATCCGCCATGCGCTCGAAAATTGAGATACCACCTGTTTCAGAAGAAAAAACCTCATGGTTTTTCTCAATCTCCATGATGTCATCAAACTTGGTGATGGACCAATAGGGACCGAATGGGCTGTTCTTGCAATAGTTAACCGGATCCTCATTGCGCATACGTTCAAAGTAGGGCCAAAAAGCATTAGCCTTAAATAGCATAGGGTTGCTGACATCGAGCTCGTCTAGCGCTAGCGTATATGGGTCTGCAAAATCTGGTGTACTAATTGCTTCACTCACGATAGCTCTCCTGGCACTCTAAAGGCGCCTTGTCTGGTGTGACTTAGTCCGCTTTTATTGTAAATCCGAGATACTCGTCTTGCTAAGGATTTATACACCTATTCGTATGTCCCAGCCACCAATTCACCATGGCTTCCGAGGTTTTGAATAGTCAATGCGATATTCCCTCAACTAACGCTCTTAATAAACGACCCGGATTGGAAATATACATCTTCAGGCGAGAATAGGAAATTTAACAGGGACGTTCAACCAACGACCTGAATACTGAATCAGTACCGGTTGGGTTCCGGTTTGTGAGCAATCGCAGCGAGATTCCTGATACGAGTTAACTTCTGCCAGGGGGTGCGTATTGTTTCACATGCGCCAGAATGGTGTTGATCGCTGAGAAATATGGTGATTCAGCCTTCGAATTCAGGCGCCAGTCGATAACCCGCTTTCTCCAAAAACCGTGAGACGCGCTTGGCGATCGTGTGAGCAATAACATCCAGGTCCTTACAAGAGGGAGGTTTAGAGTTCGACTTTAATGGCTAGCAGCGGCATGGCTGGTGGAGGTTTTGTAGAATAAGATTTTGGCCTTCATTCTGTTGATGTTGGTCGAGTTTTTTGTTCGATACGCACCGCCTTGCTCCCCACTGAGCTGGGCCGAGCGGCTTAAGCGTGTATTTGATATCGATATTTCTGTCTGTCCGCTGTGCGGCGGCACCCTGCGGGTGATCGCAGATGTTACCGATCCGGACGCGATCCAAACTATTCTGGTGCATCTGAGGCAACGCGCGCCCCCTGATGCAACGATCTCTTTGCCGCTATCTAATGGTTAAAACCACGGCAGCGCATTGCTCCCTACGCCAA
>Ga0209252_1001968_pt1 | contig 12824 bp, 13 predicted proteins | sample SaaInlV_135m_DNA_3_FD_184673 | JGI IMG/M metagenome (GOLD analysis project Ga0209252, IMG submission 184673) | Marine microbial communities from expanding oxygen minimum zones in the Saanich Inlet - Saanich Inlet SI074_LV_100m_DNA (SPAdes) (version 2) | ecosystem: Environmental > Aquatic >... | reverse complement strand
CAGTCCCCGTGTGATTTTGAATAGTTATATAACTTTTCAATCGCATGACCAACTGTATGACCGAAATTCAGTATCATTCTTTTGTCGCCTTCTTTGAAATCTTCCTGGATAGTCTTAATTTTTATTTCTATACATTTCTTCACAATTTTGACCACATTCTTGTTTGTATTTGACAGAAAGTCCTTATTGATTGTTCGCAGTAAAGAGAATAATTCTTTATCATCAATAATGGAGTACTTTATTATTTCGGCTATCCCCTGTCTTATTTCTTTTTTTGGTAAGGATGAAAGAAAGTCCATATTGATGACAATTTCTTTAGGGTTATAAAAAGTTCCTATTAGGTTTTTTCCATATTTATTATCAATCGCAGTTTTTCCACCAATTGAGCTATCAACAATTGCAACTAGCGAAGTTGGTATATGAATTAAGTCAACACCTCTCATAAAAGTGGACGCAGTATAGGCAGTTAGGTCTCCTACGACTCCACCACCAATAGCAATGATAAGGCTTTTACGATTAAAATTGTTCTTTAGTAGTTCTTCTTCTATTTGATTTTTGACTCTGATAGACTTACTCTTTTCACCAGGCTTAATATTTATATTTAGTATTCCCTTACTTGGAAGAGACTTACTGTAAAGAGTCCAAATATTCGTGTCAGAGACTATAGCAATTTTAGAATAAATGCTTTTTTGTTTGTTGATAAAAGATTTAATATTTTTACTAAATCTAATTGTATATGAATTTTCTACTTCCTTGTGTATTACTTTCATGTCTTTAAAAACTTATAAGCGATGATACGTTGTCACATTTCAAGTTATTCCTTCCTTTTAGACTTTCCAATTCAATTACAAAAGATATAGAACTTATTGAACAACTAAAGTTCTCAACTAATTCCTCGATTGCCTTTATTGTTCCACCTGTTGCAAGCAAGTCATCAATTATTGCAATTTTTTCACCAGGTTTTATTGAATCTGTATGAATTTCGAATGTATCGGTTCCATATTCCAACTCATAGTCGACTTCAAAAGTTTTATACGGAAGCTTTCCTTTCTTTCTGACAAGTACCAAGTTTTTATTTAAATTGTAGCAGACGGCTGAGGCAAATATAAATCCTCTTGATTCTGGTGCGACTATTGATGTTACTTCTTTTGGTATATCTTTAGAAATTTCGTTAACTACAAAAGTAAATGCTTTATAATCTCCCAGTAGTGGAGTTATGTCCTTGTATAGAATCCCATCTTTAGGAAAATCCGGAATATCTCTGATGTATTCTTTTATATCCATTTTATAATTAAATATATAATTAAAATTAGTATTAAGCTAATTGATAAGTAAAAAACTTTTTTGCTTTTTAGCAGCTGGTCAAACTGCTCTTCAAATACTTTTGCTAAGTAGCCAACTAAACCGAACCTTAAACCTCTTCCTACTATAGAGCCAAGAAGAAAAGGGAGGAAATCAACATTTAATACACCTGCTGTTACACAGAAGAGTTTGAATGGAAGCGGTGTAAAGCCAGAAGTAATCATTAGTAAAAAAGTACCCCCGTTAAATTTTTCTCTAATTAAATTAATTTTATCTATATTGTTTGATATAATTGCAATATCATTCTTAAGACCAAAGGCTACTATTTCCTCTCCTAAGTAGTATCCAAGGCAGCCGCCAGCTACTGAGCATACAAGGCATAGGAAGACTAATCTTGCAACTCTTCCATAAGTTTTTTTTATACAAAGTAGCCCTAAAAAAGGATCTGGGGGTATTATAAAGACAACAGCCTCGGTAAAAGAGACTATCGACATTATCATTCCACCCCTGGGTCCTCTACACATCTCTAAGATATATTGATATAGTTTATCTATCATAGCTTTAATTTTAACCTCTTTGTGTCTGTATAGTCTGTTATCAATGGAGTGACTGAAATATAATTATTTCTAATTGCATGAATATCAGTACCAACTTTTGATTTATAAGCCAAATCATTGCCACCAATCCAAAAGTATTCATTTCCTCTAGGATCTTTTTTAGGAATAATCGTTTGTCCATATGCTCTTGAACCTTGTTTCGTCATTTTTATTCCTTTAATCTGATCAAGCACTACATTTGGATAATTAATATTTAGCAGAAAAGATTTCAGTTTGATTGAGATTATTCTCTCCAATATCCCCCTTAGAGCGGTCGAACAGTCTTTATATTTTGGATCTTTTTTGTTAGCAATTGAAATTGCAATTGCATTAATCCCATGAAGGAATCCTTCCCTTGCCGCTCCTACGGTTCCTGAATAATTTATATCATCTCCTATATTAGCTCCATCATTAATTCCTGAAACAATTAAATCAAAAGGTTTCTTACCTATTTTTGAATTTATAGCAAAGTTTACACAATCAGCAGGAAGACCCAGTAAGGCATACTTATTCTTTTCAGTTTCTCTAACTCTTAAAGGAGTATTAAGACTTAGAGAATGACTTTTTGTACTTTGGTTGTATTCGGGAGCAACAATTATTGTTTCTCCGAAATTACATAGTACTTCATATATATCAACAAGACCTTTTGCCTCAATACCATCATCATTTGTTAAAAGAATTTTCATTAATACATCTTAACCAATTTTATTTAATTATGCTTTAAGATAAATAGAAATCTTTCATAAACTTACATTTATTAGATTCCTTAATTTATCTCTGAGTCTTTTAAGTTTTTCGCTAACTTTAATTTGGGTATCAAGTTTGTTGTTTAGCTTCTGATTAATATTTTCATTATTACTTAAGATTTCTATATTTTTTATATATTTATCAATTTCTAGAATTATTTGTATTGAATCTTTATGATATAGCTTGTGATTCGTACCACTGTTACTTCTTAATTGATTAGCTAGTTCTTTATATTTCTTAGTCCAATATCGAATTTTATTACTAGGTATCCCGGTTATTTCAACAAGCTCACCTATTTTAAAGAAGAACTTGTTCTCTTTAACATAGTTGTGTTCCATGAAAAAAAAGTAAAATAATTAACTTTTAATGTCAATTTTATCTAATCTTAAAAGTTGTTCTATGGAAAGGGCTGGGGCCAAATTTCTTAATTAGGGCAATGTGTTCTTTGGTGCCATAGCCTTTATTGTTCTGGAGATTGTAATAGGGATATATTTGAGAAATCTTTTCTAATATAAAATCTCTGGTGATTTTTGCGATTATTGATGCTGAAGCAATAGACTTGCATTTTTGATCACCTTTTATTACACAGATTTCTTCAAATTCAGTTCCTATCTTTTTATCACCATCTATTAATAAAGTAGCATTTCTTGTATCCAGCTTCTTAACCGCTCTTTTCATTGCAAGCTTGGTTGCATTTAATATGTTTATCTCGTCTATTTCCTTGTGAGATGCATAACCTAGTGTAAAAATAGATTCGCAGTTGATTAATTGCGCAAATGCATAGGCTCTTTTCTTTTTTGATAGAACTTTAGAGTCATTTACTTCAATATCTTTGCTTGATAAGTCTAAGATAAAGGCACACGCTACAACGGGACCTACGATTGACCCTCTCCCTACTTCATCAATGCCAATCACTGGTTTGCCACTCTTGAGTAATTCGATTTCAATTAGATGGGGTTCTTTCATCTAAATAAGTTGCATACTTTTAAGCTCAATTAGTAGTTGTGAGATTTTTTCATCATCTAATGTAGTTAAGGGTAGCCTAAGACTGTTGATACATAACCCCAGCTTGCTCATCGCAAACTTAATTGGAATTGGGTTTGTGTCTATAAAAAGGAGCTTGTTTAGCTTAGCGATATCTGAATTAATTTTCTTTGCTACTGAATCTTCACCTTTTTGAAATGAATTGTACAACATAGAACATTCCTCAGGTATCAAGTTTGATGTTACAGATATAAACCCTGACCCTCCCTCTTCAAGTATCGAGAGATTTAAAGAGTCTTCACCTGATAGTATGATAAAATCTTCAGGACAGGACGCCTTAATTTCTTTCGTTGTACTTATGTCTCCACTAGCTTCTTTTATTCCGACAATGTTTTTATTTTCTAAAGCTAACTTATTTATGGTTTCAATTTTAAGGCTGACAACTGATCTTCCGGGAATATTGTAAAGAATTACGGGTAGAGAAGTATTATTAGAAATATTAGAGAAATGTTTATACAAACCACTTTGGTTAGGCTTGTTATAATAAGGTACTACTTGAAGTGTAGCGTCAGCTCCAGCCTTCTCAGCGCTTGCAGTCATTTCTAAAGCTTCATAAGTTGAATTGGACCCTGTCCCTGCTATAACAGGTATCTTTCGTTTGGTAATATCGATTGCTATTTTGATTACTTCTTGATGCTCTTCGTAACTAAGGGTAGGTGACTCTCCTGTTGTACCACATGGGACTATTCCATGAACTCCGCTTTTGATTTGCCTGAGAACTAGTTTCTCTAGTCCCATCTCGTCTAACTTTCCATTAGCCTTGAATGGGGTAATTAGAGCAGTTATGCATCCGTGAATAATAGACATTTATAATATATAGTACTATAAAATTACTTTTCCTGTAAACATTCAGCAATTTGAACAGCATTAAGAGCTGCCCCTTTTCTAATTTGGTCACCAACTACCCATAAGGATAATCCATTCTTTGTAGAGTAGTCAGTTCTAAGCCTGCCTACTAGACAGTCATCTTTATTTGAAGAATCTATTGGCGTTGGGTACGACATAGGATTGTCAATTTTAATATTCTGTATTCCTGGGAATTTGCTCAATGCTCTTTGAGCTTTGGCTAAACTTATTTTCTTTTCGAATTCAATATTTATGCTGATACTATGGGACCTTAATACAGGAACTCTAACTGTAGTAGCCGAAATCAGGATTCTATTATCAGAAAGTATTTTTCTAGATTCATTGTGAAGTTTCATTTCTTCTTCTGAATAGCCATTTTTAGTTATTAATCCAATCTTGGGTATAACATTAAAGGCAATGTTACGGTCAAAGACCTTATTTTTGGACTTTTTGGTACCAGACAAGAATCTTTTTGTCTCTGATATTAATTCTGTCATACCTGCATTTCCGGCACCTGAAACAGATTGAAAGCTAGTTGCAACAATTCTCCTAATTGATCCTATATCATACAAAGGCTTTATGGCCATTAATGAAATGATGGTTGTACAGTTAGGATTAGCAATTATTTTAGACTTGTATTTACTTATATGGGTGGAGTTAATTTCTGGAATCACTAATGCCACTTTCTTCTCCATTCTAAAAGCAGAGCTATTGTCAATGACAACGCAATTATTTGCCGCAGCTATTGGAGCATATTTTTTGCTAATATTTGCTCCCGCAGAAAAAAAGACAATATCAAAATCTTTTAAAGAGGAACTTTTTAATTGTTTTATTGTAATTGGCTTTCTTTTGTAGAAAATTGATTTACCTGCAGATCTTTTAGAGCCAAACAGTGACAATGCGGAAATCTTAAATTTTCTTTCTTGAAGAATCTTTATAATTTCTAGCCCAACTGCTCCGCTAGCACCAACAATAGCTACCCTCATAACTCAATCTCACTTATTTTTTCTATATTTTTTAATTCTAGATTATCAACTTTTGTGTTTACCCATGTTGAGAGTATGCCCTCTATATCAGTTTCTTTTACACTCATTAATCCGATTCCTAATATGTTAGCATCATTCCATTTTCTGGCACCTTCTGCTACTTGTTCGCTATTGCAAAGGGCAGCTCTAATTCCTTTGAATTTGTTTGCCACAATAGTAACACCTGTTCCTGTACAGCAAAAAAGTAACCCAAAGTCTGATTTATTCTCTTGGACATCTTTTGAAACCATTTTTGCAATTTCTACCCAATCTAACCCATCACCGGCCAAGCTTCCGTATTCTATAAGAGGATAATTATTCTTAAGAAGATATTCTTTCGCGATGGATACACATTTAGACTTATTGTCTGCGCCAATAGAAAAGCGAATATTTTTTATCATTACTTTTTTTTACCTTTCTTTTCTTTTATATTACTTTAAAAATTATCTAATAGGAATTTTATATGTCTATAATGAATAATAAAATTAAGAAAGTTCTAAAATTAGCTTGTCTAGAAGCAGGAAAAGTAATATTAAAGAACTATGGAACTATAAAAAGTGTAAAGTCTAAAGGTAGAAATGACTGGGTAACAAAGCAAGATATTCTAATAGAAAGACGTGTAATTAAAATAATAAAGCGCGATTTTCCTGACTCAGCTTTTATTGGAGAGGAGACTGGAGTATCTAGTAAAAAAATGGATATGACTTGGATTATAGATCCTATTGACGGAACAAATAATTATATTCATGACTACCCTTTTTTTTGTACATCCATCGGTGTGATGATAAAAGGTGAGATGACCCATGGAGCAGTTTATGACCCTTTAAGAGAAGAGTTCTTTTATGCTCAAAAAGATCATGGTGCGTTCATGAATGAAAAAAGAATTAAAGTTAGTGAAATCAGGAAGTTGTCTGATTCTTTGTTATGCACAGGATTTATTACATCTAAGGTATCTTATGCTAAGAAAAATATTAGCAACTTTACAAGATTGGTATTTAAAGCAAGATCAATTAGAAGAGATGGGTCTGCTGCACTAGATTTAGCGTATGTTGCGTGTGGAAGATTGGATGGTTTTTGGGAGCTTGGGCTTAATAGTTGGGATACTTCTGCTGGTGTATTACTTGTAGAAGAAGCCGGGGGAAAAGTTATCAACTCCAAGGGTAAAAAATTTAATATACTAGAAAATAAAAGTCTGATATCCGCAAATAAATACTTAGTTAAGAAATTATTGGTCGAAATTAAATCTAATCAAGTTTAGCACTAAAGGTAATTTTTAATTATTGAGGAATTATTCTTCATAACTTCTTTTATTGTTCCTGAAGCAATAATCTTTCCACCCTTATTGCCACCTCCAGGGCCAATGTCTATTATATAGTCTGCAATTTTTATTATATCTATGTTGTGCTCTATGATAAGTAGAGTGTTTCCGCTTCCAACTAAAAATTCAAAGGTTTGTATCAAATTTCTTAAATCATCAACGTGAAGTCCTATTGATGGTTCGTCTAAGATGTAAAGAACATTCTTTGTGTTCTTTGCAAGCAATGACTTTGCAATTTTAATCCTTTGTGATTCACCCCCAGATAAAGTATTAGTAGGTTGCCCGAGGGACAAATATCCTAGACCAACAGAGGATAAAATCTTTAGTTTTCTAACTATTTTGTTGTGATTTTGAAAGAAAACAATTGCCTCATCGGTAGTGAGATCTAATATTTCATTTATATTCTTTCCTTGGAACTTAATTTTTAAGATATTGTTGTTAAATCTTTTTCCATTACAAGAATCACAAACAACTTCAAGATCAGAAAGAAACTGCATTTCTACAATCTTCTTTCCGTCACCCTTGCAGTCGTCGCATCTTCCTCCATCTGTATTAAAAGAAAAATCCCCCGGCTTTAATCCTTGTGATTTAGATTCTGAGACCTTAGATATTATCGACCGAATATCGTCATAGATTTTCATGTAGCTTGCTGGATTTGATCTTGCGCTAGTTCCAACTGTATCTTGATTTATCATTATCAGCTCATTAATCTTCGATAAACCTGAAATAGAATCTACTGAACCTGGATTTGTGTAAGTTTGCCCAAATTGTTTGCAGGCATTTCCATAGAAACAGTCTTTAATAAGTGTGCTTTTACCTGAACCGGAAACTCCCGTGACACATGTAATACACCCTAAAGGTACTTCAAAGCTGACGTTCTTGATATTGTTTAATGATGCGTTCTTAATCTTTATCCTATCTTTTGAAAGACTTTTTGATATAGATTTTTCTATTTGAATTCTTTTGTTTAGATATTTTGACGTAATTGATTCTTTATTTCTTTTAAGTGACTTATAGTCACCACAATGAATTAATTCCCCCCCCATTTTTCCTGATCTTGGTCCTAGCTCAATAATCCAATCAGCTTTTGATATAATACTTAAATCATGCTCAATTAGAATAATAGTATTATCTAGATTCCTAAGGTTAATAATAGTTTTGTACAGATTGTTAATATCTTTGGCATGAAGTCCGATTGATGGTTCATCTAAAACATATAAAGTATCAGTAAGTTCAGACCCAAGTTGCTGAGAAAGATTAACTCTTTGAATTTCACCTCCAGACAAGGTTCTACCTAACCTATTGAGTGATAAGTATTCTAGTCCAACTTCTATTAGAAATTTGAGTCTAGATTTACATTGTTTCAAGGGCTCATCTATTATTTTAGTATCAACGTCTTTAATCTCTAACTTATTAAAAAAAATCTCAAGTTCTTCAATGCTTAAGTCACAAAGTTCATTTATGGTTAATCCATTTAGCCGAACATTAGAAGCAATCTTATTAATTCTTGAGCCTCCACATTCGTTGCAAAGAGTAGGAGTTCTATATTTACTTAAGAGTACTCTGATATGCATTTTGTAAGTCTTTCTTTCTAGCCTTTTAAAGATTCCATTGATTCCTTTGTGTGTAGAGTCACCAGACATAATTAAAGCCTTATCTTTCTTTGATACTTTAGAGAAAGGCAACTCAGTGTTGATATTGTTCCTCAAACAAAATTCTAAGAACTTTCTTCTTTCGTAACCAAGTGATGGTCTCTCAATCACAGAAATGGCACCATTTATAATTGATAAGCTATCGTCTTGGACTATTAAATTCATATCTGGGGTTAGTGTGTTCCCAAACCCTTTGCATTCTCTGCACGCACCATTCGGTGTATTAAAAGAGAAATTATTTGGAGCAGGCCTTTTGTACTCTTTCAAGCAATTTGGGCAACAGAGTTCTTTTTTATAATCTAAAACTTGCACCATATTCTTGTCATATATGTTGACCTTGTTTGAAAGAGAAAAGCATAATTCTAGAGATTCGATAATTCTAGAAAAATTTGATTTTGTTATTACTACCTTGTCAATAAGCGGTTTAAAAGAAAAGTTGCCTTCTTCTTTGTCTTGGATAAGTTTAATCTTATTGTTAACTATAATCTCAAAAATCCCAATTTTTCTTAATTCTTTTTCGTCTATGTTTCTATTATTTTCTATAGCTATAGAAAGTTCATTATTTTTAAATTTCTTCAAAATATCTTTATAAATACCTTCTGGACTAAGTGAAGTACATTCCTTATGACAATCAACACAGAATATACTACCAACTCTACTGTAAACAATTCTCATATAGTCATAAATCTCAGATAGAGTACCAACGGTTGACCTGGAATTCTTTACGGTATTTCTGCTCTCTATGCATATTGACGGTGGAACACCGTTTAAAGAAGTTATTTGTGGTTTTTCTATCTTTTCAAGAAATTGTCTTGCATATGTTGAGAGTGATTCAAGATATCTTCTTCTACTTTCCGCATGGATTGTACCGATGGCTAGTGAGGACTTTCCTGAGCCTGATAAACCAGTAACTACACAAAGGCTATACCAAGGTATTTGACAGTTCACCTTCTTCAGATTATTTGAAGAAGCACCTTCGATTGTAATTACCTTTTCCATTATTTTATTATAGTAACTATTTTTTTGAGTTCCTTGAATTTTTTTACATTTTGAGTAGTCTGAAGATAAGCCATGGCACTAACAAAAATAATAGATAGCGAAGTTTCTTCCTTAATTAATAGTGAAATCAAAAGGCAAGAATATGAGCTTCAGATGATTGCTTCTGAAAACTATGCTAGCGAAGCTGTAATGGAAGTTATGGGCTCAGTCCTTACTAATAAATATGCTGAGGGATATCCAGGTAAAAGATATTATGGTGGATGTCAATTTGTTGATGTTGCAGAACAGTTAGCAATTGACAGGGCAAAAAAGCTTTTTGGGGCTGAAGCTGTCAATGTACAACCTCACTCGGGTGCTCAAGCTAATATGGCTGTATTTTTAGGCTTTCTTGAACCCGGTGATACGGTGCTAGGTATGAGCTTGGACCATGGTGGACACCTTTCTCATGGCTCAAAGGTCAATTTTTCTGGGAGAGTCTATAACTCTATTTCATATGGAGTAAATAAAGATACTTTCTTGATTGATTATGACGAGCTTGAAGACTTAGCTCTTAAGAATAAGCCTAAGTTAATTATCGCTGGTTGGAGTTCTTACCCCAGAGATTTAGATTATAAGAGATTTAGAGAAATAGCTGATAAGTCAGGTTCTTTACTCTTGGCAGACATAGCTCATCCGTCAGGGCTAATTGCCGCAGGCCTATATTCTAATCCAATTCCATTTTGTGATTTTGTTACTACAACAACCCATAAAACCTTAAGGGGCCCTAGGGGTGGGATGATAATGACAAAAGAGGAGCACTCAAAGATAATAAATAGTCGCGTCTTTCCTGGTACACAAGGAGGTCCATTAATGAATACTATTGCTGCTAAAGCAGTTGCTTTTAATGAGGCACTAACTGATTCATTTAAAGACTATCAAAAACAAGTGTTAGTTAATTCTAGGTTGTTAGCAAGTATATTGATAGATAAGGGCTTCGATTGTATTACCGGCGGAACAGACACTCACCTAGTTCTTCTTGACCTCAGAGGCTCTGGAGTTACAGGAAAGGAAGGAGAGGAAGCTCTTGCCTCTGCAGGAATCACAACCAATAAAAATGCTATTCCATTTGATCCATTACCACCTTCTGTTGCGTCAGGAATAAGGATTGGTACTCCTGGTATTACAACTCGTGGAATGAAAGAGGATGAGATTGGTCAGATTGCTGAATTAATATCCAAAGTTCTATCAGATTGCAATAATGAAGGTCTCTTATCTTCATGTAAGAAAGAAGTTAATGATTTATGTTCAAGGTTCCCTATTTATCCTAATTTATTATAGTTTTATATTCAATTTTAGTTAATTTTTATGATAGAATCAGTTCATGACTTATCAAGAATCTGGATGTTGTACCATTGAGAATACTAAAGTTATAGATTCAAGGCAGGGATCTGATTCTAGGTCTATAAGAAGAAGAAGAGAGTGTGCAACTTGCTCCAGAAGATTCACTACTTACGAAAGAGTAGAGGACTACGAATTAGTTGTTCTTAAAAAGGACGGGACTATACAAGAATTTAATAAAACAAAGATAATTGAGGGTATGTTTAGTGCTTGCCAAAAAAGAAATATTTCCATGAAGCAGATTGAAGATGTTGTTCAACTAATTGAAAAGGAATTGATAGAGTCTTCAAGAAGAGAAGTTAAATCTAGCGAGATTGGAGATCTTGTTATAAGGCATCTTTATGAGATTGACAAAGTAGCCTATATTAGATTTGCCTCAGTTTATAGATCTTTTAATAACTTAGAAGAATTCTCGTCCGAATTGGATTCTTTAATAAAGAAAAGTTAAATGATTATTGATTCACATGCTCATTTATATACTTATGAAAATATAGACGAAATTATTTCAGAGGCAAAAGAGTCTAAAGTTGAGGCTATTGTTTCGATTTCTACCGATTTGGAGTCCTCCGAGCTGAACGTCGGAATTTCTGAAACATATGACAATGTTTTTTGCTCCGTCGGAGTTCACCCGTGCGATATAATAAAACATAAAATATTAGATTTAGATAAAATAGAAAAACTTTCCAGAAGCATTAAAAATAAGGCAATTGGTGAGATTGGTTTGGACTTTTTCTATTCTAGCAACGATAAGAAAGATCAATTTGAGTTCTTTGACTATCAAATAGATATTGCAGAGAGAGTAGGCCTACCTTTTGTTGTACATGCCCGTGATTCGTACCCAGAGCTTGTTGATTATTTGAGTTCCAGAAAAATAAAATCAGATTTCGTTGTTCATTGTTATACCGGAGATAAGACAATTGCAAAAAAGCTTCTAGACTTGGGTTCCTACATATCTTTTACCGGAATTGTTACATTTAAAAAAGCTAGCGAACTTAGGGATGTTGCCGAATATATTCCAAATAATAAGATGATGATAGAAACTGATTCGCCATACTTGTCTCCTCATCCGAATAGAGGTAAAACCAACTATCCAAAAAACTTAATTTATATTGCAGAATGTATTTCTAAAGTAAAGAAAATGGACTTAGAAATTTTTTGTAGTTATTTGAAGAGGAATACAGTTAAATTCTATAAACTATGAGAAAACCTAACGTAGGAATTACTATTGGTGATTTTAATGGTATTGGACCTGAAGTTGCACTCAAGTCTTTGCAAAACAAAGATATTTTGGAAAGGTGCAATCCTTACCTGATTGCAAGTAGGAAGGTTACTGATTTGTTAAATATCCAAATTGATAAAAGAATCCAAGTTCTTGAACCTAATTGTGAAGTTAGACTTACGGAAGGGAGGCCAACAGTTTACTCAGGTAGGGCATCCTTAGAATACATATCCCTAGGAATTGATCTTGCTAAAAGGAACGACATAGATTGCTTAGTTACTGCTCCTATAAGCAAGACAGCAATCTCATTAGCTGGTTCAAAGTTTAAAGGCCACACCGACCTGCTCCAAGATGCTTTTAAGAAAGAAGTAGTTGTTATGGCTTTCTTCTCAGAATATTTTAATGTCTCTCTTGCTACAATTCATATCCCAGTCAATAAGGTTTCCAAATCAATAAGTAAAGAATTGATAATTCAGCAGATTGATATAATTAACAATTTTTTAAAAAACTATCTTAAGAAGAAGACCCCGAATATCGGGATTTGTGGTTTAAATCCTCATGCTTCTGAAGATGGAAATATTGGAACTGAAGACTTGAGCATTATTGCTCCTGCATTAAAGGTCTTAAAGAAGAAAGGAATAGCTATCAATGGACCATATCCTGCAGATACTATATTTGTTGAGAGCAATAGAAAAGAGT
>Ga0209252_1001964_pt1 | contig 12836 bp, 19 predicted proteins | sample SaaInlV_135m_DNA_3_FD_184673 | JGI IMG/M metagenome (GOLD analysis project Ga0209252, IMG submission 184673) | Marine microbial communities from expanding oxygen minimum zones in the Saanich Inlet - Saanich Inlet SI074_LV_100m_DNA (SPAdes) (version 2) | ecosystem: Environmental > Aquatic >... | reverse complement strand
AAAACACCACTAAACTTAATATTAGATAAAAAATTTTTAATCAAAAAAATACATAATTTAAAAGAAGAAATATTAGATAAAACTTATATAAATTTTACAATAGTAGAAAATGATAATGAATTAAATGTTTTTTTTGATGATAAAACATTTAATTTAATTGGCTGGCAAACTAAAGATATTTTTCAAAATGTTAATGTAACTTATCTTTCCTCTATTCAAACAAATCAACAAATTGATAGAAGTTTGTTTGTACTACCTGTGCAAAACTAAATTCTTATAGTTTCAGATTTAAATATTTTCATCCCTCTAGCAATATAATTATTTAAAGCATTTTTATGATCCAAGGAACATGTATGAACCCAAACTCTATTAATATTTTCTTTGAAAGATTTTTGGATTGCTTGTGATAATAAATACGAACCTAGCTTTTTATTTTGAAATTCCTCTAATAATCCAAAGTAAGCTATTTCTACTTCTTGTTTTTCGATATGGGATATTAGTTCAAAGAACCCTACAAGATCATCTTTATGTTTAAAGATATATGTTTCAATTTTTTCACTAGAAACATAATCTATCCATTGAGTTTCTGTCCAAACTAATCGGTCAATCCATTTATGTTTTCTACCAACATTTTTATAAAAATATTTATTTAATTGAAAATTTGTTGGCTCTAATAAATTTAAAGAATAATCTTTAGAAGGTTTAATAACTTCATTCAGATCTTGAATTGAGGTTATTTGTAAATAATTTCTTTGGACTTTTTCTGTCACTCAACCATTTTTCCAACTTTTTCACCTCCAAATAAATGAAAGTGTAAGTGTGGAACCTCTTGACCACCATCAGCACTTATATTGGTTAGTGTTCTGTAACCTTTGCCTACTTCTGTTGAGATACCTAGTTTTTTAGCTACTATATTTATTCCCTTCAGTAATCCAACCATCTCTTCTGACGAAGCATTAATGCTAAAATCATCTAAATCTATATATTTACCTTTTGGAATTACTAAAACGTGAATTTTTTTTTGAGGATTAATATCGTGAAAAGATAAAACAAAATCATCTTCATATATTTTGTTACAGGGTATCTCTCCTCTTAAAATTTTTGCAAAAATATTGCTATCATCATAACTCATTTTTTTCTTTTTTCTAATTCCTGCATCACTTCTTCAATTTTTACATCATTAGCCTCTAAATACATTAACAGATGAAAGAATACATCTGCTGCTTCATGTATTTTATTTGTATTTTCTTCTACGGCTTCTATTAATTCATCAACTTCTTCCAAGACTTTTGCCTTACTTAGAGATTTATCAGTTAGCAACTTATTTGTGTAAGATCCTTCTACAGGTGCAGACTTTCTCTCTCGTGCGAGTTTTATTAAGTTTTCTAATGTATTAAGCATGCTAAATCCTAACAGGTATTCCTTTTGAATCCAGATATTCCTTAGCATCTTTTACAGAATGTTTTCCGTAATGAAATATAGATGCAGCCAAAACAGCACTTGCCTTTCCTAATATAATTCCATCTACTAAATGATCTAGGTTACCAACCCCACCAGAAGCAATAACAGGAATATTTACTTTAGAGGATATCTTAGACATTAATTCAATATCATAACCCACTTGAGTACCGTCTCTGTCCATCGATGTTACTAACAGTTCACCTGCCCCACTTTCTTCCATTTTTTTAGCAAAATCTATTGCATCTATCCCAGTATTATTTCGTCCTCCATGAGTAAAAACTTCCCATTTGTCAGTGTTCTTTTTAGCGTCAATTGCAACAACAATACATTGTGAACCAAATTTTGTAGAACTATCTGCAACTACTTTTGAATTTTGAACGGCTGCAGTGTTTATGGATACTTTATCTGCACCACAGTTTAGTAGTTTATTAATATCATCAACACTTCTAACGCCGCCTCCAACTGTCAAAGGAACAAAACATTTCTTAGAAGTTCTATCTACTACATCATAAATAGTATCTCTATTTTCGTTTGAAGCAGTAATGTCTAAAAAACAAATTTCATCTGCTCCTCCATCAGAATAAATTTTAGCTTGTTCAACAGGATCCCCAGCATCTTTTAAATCTACAAAGTTAATACCTTTTACAACACGTCCGTTTTTAACATCTAAACAAGGTATAATTCTATTCTTAAGCATCTAATTCCTTAACTAATTCCTCTAATTTAATATCCCCATCATAAATAGCTTTACCAACTATAATACCTTCTATGTTGTTATTATTTAATTCTTTAGCTTTTTTAATATCATTAATTGAAGAAACTCCACCAGATATGATTACAGGACAATTTGAATTATCAGCAACCTTTATAGTCTCATTAAAATTTGGACTTTGCTTCATTCCATCTCGATTTATATCTGTATAAATCAATCTGCTAGCACCAAAATCATTAACCTCTTTCAAATAATCTAAAGTTAATTGATTAGAATTTTCTTTCCATCCTGAAACTGACAAATATCCATCTTTAGCATCTAAACCTAAAGCAATTTTATTTGGAAATTTTTCACACGCTTCTTTTAAAAAAAATTTATCTTTTATGGCGGCACTACCTAAGATAACTTTTTCTACACCCACATCTATATATTTTTGAATACTATTAATATTTCTAACACCTCCACCAACTTCTATCTTTAAATCAAATTTATGAACTATTTCTTGAATAATATCCAAATTAATTATCTTGCCCGTTAAAGCTCCATCTAAGTCAACGATGTGTAAATTTTTAAATCCATAATCTTTATATTTACCAGCTTGCTCAACTGGAGATATTTCATATTCAGTTTTATTATCAAAGTCTCCTTTTACTAATCTCACACATTTTTTATCTTTAATATCTATTGCTGGGAATATCTTCATATAAAATCTTCTAATTGTTATAAAATTTGAAAGTTTGTGTAAACATAATCTGATCTATATTTTGATTTAAAAATTTGCTTAAAACTATTTTTAATTAAAAAATCATTAACTTCACTAAATTTCTCTTTACTAATTTCAACCAAAACTAAACATTTATTCTGTAATAAGTTTTTAATTAGTCCTTTTAAAGTATTAATTTCATGTCCTTCAACATCTATTTTGATTAATAGTTTCTTTTTTGAAAAATTAAATTGATTGTCACCTGGCTTTAAGAGTGCTTCAAAAATATTATAATTTTTTATGTCGGCATCATTTAAATTTTTAGATATCGTCGAGTTAGAATGAGTATAATCGTGAGTAACTAATGAGTACATTTTTGCTTTTTTTTCCTGATCTGATAATCCAAAATTAAAAACTTCTATATTTTTAAATGAGTTTTTATTAAGAGTTTTTTTAAATTTATTAAAGGCATCAAAATTAGGCTCAAAAGCTCTTATTTTTAAATTTTTAAATTTATTAGCAAAATAGAAAGAATAATAACCAGAATTTGATCCTACATCTAAAAAATAATCAAATAAGTTTTTCTTCATTAGTTTTTCAAGAAACATAACTTGATCGTTTTCATATTTTTTATGAATTATAATCTGTCTATCTATGGGATCTAGAAAATCTAAATAAAAATTTATATCTCCAATTTTAAAATAACCCCTATTCTTTTTAAAAAATCTTAAGACTCTAATTCCAATTGAGGAAATTAATCTTTTAAAGATTGGTAATTTTGCAAAGAATTGTATCATCTAATATATGTAATTTTTTTAACGGATTATAAATTAATAAAATTTTTAATAATTTGTAATCCAAGCTTATCACTTTTTTCAGGATGAAATTGGGTTCCAAAAATATTTTCTTTTTCAACAGAACAAACAATATCTGATGAATAATCTGTTGTTGCGGAAATTACATTTTTATCTTCCGGAATAAACTCATAACTATGGACAAAATACATATGAGAATTATTTTCTAAATCCTTAAAAATCTTACTTTCTTTAACTATATTTATTTGGTTCCAGCCAATATGAGGAAGTTTGTATTTTCCATTTTGATTATTAATTTTTGAAACCTTGCCCGATATCCAGCCTAAACCTCTGGTTTCTGTTTCTTCGTACCCAATATCTGCAAACATTTGTAATCCAACACAAATTCCAAGAAGAGGTTTTTTATTGCTAATTACAAATTCATTTAAAGTATTAACTAAACCACTGATACTGTTTAAAGCATCAACACAACTTTTAAACGAACCTTGCCCTGGTAAAACCACTTTGTCACTGGATTTAATCTTATTTAAATCTGAAGTTACTGCTATATTTACTTTACCTTTTGAAACTTCCTTAAAGGAGTTCATTACCGAGCTTATATTGCCGGAATTATAATCAACAATTGTGACGTTCATTAAACTTATAATGAGCCTTTAGTAGACGGTATACTCTTTTTGTTTCTAGGATCCATCTCTAATGCTTCTCTCAATGATCTTGCTAATGCTTTATAACAAGATTCTATAATGTGGTGACTATTGTCTCCGTAAATGTTTTCAACGTGCATAGTAATACCAGCAGACTGAGAGAATGCTTGAAACCATTCCTTGAATAGCTCTGTATCCATTTCACCAAGTTTCTCTACTTTTAATTTTACTTTCCAAATTAAATAGGGTCGATTTGAAACATCAATTGCAACCCTAGTTAAAGTTTCATCCATTGGAATAACTCTGTGAGCATAACGTTTTATTCCTACAAACTTGTTAGCTGCTTTTTTTAATGCTTCCCCAATTGCAATTCCTGTGTCTTCAGTTGTGTGATGAAGATCAATGTGTGTGTCTCCTTTTGCTTTTACTTTTAAATCAATAAGTGAATGTTTTGATAATTGCTCAAGCATATGGTCTAAAAAACCGATTCCAGTATCAATTTTATATTGACCTTTACCATCAATATTAACTTCAACACTAATGCTTGTTTCTTTAGTTTTTCGAGATACTTTTCCTTTTCTAGCCATATATTCTAGAGGTATACATATATAATCTCACTTTATCAATATTAGTATCAACACTTGAAGTATCAAAAATAGTTACCATTTATCCTCCATGACAACAATTGTACTAGTAAGAAAGAATAATGAAGTAGTAGTTGCTGGAGATGGCCAGGTAAGCATGGGAAACACTGTAGTAAAAAGTACTGCTTCAAAGATTAGAAAAATTGAAAAAAGAGATGTAGTAGCAGGATTTGCAGGATCAACAGCGGATGCACTCACCTTGTTTGAAAGATTAGAGGCTAAAATTGAAAAACATGCAGGAAATTTATCAAGAGCTGCAGTTGAACTAGCAAAAGATTGGCGAACCGATAAGTACTTAAGAAGATTAGAGGCATTAATGGCAATTGGTGACAAAGATAACAGTTATATAATTTCTGGTACTGGAGATGTTTTAGAGCCAGAGGGTGATGTAATTGGAATTGGCTCTGGTGGAAATTATGCTTTGGCTGCAGGAAAAGTTTTAATGGAAACAGATAAAAGTGCTGAGGAAATTGCAAAAAAAGCTATTAAAGTTGCTTCAGAAATTTGTGTTTTTACAAATGATAATATTAAAGTTTTAAAAATATAATGGAAAATTCAAACGTAACTCCTTTAGTTCCTAAAGATAAAAATACTAAAGAAGAAAGCTCTCTAGTAAGTTCATTATCACCAAGAGAAATTGTATCAGAACTCGATAGGTTTGTGGTTGGACAGAATAAAGCTAAAAAAGCTGTCGCTGTTGCATTAAGAAATAGATGGCGAAGACAAGCGCTTAAAGGTGAAATGAAAAATGAAGTTTTACCAAAAAATATTTTGATGATAGGACCAACAGGAGTTGGTAAAACAGAAATTTCTAGAAGACTATCAAAGCTTGCTGAAGCACCATTTGTTAAAGTTGAAGCTACAAGATTTACAGAAGTTGGATACGTTGGAAGAGATGTCGAACAAATAGTAAGAGATTTAATTGAAATCGCTATTGGCATGGAAAAAGTGAAAATGAGAAAGGAAGTTCATTCTCAAGCTCAAAAATCTGCTGAAGAAAAAGTTTTAGATGCATTAGTTGGTAAAAAAGCCAGTCTTGCAACTAGAGAAAGTTTTAGAAAAAGACTAAGAAATGGCGATTTAGATAATAATGAAATTGAAGTTGCTGTAAGTGATGCTGGATCAAGTAACACTTCTTTTGAGATCCCGGGAATGCCTGGAGCAAATGTTGGCATGATCAACATTGGTGAAATGCTTGGCAAATCTATGGGTAACAAAGAAAAAAAGAAAAAAATGACTGTGAAAGAATCTCATGAAATTTTAATCAATGATGAGTCAGACAAACTAATTGAACAAGACAAGATTATTAAAGCTGCAAAAGCTTCAACTGAAAATAACGGAATAGTCTTTTTAGATGAAATAGATAAAATTTCTGCAAGAACTGACCGAGTTGGTGGTGATGTCTCTAGAGAAGGTGTGCAAAGAGATTTATTACCTTTGATTGAAGGTACCACAGTAAATACAAAACATGGTTCAATAAAAACAGATCATATATTATTTATTGCTTCAGGTGCATTTCAACTTGCTAAACCATCAGATCTACTACCAGAGTTACAAGGTAGATTGCCTATTAGAGTAGAACTAGAAGCACTAACAAGTGATGATTTTAAAAGAATTTTAAGAGAACCAGATTTTAGTTTGATCAAACAATACATCGCTCTACTCAAAACTGAAAATGTCGAACTTGAATTTTCTGATGATGGTATCGACACAATTGCAAACATTGCTTCTGAAGTAAATACAACAGTTGAAAATATTGGTGCCAGAAGATTGCATACAATAATTGAGAAGATATTAGATGAAATAAGTTTTACAGCCACCGATCGTTCTGGAGAAAAAATTATCATCAATAAAGAATATATTAATAAAAATTTAGATAATTTGGTTAAAGATACCGATCTTTCAAAATTTATATTATAGACAATTATAAATATTCAAGCTCAATCATTTCTTTTGCGAAAGCCTTTTCTAGCTTAATTTTAATTTTTTCATCTAATAACTTTCTCCAATCGTTGCTTGGTCCTAAGTTAAAAAAAGTTTTTCTTTTGCCTGTTTTGGTATCTAATACACCTTCATAAAAAGTTTCTTTTTGCTCTAAATTTTTTACTTTTTTGAAATCAGTTGACTTAATAGCTTTATTTAACTTCACAATATCAAATTGATATTTCATTCCTAATCTCTCTAGAAACTTAAATATTTTAAGCATAGTGGTTTTTTTTCTGTTTATTAAATCTTCATATTTAATTAATAAATATTTTTTTTTAATTTGAAGATTTTTCCAAGTGTTATAATTAGAATTCCATGATCCTAGAAAAACTCTACAATTTTTAACTGATTTAACTAAATATTTTGAATTATCAATCATTGTATTAGCTGCTTCCTCTATAGATAAATCGCTATGGTGGGCCAAAGAAGTAACTAAATTTCTTGGATCACGTACAATATAAATTACTCCAAGAGTATTTTTTAAATCTGTAAAATTTGATCCATGCATTTTACATAAAGCACTATGCGTTTTATAAAATTTTACTTTTCCTTTTTCTTGATTAAGAAAATTTTGAACATTTATAAAATTTTTAAATACTTCTTCATCATTATTAATATTTATACCTAGCGACATAAATTGACTCGTTAGAGGAAATTGAGAAATATTATCTAGATTTTTAAATGAAAACTCACCATCCTTCGTGTAAAAATATGCTGATAAGATAGATCGCAAAAGAGTATTTCCACTTTTTGGATATGAAGCTAGCCATACGATCATATTCCTTTTAAATATCAAAATTAAAAACAAATCAATATAAATTAAACCCAAAAAGGGTTATTAAAACTTAAAATACGTTTTTAATTTTAAATGATTTAATAAAATTTAATTATTTTTTTTTAAGAAATATATAAAAAGCTCCTGCTCCTCCATCTTCTATTTTCGCATCTTTTATTTCGTAAATAATATTCTTCAAACTTTTGTTATTGGATAAAAATTCAGGCACTGAATATTTTAAAATGCTTAAATCTTTGGAGACATAAGGATCTTTTTCATTTTGAGAATGAAGACCTTTACCTGTTACTACTATTAATTTGTTTACTCCATCAAGGTACGATTTTTTTATAAAATTCTCTATAGTCTTATTGGCTTGTTCAAGAGTATATCCATGCAAATCTATCGATCTCTTTTTTGAAGGTGTTTTTTTATTAAATTTTAAGTCTTTGTTGGGTAATTTTTCCTTGCTAGAAATAAAGTTTTCCCAATCTTTTTTATCTTTTTTTGAAATATCGTCTGTCAATTAAGTTAAGGTATTAACTAATTGCCAATTAGGATTGGCAGAGGTTGTGTCTCTTGAAAAAACCCAAGTATCATAAATTTTCTTAATTTTTTCAGGATCACCTGATATAATTTTTTTTTCTTTATCTTTAATACAAGTTATCACTTCAGCTACAAAATCTACAGTAACATTTAAAATTTTATCTAGCTTTTTGTGTTCTTTGATAACTGCAGAATTTATTCCTATAAAAGTTATTTCAGCATAATGACCTCTACCACTTCTCTCTTTCAAGGATTCATTGAATTGATTATAAATTTCTTTGTTTAATAAAGGTTTGCTTGTTGTTAGTTTGTTATCGTTATCACTAAAATCAGTAATTATAGTTTCATAAGCAATTTTTGCGCCCTTTAAAAATTCTTTTTGTGCGTTATCGTCAAAAACCTGATTTTCTTTAGGTATTTTCTTAACCACAGCTTCTTTTAAAATTTTATCAAATTGTGCTGGTGGTTTACCTTCAAATCCACTTCTCTTTCCAAGTATTCCTCTAAGCCTTAAAAAGATAAAGCCAGCAATCATTGCAAGAAGGATTATGTCCATGTATTCAAAACTGTAGTTCATTATTATATAATAATTACTATGTTGATTAATTTCAACTAGCAATTTAGATTACGGACAAATGAACTCAATTCTATTACTAATAATTTTAATCCCTGCAATTGAAATATTTCTTTTTATCAAAATAGGATCACAAATTGGTGCTGTTACTACAATTTTATTAATATTTGCCACTGCTGTTGTTGGTGTTTACTATGCAAAATACGAGGGTTTAAACACTCTCAAAGCTGGATTTACTCAATTAAGTAAAAATGAACCGCCAGCATATGAAATAATATCTGGTGCTGCAATTGCTTTTGCAGCATTACTTTTAATTATCCCCGGATTTGCAACAGATATTTTTGGTTTTTTATTAATATTTCCAATAACAAGAAAATTTATTTTTAGTAAACTTACTAAAAAATTTAAAACTGATAAAACTGACAGAAATAATTTTATTGATGGAGACTTTGAAGATATAGAAGATGATAATGACAAAAAAATATAAAATTTTAGGAAAATATATAAAAGATATGTCGGGTGAAACACGTGATATTGAAACTTATATTTTTGTAAAAGATCAGATATCAAAATACCAGCTTAATATAGATATAAATTCAAAACCTTTAAAAGATAAAATGATAGAAATCGAAACTTTATTGAAGTTTGAAGATAAAGAGGAAAGTAAAAAAAAATCATACTTTGAGATAAATTTCGCAACAATTGTAAAAATTGATGATGAAATTAAAGAAAAAAGAGAATTAGAAAAAATTATTTTATGTGACGTTCAGATCGACATTTATCCTGATTTAGAAAAATCTTTATTAGACCTACTTCATAACTCAGGATACCCAAGTATTAAATTTGAAAAAAAAATAAATTTTGAAGAACTTTATAACCAGAGATTAAATTAATAAAAATTTTTTTTTAAATTATTTTTTAAATAATCTTTGTGTTTTTTTAACTCTTCAAGTGTTGGTTTAACTACCCTCTTAAAATAAGCAACGCCAGACTCTTGTTTGTCTGTAATCTCGCTGTCTTGATTTTGAAAATTTAAAGTTGGTTCTTTTTGATCAATTAAATTTATATAAACTTTAGCTAATAGATCGCAGTCAATTAAAGCTGTATGCTGGGTCCTTTTTGAATTATCGACCCGGTATCTTTTACATAGTGCGTCCAAACTAACAGGAGATCCTGGAAATTTATCTCTAGCTAAAATTAAGGTATCTATTATTTCATTATCAATTTTTTTTTTACCAAACAAAGACAATTCATTATTTAAATGTCCTAAATCAAATTCTGCGTTGTGAATTATAAGCTTCTTATCTTTAATAAATTCTAAAAATTGTTCTCCAATATCACTAAATTTTTTTTGTGAAGCTAAAAAATCATCAGTGTATCCATGAACCTCTAAAGCCTTTTCTGATACTTTTCTTTCTGGGTTTAAATAACAATGAAATTTATTTTTAGTTGGAATTAAATTATCCAACTCAATACAGCCTATTTCAACAATTCTATGGCCTTCTTTTACTGATATACCTGTTGTTTCTGTATCTAGTACTACTTCTTTCATTTATATAATTTCATTTAAAATATTTTTTATACCATCTTTAATAGATTTTTTTGTAAAATTATTTTTAATAATAAATTGAGACTTTTTCTTTTTATAATTAGTAGATAGTTGGATAGCTTTAAACTTTTTTAGAAGTTTTGGATTATAGTTTTTTCTTTTCTTTATTTTTTTTAAAATATTAGATTTTTTAGAATCTACAAAAACCAGTATATCATCCTTACTATTAATTTTATTTTCCAATAATAGAGGAATGTCAAGAATAACAATTTTTGATTTATTATTTTTTTTCAAAAAAATATTCATTTTTTTTCTTATCTCTAAATGAACGATTTTAATAATTTTTGTTAAATTATTTTTTTGAGCTAAAATTGCGTTTGAAATTTCATTTTTTTCTACCGGAAATTTGTGGATGTATTTAGGTAAAATTTTTTTTAGTTTATTGAATATTTTTTTGTCTTTTTTATATAATTTGGCAACTTCATAATCAGCGTTAAAAACTGGATAACCAAAATTTTGAGCCACATAGCTTTTGCCAGATCCTATATCTCCTAAAATTCCAATTTTGATCATATGTCTAAAAGTTTCAAAATATCATCATTAATTTCTGGTTTTACTTTATGCCAGATATTAAAAGCTGAATGAGCTTGATAAATAAACATTAATTTACCATTTTCTATCTTGTTCCCTAATTCTTTTCCAATTGTTAAAAAATTTGTTTCTTTTGGATTATAAATGACATCATAAAAAAGTTTATTCTTCCCAACTGAAGAAAGGTCGAGATTTATCTTATCCTCTTTTTTTAAACCTAAACTTGTTGCGTTAATAATCATATCAAAATCTGGGATATCCCCCCAGTCAACTATATTTAAATTGTTAAATAAATTTTTTAAATTTTCGGCTTTCTCTTTAGTTCTATTGCTTATAAAAATTTTTGAAACTTTCATTTTATTCAAGGCATAAATTATTGATGGAACTACACCGCCCGCCCCTAATATAAAAACTTTTTTATTAAATAAATCAAATTTTAATTTTTTTATGCTTAACTCAAAACCATCAATATCTGTATTATGACCAGTGATTTTATCATTGTCTAAATAAACAGTATTAACTGACTGGGTATTTTCTGACTCTGTTGTTAATTTATCCAAGTAAGGAATAATTACTTTCTTAAAAGGAACTGTAACATTAATTCCATAAATTTTTTTTTCTTTAACCTGTAAAATTAAATTTTTTAGACCACGCTCATCTAATTTTTTCTTTTCATAAATTGCTTCGATGTTGTTATTTTTAATCCAATAATTATGTAATTGTGGCGATAAAGAGTGTTCAATTGGATTGCCGATAACTAAATATTTTTTCATTGGGTAATTTCTAGATATTCTTTAATTTTTTTAACTGGTAAACCCATAATGGTGTCTTCGTCTCCTTCAATATTTGAAAATAAATTTCTTCCCTCTCCTTCTATTTGGTAAACATTGTAAGAATATAAGGCCTTATCACTTATTTTAGATAAATATATTTTTAAATCTTCATCTGAGAAATTTTTCATTGTTAACGTTGCTTTGTCAGTATAATTCCAGATCATTGACCCATTCTTTGAGATGCAAACTGAACTAACAAGATGATGTTTTTTACCATTAAGTTTTTTTAAAATAACCAAAGCTTCTTCTCTATTTCCAGGTTTTGATATTAGTTCGCCATCTAAATCTATTACACTATCCGCACCCAAAACCATTTGATTTTCCTCAGTTAAGCTAACTTTATTGGCCTTAAGTTCTGCTAGATTTTTTGAAATAATTTCTGGCTTAGCTTTTTCTTTAATAAGACTTTGCTTAACGGGGTTTTCATCAACGTTTGAAGGTTTGACTTTGGTGGGTATTTCATTTTTATCTAATATATCTTTTCTAACTCTACTTTTTGAAGCAAGAATAATTTTATTTAACATTATTTAAATATATTTCGTGTATTTTAATTATTGATGCGGCTGTCTCTTCAACTGATTTTCTTGTTACATCTAACGAGGGCCACTTATATTTTTGAAACGTTTTTTTAGCTTCTATAATTTCTTTTTTAATATTATCCAAGCTTGTATATTTTTTATTTTGGGTTTCTTTTAAGGAGTTCATCCTATTTTTTCTTATATCAGCCAGTCTTTCAGGCTCGGTATTTAAACCAATAACACAAGTTAATTGAGGATTGTCTTTAAGTTTTTTGGGTAAGGAGTTTTCGTTTACAAGTGGAATGTTTGAAGTTTTAAATCCTTTGTTGGCAAGATAAATTGAAGTGGGAGTTTTGCTTGTTCTGCTAACACCAATTAAAACAATATCTGATTTTTCAATATCATTTGTTAAATTTCCATCATCGTGATTCATTGTGAATTGTATTGCCTCTATTCTTTCATAATATTCTTCATTAAGCACATGTTGC
>Ga0209252_1001957_pt1 | contig 12881 bp, 8 predicted proteins | sample SaaInlV_135m_DNA_3_FD_184673 | JGI IMG/M metagenome (GOLD analysis project Ga0209252, IMG submission 184673) | Marine microbial communities from expanding oxygen minimum zones in the Saanich Inlet - Saanich Inlet SI074_LV_100m_DNA (SPAdes) (version 2) | ecosystem: Environmental > Aquatic > Marine... | reverse complement strand
GTGTTTCCGCATCAACAGCAGCATTAAACTTTTTTAATGAAACTTTTGAAATTTCATCATAGTTCTCAACTTCCTTAGGAATTCTAGCTAATTCTTCATCCAAACAATCTCTATAAGAACCAAGATTTGTTTGATGGGCTTTAGTTGCTGTTTGTGCTTCAACCATAGCAGCTTCCGTTGCTTTTGAACCATTAGGAATATCAAAATTTTTCTTAGGGTAAATGCATTCACCATTTGCAATAGGTACAAAAAGAGTGACTAAAAGGCATAGCGTAATTAGAAGATTTTTTTTCATTTTTTTTTCCTTGATCGGTTTAATAGATACATTATAGTTAAAACTTTAAAAAACTAGAATTAAATTTTTAAATTTAACTACTCAAATTAATTTTATAACTCTTTAGTTTTAGTGGTAAGTTATTAAGCATAGATGAGAAACCCTAACTTAAAATTAGTCAATAAAGTTAGAGATAGTGATTTATTAAAAAATGTCTTGGTTTGGTTTCAAAGATCGAAAATTAAGTTTAAAAATGAAGATCAACTACTACAGTCAATAGGAATAGCTAATATAAGAATTGGTATGGCTCAAGCGCATATGTTTCTTTTGGAACCTACCAAGGCACATCAAGAGTTGAAAAGCTATCTTTCACTAGGACGCAATCATAGTATTTTATTAGATTGTCTATGGGTAATGCAATCGAGGGGCGATGAACATATTATTATTGGTAATGAGTCTGAGATTGATAGTCTTACTTATGCCATGAGGAAAATGGCAGGAATAGGGATTGATGCCACTAAAAAAATAATACTAGATGGCATTAAATTTAACATATTTAAGCGAGTACAGGATCCAAAGGATAGACGAAGCTATACATATGAGATTAATGACTCACAGGACTTAATTGAGGCCTATATTGAATGGGGTAATACTAATCTAGGAATCACAGGCAATCTCTTTATGCATATTCTTCAAGGTGCATGGAATGAGGAAACACAAGCTGCATTTTTTAGAAAATTAGGTTTCTGGGATAAATTTTCTACCCAGCTGACTAGAGATCAAGAAGTAGCAATCAATAAGTATTTCGGTAAGGGTGCAATTTTTGAGCCAAGAGAAGATTAAATAGCTATTTTTTTATTTGATTTAGTTGTTGACGAATATTTTATAATAACTAAAGTGATTATAGAGAAACTATAGATCAATATAATGGAGAGTATCAGTGGTAAATGTGAAGTAGTATTTTAGTGTTTACTTTCTTTCGATAATATTCGGTATGGAAGCTAACAATTTAATATTTCACTTGAAAAAAAACTAGATTTTTCTTGAAAAAACCTAGATTATCTATAAGATCTTTTTTTCTCGTTTGTCATTTGATGAGTTTTACCTCATAATTGATGAAGAACAAAAATATTATATTATTATATAAGGTGTATACATAAAATGATTTTTAAACGTATTGCTACATTCATAACTGTACTGGTGTTCTCTATAACTGGTGCTCCTTCTATTACTCTTGCTGATGTAGGAGACGAAAGCGCAGATGCGTTCGATGACCCCAATGCAGTTGAAGAAACTGAAGATAATTCAAATTCAGGAACTGAAGCAGGAACAGCAGTTGGTGCTGGAGTTTGGGTTGCAATAACAGGAGCTGTTCTAGCACTTTTTAGTGGAGGTACATCAGAATATACTACACCTGCAGGCGCACCACCTGTAGTACCTACACCTACACCTACACCTACACCTACACCTACACCAACACCAACACCAACACCTACACCTACACCGGTCACACCGAGCACCACAGTTGGAACGACCGTTGGAACGACCGTTGGAACGACCGTTGGAACCACAGTTGGAACCACAGTTGGAACCACAGTTGGAACCACTGAAGGAGCAACAACCACTGAAGGATCAACAACCACAGCTGGAACCACAGTTGGAACCACAGGTGTAACCACAGTTGGAACCACAGTTGAGACCACCGGAACAACTGGCACAACTGATTTGGGCACAGCTAACACTACAGGAACTACAAACTAGTTAATTCAAAGAGATGACAGTTTGTGTTATCTCTAAGTGAATAGTTTTAGAATGAAAAAAATTCTACTAATTTGTAGTTACATTTTTTTATTTCCAATATATGCAGATGACTTGGATGTTCATAATCTAGATTATATTATTCCTAAGTCTCATAATTCATTTGGTGGTATTGGTTCGATCATTACTCCCTCAGGAAGATTTTCTGATGATGGAGAACTTACTTTTGGTCTCTCGAAAGAGCTTCCATTTAATAGATTATATGCAAAGGTGCAAATATTTCCTTGGATGGAAGGTGTCCTTAAATATACAGAAACAACTCATATTTCATATAATGATGATGGTGTTCAAACATGGAAGGATAAAGGCATTGATGTAAAGTTTAGACTTCTAGAAGAAGGGAAACCCATTTTCGGATTACTCAGTGAGTCATATACTCCAGAATTAGCCTTAGGGATCAATGATATAGGGGGCACTGGATCATATGACTCACAGTATATTGTTGGAAGTAAGAGGATTAATCAAAACTTAGATTTTTCATTTGGCATGGGTTTTGGAAGACTCGGTGGTGCTGAGCATATTAGTAATCCCTTTGAAGGCATTATGGATTCATTCTCAACTGAGGATGTGAATGGTGGAACATTGAATCCTGGAAGGTGGTTTAATAGTGAAAAAGCAGCATTTTTTAGTAGTTTAGAATATCTAACACCAATAGATAACCTATCTTTAAAGATAGAATATGATTCTTCAGATTATTCCAGCATCCTTAATAAAAGATTGTTCTATGACAAAAGACCAGATCAAATTATTTCAATTGATTCAAGAATTAACTTTGGTTTTAATTATCGATTAAATTCAGGTACTAGGGATAAAGTTGATTTGTCATTTGGGGTGATCCATGGCAATAGTATTTATGCAAACTTTGCAGTTCATTCTAATTTAAATGAGCCGATTAAGAGAAAGTATGTAGCTCCTGCTGAGATTATTAATATTCCAGATATTAAACCTTATTTAGATCAGGATCTAGATTATCAAGTTTATTTAAAAGATATAATTATGTGGCAAATGGCTTCAGTTGGTTTTGCTACTCAAAGTATTATTTTTAATGGAAGTGAGCTCCAGATAGAGATGAGTCAAGGTAGATTCTTTAATCCGACACAAGCCATTGATTTAGCTGGCAGAATTTTGGCTAAAAATGCACCTAGCAATATTGACAGGATTACAATTATTAATATAGATCAAGGGATTGAAACACTCAGAGCTTCAATTAGTCTTGATGATTTTGTTAAATCTGTATCAAGAGGACCTTTAGATGAGAATCTTTTAGAAATAAATAACCATGATATTAAATTAAGTGATGAGGCAATTATTTTAGAAAATGATTTTCTCTATCCTACCTATAGTTGGTCAGTAAGGCCTCATATGCTTGGAACCATTCAACATCAGCAAAAGTTTTACTTTTGGCAGCTAGAAGCTCTTGTTCATACTCAAGTATCATTTATGAGGGGGCTATATCTGACAACTGATTATGGGATTAATATCGATAATAATTATGAGGGCTATACTTATCATATACCTGATGGTGAATTATACCATGTTAGGATGGATAGAAGGCTTTATCTTAAAGAGGGTGAGTCAGGATTAAGGAAGATGCAGTTTGATTATTTAACTGATATCACACCTAACACAAAGGCCAAGTTAACTTGGGGGATACTCGAGTGGATGTATGGCGGAGCTGGAGGAGAAGTTCTATATATGCCGGATGATCATCACTGGGGCCTCGGTTTTGAGGCATATTGGGTAAAGCAAAGAGACTTTGATCAGAAATTTTCTTTTAAAGATTATGAAACAGTAACAGGCTTTATTAATTATTATCAAGATCTTCCATTCCTTGATATGAGGTTTAAGATGAGTGCTGGAAAATTCCTAGGGAAAGATAAAGGAGTGCATTTAGAGTTTTCCAGACGTTTTGAATCTGGAGCTAGGGTGGGAGCAATTGTCGCGCTTACTGATTGCGATGCTATTTGTACTGGAGAGGGAAGTTTCAATAAGTGGATCTATTTTGATCTTCCTATGGATCTTTTCTATGTAAATAGATCAACGAGGTCAAGAACTGGTTATGCATGGAGTCCATTAACAAAAGATCAAGGAACCAAAGTAGAGCCAGGAGGTCTTTATGGCCTAATGGTAAATGCTTCTGATGAAATGGATTCTATGAGAATGAAGAAATTACCACCAAACCCCTATTCTTTTAAAAAGTTCTTATCTGGATTTGGGACGCAACGTAAAACATTATAAATAAAATTTATTTTGGATTAAGTATGAGATTAATTGTATAAATCTTCATGATTGATCATTCACAAAATTTAATAAATGAAAACTTCGTTAGTGAAGTAAAGGGTTTTTTGAGTTATAGAAAGGTCGGTTTAGAAAAAGAAAGCCTAAGAATTTCTAATTCCAAAATTTCACAATCTGATCATCCTATAACTCTAGGATCTCCTTTATGCAATAAATACATAACTACAGATTTTTCTGAGGCACAATTAGAATTTGTAACCCCACCGTTTCTTGACACATTGGAAGCATTAAATTTTTTGGATAGCATACATCATTTTGTAACACATCAATTAAATGACGAGATACTATGGCCATTTAGTATGCCTCCTATTTTAGGAGCAGAAAGTGATATACCAATTGCTAGATATGGTTCATCAAATAATGCTTTATTTAAGCAGGTTTATCGAAGAGGTTTAGCATATAGGTATGGAAGTAGAATGCAGACTATATCTGGAGTACATTACAACTACTCGTTTTCGGAAGACTTGTGGAATATGTCTTCATTATTTGAAAAAGATATTAACCCTAGGCAAAGAAGGGAGGAGGGGTATTTTAGAATACTTAGAAATCTTCATAGAATGAATTGGATCATTCTCTATTTATTTGGAGCTTCACCAGTAATAACAAAAGATTTCTTGAGAGGAGAAAATAGTGCTTTTAAAAAACTGAATAATGAAGATTATTATTTACCCTTTGCTACTTCATTGAGAATGAGTGATTTGGGATATCAGAATTCAGTTAGATCTAATTTTTCAGTATCAACAAATTCTTTGAATGATTATATTTCTGACCTCAAAAAAGCTACAGAAACAGTCAGTAAAGATTTTAGAGAAATAGAGCAGAAAGAATTACTACAGCTTAATAATAATATTCTACAAATTGATGATGAGTATTATGCGATAGCAAGGCCAAAAAGTAAGAACCTCTCTGATCAGAGGCTTACAAAGAAGTTAAAGGGTAGTGGTGTAGATTATATTGAGCTTAGATCTTTAGATTTAAATCCATTTACTAAAAGTGGAATCGACCAAGAAACATTGAATTTTTTAGATATATTTCTTATTTATTGTTTTCTGAGGCCTAGTGAGTATATATCTAATAGTGAGTTAGAAGAAATTAGAAGTAATGATTCACTAGTAGCAAGAATGGGCAGAAAACCTAAGCTTCTTCTAAGGAATAACAAGGAAAATATAAGTTTAAAAGATTGGGGAATCAAGATGATTGATGAGATGCTTACAATCGCAGATATTATGGATGATGAGTCAAAAAAATATACAAAAATATTATTGAAGATGCAATCTATAATACTCCATCCTGAAGAGACATTATCGCATATCTTGTTAGATGAAATTCTTACTAAGAATAATAGTTTTATTGTCTTTGGTAATCAAATTGGCAGGGATAATAAGCAGCATTATCTGGATAGTAAAAATAATATAAACTGGGATACTTTCAATCAAGAAACTCTTGTATCATTAGAAAAAAAGTTGAAGCTAGAACAAGAAGACAAAGTACCCTTTAAAAAATTTTTAAGAGGTTATTACTCAGATTAAATCCTTGTAGTTACGTCTTCGAATACATTTTTTTTAGATCAATATCTTTGTTTTCAATGATTTTATTATCAATCTTGATCCCTAGGTTAATTAAGTGTTTTCCAGCCAGAAAATCTTTGGAGCTATTAATGGCTTCTACAGCAATAACTTTCTTTTCTTTTAGGTAGAAAAGAGAAAACCTTTCATCTTGTTTGTTCCCTCTAGTGACAATTTCATCATATGTTTCAAATAGACCAGCAATTTGGATTTTTAAGTTAAATTGATCTGACCAGAACCAAGGAACCTGATGATAGGGTTTTTCATTACCAGTAATAGACAAAGCAACTAATTTTCCTTGCTCTACAGCATTATGTACAGATTCTAATCTAATCCTCCTTTTATAGATATTATTAGGATGATTTGTGCAATCTCCAGCTGCATATATATATTTATCAGATGTTAACCCTTTTTCACTTACGCTTATCCCATCTTTACAATTTAAGCCAGCATCTAATGCAAGCTGAATATTAGGCTTTACACCAACTCCTATAATTACAGAATCTGCATAAATTACTTGTCCATTAGTACAAGTAATTTGTTGTTGTTGTTTATAATCTGTTATATCAATAATTGCTGTATTGAGTAAGAAATCTACGCCATTATTTTCATGTTTCTTTTTTAGAAAGTCAGAGGTGTCTTGTGAGATTGATCTATTCATAACCCTATCTTCCATTTCGATAACAGTTACTTTAACATTCTTCTTGATAGCTGATGATGCTATCTCAAGTCCTATATATCCAGCACCTATAACTACAATATTCTTACTAGTAATGAGATCTTTTCTAATATTTTTAGAGTCTTCCATTGTTCTCAAGTAATGGATATTAGATTCATCACAGCTGAGTTGTATTTTATTTAGAATGCTACCAGTTGCAATTATTAAATGATCATATCTATACTGCCTATTATCGCTTAGATAAATTACTTTGTTAAAACGATTAATATTTTTAACTGAATTATTTAGAATTAAATCAATATTTTGTTTTTTGTACCACTCAGGTGACTTTAGGTATAGGCTATTTTCTTTGATTTCATTAGTTAAAAAACCTTTAGATAAGGCAGGTCTTTGATAGGGATAAAATTTTTCCTGGCCTATTATCAATATCGGACCTGGATACTTTTTTTGTCTCAGTGTTATTGCAGCTATACCACCTGCATGACCTGAACCTATGATGATGATTCCATTTTTCATAAGGTTAAAATATATCTATTTTAGTAAAATTTAATTGTAACATTATGTAAGTAATATATAGTTCTACTGTAAGAATTATATAGCTCGGACTTGGAACATAATGAAAAAAATAATAATTTCACTAATAATACTTTTAGCACCATTGTCATCTTTGTTTTCTCAGGTGAATGATACTGCTTTGCTTCAGAGCTTATCAGCCTCTAACTCACAATCCTTAAGTCAAGATCAATTCAACAGCGATTCAAAAGATGTTAAAAAAAATAATAAAAAAATAGAGAACGTTAATGAAGTAAAACCAGACATTACTTTTGAAGATAAAAACTATGGTTTCACAGGAGGCAAAAGCTTTGTAACCCCTCCACAAACTCGGTTTTCTGACGAGGAACTCTCATATTTTGGGTATGATTTCTTTACAGATGTGTCTACTAATTATGAATCAAAAAATATACCTGTTCCACAAGATTATGTATTGGGCCCTAACGATCTGATTAAGTTAGCAATATTTGGAAGTCATAATAAACTATATAAACTTACTATAACAAGAGAAGGAGAAGTCTTTATTCCAGACATTGGTCCAGTTGCAGCAGCTGGCATTACTTTTGAAAACTTTAAGAAGCTTATTAAGGAAATAGTTTTAAGTAAATATATAGGCGCAGAATTGAGTGTTACTTTAGGTGCATTTCGGTCAATTGATGTTTTTATTCTCGGTGAAACAATAAAACCTGGTATGTATAGTATAAGTGCAATGTCAACACTGGTAAATGCTCTTACTAAGAGTGGAGGGGTAGCGTCTACTGGTTCTTTAAGGAACATACAGCTGAAAAGGCAAGGAAAGGTTATCTCGGACTTTGACTTTTATGACCTACTTTTGAATGGTGATACTAGCGGAGATGTAAGACTAATGCAGGGAGATGTTATCTTTGTTCCACCGATAGCTAAGACAGTCGGAGTATCAGGAGAAGTAGCTAGGCCTGGTATTTATGAACTTGATAATGATGAAAATCTTAAGGATTTGATTGGTTATGCTGGTGGTTTAAAGCCTAAAGCAGATTTAGTTTCTGCAGATCTTATGAGAATCGATCCATTAATAAATGGATTTAATCTAATTCAAATTAATTTAAATAATAATTTTCAGTTAAATAATGGAGATGTACTATCCATTCACCCTATTGTAGATAACTTAAAAAATGCAATTCTTATAACTGGCCATGCTCAACAACCAGGATTTTTCCCTTTAATCGAAGGCATGAAGATAGGCGATTTAATTTCTTCAGTTGATAGTACCCTCGCTATGACTGATTTAAACTATGTTCTAGTAAAACGAAAAAACAAGATCAACAATACTTTTCAGTTTCTTCAAGTAGATTTAGAGTCTATATTTCGAGATAAAGAGTCAGATGAGAATATAGTTTTACAAGAAAAAGATGAAATACTATTTTTCCCAAGTTTACTCACTCCTAACCTTATTAAAACTCAATTGCTTCAAGATGAATATATTGTGAATGGAGCGGGTCAGATGACACTTGTAGCTGAATGGAACTCATTAGCCTACTTAAGAAAATCACTAATGGAAGAAACTAATCTAACTCAAACTACTAACTTTTCTGAACAGAAAGGTGTCAAGCCTCAAAAGACTTCAGCAGTAACCCAAGAAGATAGAAAGATAAAAAGATATTATGAGTATTCCATCTATGATTATTGCTCATTACCAGAAGATGAAGCTATTAGGATTATAGAATCTTCAGGCTTCAGAGCAAAAAAATCTATTCCACTAGAAGATCTTGATGATCTTAAGACACTGCAAGATGTTAAATCTATACAACAAATGGCTGAAAAAGAAAGAAGTAAAAATGAACAGTCAGACTCTAATGTATTTTTAAGTAGTGAGATAACAGATTTATGCAGGGATCAGCTTCTTGATCCAATTCTTGACATTATTGATCGTCAAAATGATAAAAATGGAGAAAAGGATACAATTTCAGTTTTTGGCAATGTATTTTTCCCAGGTAATTATCCACTGACTGTAGGAATGGAATTAAAGGATGCAATAAAGGCAGCTGGAGGGTTGAAAAATTCAACATATAATTCTGAAATAGAACTAAGTAGAAGTGATACAACAGGAAAAAAGATATCAGTCTATAATTCTATAGCTTCATATAATGATCTTTCTTCAATGAATCTAAGTCTAAAGGAGCGAGATGTAATCAATTTAAAGGAAATAGATAATGCGATAAAAACAGTAAAAATTACTGGTGAGGTTTTTTTTGAGGGTGTGTATCCTATTTCTGAGAATCAAACTCTCAGAGAAATAATAAATAGGGCTGGAGGGTTAACTGATTATGCATCTGTTGATGCAGCTAGACTTCAAAGAGAAGCATTAAAAGAAGCAGAAATCACAAGATTAACGAATGCTAGATCAGAGCTTAAGAGAAAAATTGTACTTTCTAGTCAATCAGGAGGGCTTGGGCAGGACTCTTTGGATGGGAATGCAATTAGCCAATTAACTGCATTGCTTGTTGATGACTCAATAAATGATTCAGCATTAGGAAGACTAGTTATTGACTTGGGGGCAATTCTTAATGGCGATGATGTAGATATTAGATTGGAAGATGGGGATACGCTTCATATCCCTAAACTGCAACAAACTATTTCTGTTATTGGTGAGGTTTATGTTCCTAACTCTCATGTTTTTAAGCCAAAGCTAAGAATTGATGACTATATTAATTTTAGTGGAGGTGCCAATACTTTTGCTGATAATGACAATGTCTATATAGTGAAAGCTGATGGCAGTATTTTATCTCCTAATCAGTTATCTAATAGTGGCTTCTTTAAAAATAAGATGAGTATTTTGGAGGAAGGCGATACCATAGTGGTACCACTTGAGGTTCAGCCTTTTTCTGCAATTAGAGCAACCACTGAAGTAACGCAAATTATTTATCAAATGGCCTTAGCTGCTGCTGCAGTTAATAGCTTCTGATCTTTTAAATTATGAAAGAATCACATAAAAATATGGAAATAGATGATGAAGAGGAATTTGATTTAGATTTAAAAGAAATATTATTAATTTTTTGGAAAAGTAGAGTAATTATAATAGCAGTAACATCTCTATTTACTGTTGGTTCAATTATATACTCATTAACTCAACCCAATACATATACTTCTGAGAGCATTGTTACCGCAGTTAATGACCAAGCTGGAGGAAAAGTATCCCAAGGTGTAAATTCCCTTATGAAATTGGCAACTGGAGCGGGTCTTGGTGGTGTAGGCGGAGGAATGGGTGCTGGCGATAAAGCGGTAACAACAATTGAGTCTCGTGAGTTCTTCAAGCATCTCTTAGACAATTATGAATTTGTAGGGAAACACTTCATTGCTTTTGAGAAATTTGATCATTCATCTCAAGCGTCTATTTTTGATCAAAATATTTATGATGATGAATCTAAATCTTGGTTAGATACTAAACCTTCATACCTAGAATTATATAATGACTATGGTGATATGGTTTCAGCTGAGTATAGAATTAGTAAAGGAACGATTGAACTCTCTGTGGAGCATGAATCTCCTATATTTGCATATGATTTTCTTACATTAATAATTCAAGAGGTTAACAATCTTAGGCGCAAGAAGGATTTATCTCAATCTAGTAAAGCACTTGAATATCTTTATCTGGAGGCCACCAAAAATAATTTAACTGTTATTCAACAGTCAATAAGTCAAATGATAACCGCTCAGTTGGGTACTCAGATGCTCGCAAAAATAAAGCCTGAGTATATGATACAGACATTTGATAAGCCATTTATCCCTATTGAGAAATCAGGTCCGGCAAGATTATTTATCACTATTTTGGGAACTATTTTGGGAATGGTTTTATCATTATCCTTCGTAATTATTAATTATTTTCTCAAAGAGAATAAATAATCAAATAACTCATAGTTAAATTACATAATAAGACATACTAACTTCTTGTTTTCATAGAAATACAAAAATATAATTAATACATGGTATTAAAAGAAATCAATTTAGCCTTAGTAGGCCTAGGATATGTTGGGTTACCTCTTGCAACAGAATTTGGCTATTTAAGGAATGTCATTGGGTATGACATTGATAAAAAGAGAGTTGATGAATTGTCTTTGGGAGAAGATAGGACTTTAGAGGTATCATGCGATCAATTAAACTCTTCTAAGGGGCTGACTTTTACCTCTGAGTTAGCTGATTTATCAGAGTGTAATTTTTTTATTATCACAGTTCCAACGCCAATTGATAAAAAGAATAATCCTGATCTCACTCCACTCATTAAAGCTAGCGAGTCAATTGGAAGTATTTTAAAAGAAGGGGATATAGTTGTATATGAATCAACAGTTTATCCAGGCGCAACCGAAGAGGTGTGCGTTCCTATTCTAGAACAGTTTTCAGGTTTGACTTTCAATATAGATTTTTTTATTGGGTATAGCCCGGAAAGGATTAACCCAGGTGATAAAGAGCATAGTGTTACTGATATTATTAAAGTGACCTCAGGATCAACTACAGAAATAGCAGAAATTATTGATCAGTTGTATCGCACTGTTATTAAAAAAGGAACATATAAAACTTCATCAATAAAAGTAGCCGAAGCAGCAAAAGTTATAGAAAATACTCAACGAGATATCAATATTAGCTTAATTAATGAGTTAGCAATTATTTTTCATAAGCTTGATATTGATACTGAAGAGGTCTTGTTAGCAGCTGGAACAAAATGGAACTTCCTTCCTTTCCGTCCAGGTTTAGTTGGAGGACATTGCATTGGAGTAGACCCATATTACCTTACTCATAAAGCTCAAAAACTTGGGCATGAACCTGAAATAATTTTAGCAGGTAGAAAGTTAAATGATTCAATGGGAATTTATGTAGCCTCTTATTTATTAGGAGCTATGACAACAAAAAATATAGAAACCAAAGATTCTAATGTTCTAATTTTAGGTTTAGCATTTAAAGAAAATTGTCCTGACCTAAGAAATACAAAGGTTGTAGATGTTATAAAAGAACTCATTAATCATGGCGTTAATGTGGATTGCTATGATCCATGCGTAGATCAAGATGAAGCGAAAAAAGAATATGGTATTTCACTCATAGAAGATCCAAAAAAGGATTATTACGATGCTATTATTATTGCAGTTGCACATAATGAATTCAAAAAAATGGGAATCTCAAATATTAGAAAACTAGGTAAAAATAATCAACTAATTTATGATTTGAAATATTTATTTTCTGCTGAGGAAACAGATCTTCGATTATAAATTATTTATTAATAATGACTAAATACAGTAAATTATTGCAAACACTTAAAAGCAATCAGCATACTTGGCTTGTAACAGGAGTAGCGGGATTTATTGGTAGTAATATTCTTGAGGAACTTCTTAACTGTAGGCAAAAAGTGATTGGTTTAGATAATTATTCAACTGGTTACAAAAAGAATCTTGAAGAAGTCGAAGCTAATGTTAATAAAAATAGTTGGAAAAAATTTGATTTTGTAGAAGGAGATATCTCTAGTCTTGAAACCTGTCTGGCTGTGTGTAAAGGAGTTGATTATGTTCTTCATCAAGGAGCTTTAGGCTCTGTTCCAAGGTCAATAGAAGACCCAATTGCAACAAATAATTCCAATATAGTTGGGTTTCTAAATATGTTAGTTGCTGCGAAAGATGCCAATGTAAAGAGTTTTACATATGCGGCTAGTAGCTCAACTTATGGAGATCACCCA
>Ga0209252_1001947_pt1 | contig 12926 bp, 10 predicted proteins | sample SaaInlV_135m_DNA_3_FD_184673 | JGI IMG/M metagenome (GOLD analysis project Ga0209252, IMG submission 184673) | Marine microbial communities from expanding oxygen minimum zones in the Saanich Inlet - Saanich Inlet SI074_LV_100m_DNA (SPAdes) (version 2) | ecosystem: Environmental > Aquatic >... | reverse complement strand
TCTACACCATATTCTATAACTACGGAAGTAAGTGGGTCAGAACCATAATTTCTAATTTTTATTAGAGGTTTCCCACAGATAGGATTAAATCTAGAATATTCATCTTTTAAAGAGGGTTTTATAATATCAGTAATTTCTACATCATTAGTGAAATTAGATCCTTCATATAAGAATAATTGACAATCTATTATATAGGATGGAGTTTGAGTTCCACTCCAACTATAGGATTGGAAATTTACATTAATCTCTACAGAATCTGAACTTGTGATATAGTTTGTAATTTCATGATCGAAGGTTTGAGCTCTAGTGCCAGGGCACCAATTTGCTCTATCTAAAATCCATGTGCCACCTTGAGGATAAATAGGATTTTCACCACAATTTGGATCCCAATTAAATTGTGTGTGTGTTAGATTACCATCAATCTTCACATAATAATCAATTGGTTTAAATTCTGCTGCATAAATATTATTATCAAAACCATGACCAGTTGTTGTCATTTTTACCATTGCTTGAGTTGAATTTGCATCTACCCAAAACATTTTTGGTGGTAGGCAAGATTGCTCAAAAGCTGATGAAGTAGTGTAAGAACATCCTCCTGAATAAATATTTTGTAATGAAGTAACATTTCTTGGAGGTGTTCCCTCAATAAACTCAAAATCTAAAGTTGCGGAGAACCCTGAAGACCAACCACCATAATGAGCTCTTATTTCCACAGAATCTTGTAATATAGAAGCAAAATCTGTAATATCAAAAATATGTGTAAACTCCCAGTTATTATTTAATCCATTGCCATATGGAGTTATAACTCTTGCTAGTTCATAACTCTCAATTATTTCGTTTAAAGAGGTGTCTAATTGACCTGTTCTATGTAGAACTTCAATTTTTGTAGTATAGTCCCAATCAGAGCATCCTGAACTTGCGCATCCCATAGTATAATGCAAGTAGATTTTCCTGTAAGTTTTAGAACCATCTGGGAAAACTCCCCACTCATCATAATTTCCATTCCATGTCATATCTGTATGATCATGAACCTGAATATTTGTAGTGTCTCCAGCAAAGGAATTAATAGTTACTGTTAGTGTAATTGCAAATAGTAAATTTTTTATCATAATTTTATTTTAATCGTGAACTTCTGTTACTCCTCCCGAAATTATTAGTTTCATTATTTCTCCAGATGATTTGTCAATTGGAGTTACATCTTTTCTCTCTACTACAAAAAGTTGACCTGAAATAGCGTACGAATGTGGCATGTATATTAATACTTTTCCTTTTTTAATATTTAAAGATTCTACATCTTCATTGGTTACAAAACCTATACGTTCTATAGTGGAATTTTCATAAATTTTTACAAGTACTGGTTCAGAAAACCCTTTCTTCTTACCAACAAATGTATTCATCATATCTTTTACAGATGTGTAAATTGTCTTTAGTAAAGGGAATTTATTTAATGTTCTTTGAAAAAATGCATTTATCGGACTTGCAATCAGTATTGATCCTAAATAACCAAATACTGTAATAATAATTAATAAAATAATAATCCCTAAGAACTTCATATTTTCAGGTAAATAATCTCCAATAATACCATTAAGTAAAGTATATGATTTGATAATGACCCAAACAATAGCAGCAACAGGAACAATATACAATAATCCTTTTAAAAAATAATTTTTTATATTATTCATAATATTAAACTTTAAGTGTGTTTTTGAAGTTCTAAAAATAATAATTTAAAACTAATAACAATGAAAAAAATGATTTTAAGTATATTATCTTTAAACGTAGCTTTTGGCAAATTAAATTCCACGATACAGTCAGTTTTGTCGCTTCTTTATTGTGTGTTATAATTTAGATTCTTAAAAGAATCCAGGTTCTTGGAGAAATCACTCTATAAAAGTGAAATTGGAAGATATAGAGGACAATAATCTATTCAAAACTTATGTTGATAAGTTATTTATCGACTCTTTATATTAGAATAGATGCTTTGTAAATTTGAAGAGTATTATAAAACTCTAATTTTTATGAGAAATTCAATTTTAGTATTTGCTCTAAGCTTATTTTTTATTAGCTCTTGTGTGAGCCCTAAAATACACAATGATTTAGTTTCAGATTACGAAAAAAATCAAAAAAACCTTAATCAGAAAGAGAAAGAAACTCTAAGATTATCAGATGAAGTAGAAGAATTAAATTCGAACATAGTTTTATTAAAAGAAAAAATATCTCAACTAAAGAATGATTCTGTACAAAATGGCAACTCTTTAATGAATTTGCAAAACAAATATGATGAATTAAGCACTGCATACGATTTGCTTACTAGCCAAAATAGCCGACAAATGTCGGAAAAAGCAAAAGAAACAAAACGACTCTTAGAGCAATTAGAAGAAGCTCAAAACAAACTCCTTGTAAAAGAAGATGAGTTAAACAAATTGTCACAAAGTTTATCAGATAAAGAAGACGAATTAAATAAAGCTCAGAAAGTGTTAGATGAGCGTTCTGCTAGGGTAAATGAGTTAGAAAAAATAATAAGTCAGAAAGATTCCTTAGTAACAGCTATAAAAACAAAAATACAAAAAGCTTTAAGCGGACTTGAAGGAGATGGTCTTACAATAGAGCAAAGAAATGGCAAGATATACATTTCTTTGGAAGAAGATTTACTTTTTGCTTCTGGGAAATATGTAGTAAATCAATCTGGTATTGACGCACTGAACAAATTATCTCAAGTACTTGCCAATCAAGTAGATTTGAAAATTTTAGTAGAAGGACATACCGATAATATTAAGGGAAGTGGCAAGGCGGTAATAAAAGATAATTGGGATTTGAGTGTAATGAGAGCGACTTCTGTAGTGAAAATTTTACTTAATAATAAAGGGTTAGATCCGTTACAACTTACAGCTGCCGGAAGAGGAGAGCATAACCCAATAGCAACCAACGAAACGGTTGAAGGGAGAAAAATGAATAGACGAATTGATATGATTCTATCTCCTAATTTGGATGACTTATATGAAATATTAGAAGAGTAATTGGAATACCTCTTCAATCTTGGCACATTTTTTTATTTCAATCTTAAATGATTTAGAATTAAATTTATTCAATTTAGATATAATAATCTGTTTGTAACCTAACTTTTCAGCTTCCGCTATTCTTTGTTCAATTCTATTAACTGCTCTTATTTCTCCAGAAAGTCCTACCTCAGCAGCAAAACAACATTGCATCCCAATCGGCTTATCCTTATCAGAAGAAAGTACCGAACAAATAACTGCTAAATCAATTGCAGTATCATCTGGTTTTATACCTCCGGTAATATTTAAAAACACATCCTTTACCCCTAATCGAAAGCCGCATCTTTTTTCTAAAACAGCAAGTAACATATTTAACCTCCTAGTGTCAAAACCTGTAGCAGATCGCTGTGGAGTTCCATACACAGCTGAACTTACTAAAGATTGTATTTCTATCATTAGCGGACGAGCTCCTTCAATAGTTGCAGATATTGCTACACCAGAAGTTTCTTCATCTCTATCTGAAATTAAAATTTCTGATGGATTATTCACTTCTCTCAATCCATTTTGTCCCATTTCATAAACACCTAATTCAGATGCAGAACCAAAACGATTTTTCACTGTTCGTAGGATTCTGTATACATGATGTCTATCTCCCTCAAACTGCAAAACCGTATCCACCATATGTTCCAAAATTTTCGGACCTGCAATAGCGCCATCTTTATTAATATGACCGATTAGAAATACAGCAGTTCCCGTTTGTTTAGCATATTTTATCAGTTCAGAAGTACATTCTCTAATCTGAGAAACACTACCTGGGGAAGATTCAATATGAGCAGTATGTAAAGTCTGAATAGAATCCACAATCAGAATCTCAGGCTCTACCTTTTCTATTTGCTGAAATATATTCTGGGTAGAAGTTTCTGTAAGAATCAAACAATTTTCAGAACTATTCTCTACTCTCTGAGCTCTCATCTTTATTTGATTTTCACTTTCCTCTCCGGAAACATATAGTGTCTTTTTATCGGAAGTTAAAGCAAGTTGAAGTAGTAAGGTTGATTTCCCAATTCCTGGATCTCCTCCCAAAAGAACTACAGAACCAGGAACAATTCCTCCTCCCAAAACTCTATTCAGTTCTATGTCAGAAGTTTTCATTCTTTTCTCTTTAGAAAAAGAAATATCATTAATGGAAATAGGAACACTTACCTTATTAAGTCCGTTCCAAGTTGTTAATTTCTCTTCTTTAGAAATTACTTCTTCTACAAATGTATTCCACTCATTACATTGAGGACATTTACCTAACCATTTTGGAGATTGAGTGCCACAATTCTGGCAGAAAAATGCAGATTGAACTTTCTTTTTTGCCATTAACTTTGTTTTATTTTTTCAACAATTTTTGTAGAAGAAACTCCGTCAATAAAAGGAAACAAAATAACTTCTCCTCCATTTTCTAAAACCACTCCATTTCCGGCAATTTCCGTTACTTTATAATCACCTCCTTTTGCCAAAACATCTGGGATCAAAGTTTCAATTAATTTATATGGAGTTTCTTCAGAAAAGAAAACAATAGCGTCAACAAACTGAAGAGAAGCAAGTAAAATTGCTCTAGAGATTTCATCCATAATTGGCCTGTTTTCCCCTTTTAACTCTTTAATGGAAGAATCCGAATTAAGACCAATGATAAGCTTGTCTCCTAAGTCTGCAGTATTTGCTAAAACTTCAATATGCCCTCTATGCACTAAATCAAAACATCCGTTTGTAAACACAATTTTCTCTCCATTTTCTTTCCATTTATCTGATTGTATTTTTAAATCTGATAAAGAATAAATTTTTGATTTTATATTTTTAAAATTACTCATGATTTTTGTTCTTTTTTATTTATAAACAATAAAATCATCCCAACAGATCCCATAATAATAGCTACCAAAGTTTGAGATGCGTGTACAATAGTAGGAAACAAAAGTGCAGGATTAGCGGGATCTCCATCTTCTCCTAAGTAAACTTTCCCAACTCCTAAAACTGAAAGTCCAATCATAACAATTGCATGATAAGATCCTATTCCTCCAGGAGTTGGGATAACCATACCAATTCCTCCTAATACAAGTAAAAATAATCCATCTGATATTGTAAGATGAGATGTTTCTTCAATTGCAAAAAAACAAACATAAGTCATTAAGAAATACATAATCCAAATACTAAAAGTATGAAACCAAAAAGATAATTTCCGTTTCATTTTTTTTATACTTTTAAAACCTTCTTTTAACCCATCAACAAACTCTATTATTTTCTCATAGAAAGATGTTTTTATAATCCATTTTTTTAGTAAATAATAAGCCAACACAAAAAACATCAATATTGATATTAGAACATAATATTTTGTAGATCCTAATGTTGTTGAATCGGAGCTCTGAGAACCCAATTCAGTAAAAAATCTTAATATTAAATCTAACTTTAATATTAAAGTAAGTAAAAATAAACTGATAAGAAATACTAAATCAATAACTCTCTCTACTAAAATAGTACCAAAAAGTTTGTCTACTGGAATTTTCTCTACTCTATTTAAAGCGGTGCATCTTGTAATTTCCCCAGCTCTTGGAATAAACAAATTTGTAAAATATCCAACAGAAACTGATGAGATTGAATTCAGTTTTGATGATTTATATCCCAAAGCATCAATTAAAACAATCCACCTCATCCCTCTGTTTATATAAGCCCATCCTCCACAAATTATGGAAAGAAAAACCCATCCAATTTCTACCTCCGAAATCTTCTCGATAAGTGCAGCAGGATCTTGATTTCGGAACAAAAAATAAATAATTAATCCAGCAAACGACAAAGAAGCAATATATTTCAAAATAACAAGCGTAATTTTTTTTTTTCTTTTAGATTGTTTCATGCTGTAAAACTAAAAAATAATATTGTCAATTAAACGAACTGAGGAAATAGATGCCGCAATACAAGCCGCATTTTCATTTGCATCTTTGAATTCTGAAATAGGTTGTAGTTTCTCTAAGGAAACTATTTCTAAGTATTCTAAATTCACATCGGTTTGATGACTAAATTTTTCTATTGCAATTTTCTTTAACTGGTCTACTGTGAAATTATCTGAATTTTCTTTAATATATTTTAATGTTTGGTAAATTAGGGTAGCTTTTTGTATCCCTGTTTCAGAAAGTAATTTATTTCTTGAACTCATTGCGAGTCCTGATTCTTCTCTTTTTGTAGGAATACCAATAATTTCTATAGGAATCTGTAATTGTTTGCTTATATATTTTATTATTTGAAGTTGTTGCAAGTCTTTTTCTCCAAAAAATGCTTTTTCAGGACTTATAATTCTAAATAGTTTCTCAACTATTGTAGCAACTCCATTAAAATGACCTTTTCTCCCCTCTCCTTCCATAAAATTATCTAATCCGCCAAAATCAAACTGTTTTGCTTGTTCATTCTCTTGATATAAATCTGATGCTTCTGGCAAATATAGAATAGTACATTTTTTTTCTGTTAATATATTGATATCAATCTCAGTTGTTCTAGGGTATTTTTCTAAATCTGAAGGATTATTAAATTGAGTAGGATTTACAAAAATGCTGCAAACAATTACATCCGAACTTTCTTTTGCCTTTTGTAATAAGGAAAGGTGTCCTTCATGTAAAGATCCCATTGTTGGAATAAAAGACACAATTTTATCCTTTCTTATTCCGTTTAAATATGATTTAAGTTCTGATTTTAGTGTAAATGTTTTCATTTGTGAAATTAACAAAATAGCAAACATAAAGAATTGCTTGATAAAAAGCATATAATTTCGTAAATTTGCAGACTAACCGATTTTTTATGGAAAAGAAAAAAATATTATTCGCTTCACAAGAGATAAACCCTTACCTGCCAGAAACTCAGATGTCTAATGTAGGATTAAACCTACCAAAACATTCTATTGAACAAGGAAATGAAACTAGAGTTTTTCTTCCAAAGTTTGGTGTAATTAAGGAAAAAGCAAATAATTTACATGAAGTAATCCGTCTTTCAGGAATGAATCTAATAATTGATGATTTTGATCATCAACTAATAATAAAGGTTGCTTCTATTCAATCTGCCAGATTGCAAATTTACTTTATTGATAATGATGAATATTTCCCTAAAAGAGTGATGTTCCATGATGAAAACGGAAATTTTCTGCCAAATACGGAAGAAAGAATGATGTTTTACTGTAAGGGAGTGATTGAAACAGTAAAGAAACTTGGATGGTCACCAGAAATAATTCATTGTCAGGGATGGTTCTCTTCCTTAATTCCTATGTACATCAAGAAGATATTTAACGAAGATCCTTTGTTTAAAGACACAAAAGTAATTTATAATGTATTTGATACTGAATATCAGAATTCGATTAACCCAGTAATTGTAGAGAAACTATTGTATGAAAATAATTTAGAAGAGTCTGATTTAGATCTTCTTAGGAATCCTACTTTTGAGAATCTAAGTAAATTTGCTATTTCTTATTCTGATGCCGTAATTCAAGGTTCTGAAAATATAAACAAAAACGTGTTGGATTGTATGAAAAAAAGCGAACTACCGTTTATGGAGTATCCTGGAGAAGAAGATTATGAAGATCAATACAATAATTTCTTTGATAGTTTAGTTGAAGAGGAGGAATTAGAACTTACTGAAGAAAAATAATGAACATATATAAAACCACAGCTTTCTATATATTATTAGCTGTTTTATTTGCCTGTAACGACCCAGATATTATAGGACTCGACTTACCTGGTTCGGCAAGATTTACTATTACAAACGACTCTATTGATAACTTTACAATTAAAACTGTGTCAGAAGATAGTTTACGTTCTGACGAATCGCAGAACCTACTATTAGGGCAAATAAACGATCCAATTTTTGGAGAAAATAAAGGTTCATTTTGCACACAAATGTTACTACCAAATAACAATATTGACGCAATAAATGGTATAGAAGTAGATTCTGTTTTTCTTACTTATAGTATTTCGGACCACTATGGAGATTTAAATGAAAGTGAAGATCTTGAGATTAATGTTTATCAATTATCTGAAGACATCTATAAAGATAGTAATTACTATTCTGATGAATCTTTTAATTATGATCCAAATAATCTTGTTACAAATTATTTTATTAATGAAGGAGATTCATCAACTTCATCTTTCATTAACATACAATTAGATAATAGTTTTGGGGAAATGATAATGAATGAAACTGGAGGGTCTAATATGATTGATAATGTTGCTTTTTTGGAGTTTTTTAAAGGATTATATTTAGAAGCAACTGCCTCAAACACTATTTTATATTTAAATCCTATTGCAGATAAAAGTAGATTTAGTATTTATTATCATGAGATTGAAGGAGACACCGCTTTAAGTTTTGATTTTGAATTAGGTGGTGATGCTACCAGAATCAATATGTTTAACAAAAAAGATATTAATGATATAACGCCTGATGTAAATGAAATTTTTATTCAATCCATGGCGGGATATAAAGCAGAATTTGATTTCACAAACCTTGAAGAAATACAAACAAAATGTCTAGGAAAATCAATTAATCGTGTAACTATTGATTTTGAAGCTTTTGAAAATAATGACTATCCCCTTCATGAGAAACTCTATTTATTAAGAGAAAATAATGAAGGAAAAATTGTTTTTCTAACCGATTTCACAATAGAGGGAGAGGGACATTTTGGAGGAGAATTTGATAATAATACTTATAGTTTTAATATTACACGATATTTTGTTCAGTTACTTACAAACGATCAGTACACAAATAAGCTTTATCTAGTACCTGTACTTGGTTCTGCAAATGCAAACAGAACTATTTTGAATAAGAGTAAGATATCTATTAATATAATTTATACCGAAATATAATATGTGCGGAATAGTTGCTTATGTAGGAAATAGGAGGGCCTTTCCAATATTAATTAAAGGCCTTCAACGTTTAGAATATCGAGGATATGATAGTGCTGGAGTAGGTTTAATAGCTCAGGATCATAATAAAATCACAGTATATAAACAGTCTGGAAAGGTATCAGATCTTTTAGATTATATTGGTGAAAAAGATACAAATGGCTCTATCGGTATTGGTCACACTAGGTGGGCAACTCACGGGGCTCCAAATCAGCAAAATTCCCACCCACATGACTCTTCAGATAATTCATTTTCTTTAATTCATAATGGAATTATTGAAAACTATGCTTCATTAAAAAGTATGCTTGAACAGAAAGGGTACATTTTTAAAAGCGATACTGATTCTGAGGTTTTAATGTATTTGATTGAAGATGTTTATAATAATGATTCAGAAGTGAATGACTTATATAAATCTATAAGAGTCGCTCTTAATGAAGTTGTTGGTGCCTATGCTATTGTAGTTATAGACAAAAACAATTCAAATGAGTTTTATGCAGCCAGAAAAGGTTCCCCATTAGTGATTGGAATTGGGAATAGTGAGTATTTTGTTGCCTCAGATGCCTCTCCAATTATAGAATACACGGATAAAGTGATATATCTTGAAGATGGAGAAATCGCTAAATTAAATAAGAATGAAAAAGTTGTTATAAAGACTATTCAAAATGAGAGTAAGACTCCATATGTAGAAAATCTTGAACAAAGTTTAGAATCAATTGAAAAGGGGGGGTATGATCATTTTATGCTTAAAGAGATTTATGAGCAGCCTAAAAGTATTGTTGATACATTAAGAGGAAGGATAGATCCAAAAACAAACGACATAAAACTGGGCGGAATTAAATATCATGAGTCTACAATAATAAAAGCTGATAGAATTATTATTATTGCATGTGGAACTTCTTGGCATGCAGGATTAATTGGGGAATATTTAATCGAGAAGCTAGCAAGAATAAATGTTGAGGTTGAATACGCTTCAGAGTTTAGATATAGGAATCCTATTATAACAAAGAAAGATGTTGTAATTGCAATATCGCAATCTGGAGAAACAGCTGACACATTAGCTGCATTAGAAATAGCAAAAGAACATGGAGCATTAACTTTAGGAATTTGTAATGTGGTAGGTTCTTCAATTCCCAGAGCAACTGATGGAGGAACGTATACTCATGCTGGCCCTGAGATTGGGGTGGCATCTACAAAAGCATTTACCACACAGATAACAGTATTGATGCTATTTGCGTTAAGGTTTTCACAGCTTAAAAAGACAGTAGAAAGAGAAAATTATGATTTGCTTATTTCTCAGCTTACTACTGCTCCAGAAAACATCAAAACCTTGCTTAAGCAGAATGATATAATTGAAAAAATAGCAAGAAAATTTAAGGATGTATCTAATTTCTTATATTTAGGAAGAGGACTTAATTTTCCTGTTGCTTTAGAGGGGGCTTTAAAATTAAAAGAGATCTCATACATACATGCTGAAGGTTATCCTGCCGCTGAAATGAAGCATGGTCCAATTGCTTTAATTGATGAAGAGATGCCAATTGTGGTAATAGCAACTAGAAAAGATAATTATGAAAAAGTTGTAAGTAATATTCACGAAGTAAAAGCAAGAGGAGGTCGGTTAATTGCAATTGTTACAGAAGGGGATGCTGAGGTAAAATCTATTGCTGATTATTGTATTGAGATTCCTAAATGTTTTAGAGAGATATCACCACTTTTTTCAATAATTCCGCTTCAATTATTATCCTATCATATTGCACTTTTAAGAGGATGTAATGTTGATCAGCCTAGAAATTTAGCGAAATCGGTTACGGTTGAATGATTTTGTATCCGATTTTTAGTTCTATACTAGTTTTTTCATGCAAAACACAAAGGCAGAAGGAATATTCCAGAAAACAAATTTAACATCTATAATTTCAAAGTATTTCTCAAAAGATTCTTTTTTAAACTTGGAATATTGAAATGTAAGAAAGATAGTAGTATTACTCATAATCGACTTTGTGTTTATTAAAATATCTTCTGTTACATCTTTTGGTAAAGAAGAGAACGGAATTCCGGAAATAATGTAATCTACTTTTTTTATCCCTTCTTTGTCTAATATTTTTTGTGTGTTTGCTACACAATCTTCATGAATTTTCACGTTTTTATAATCCTTAAATTTTTCTTTAAGATCAGTAGCGAATTTGGGATTTAATTCTATTACAATTAGTTGATCTGTAGGTTTTAAATATTTGACTATTTCTGAAGTAAAGGGGCCTGTTCCTGGACCATATTCTAGTAACACTAATCCTTCTTTCTTGAAATCTACAAAAGATAAAATTTTCTTGGTTAAGTGTTTGGAAGATGGGGTGATAGCCCCAACTGTTTTTGGCTTATTCAAAAACTGATAAATGAACTCTATTTTTTCAATTATTTTACTCATACAATTAGTCTAAAACTTGAACTGCTTTTAAGATATACTCATCCTCTTCAGATAAAATCTTAAAATAGGTGTTTTTATCCCAAATATTTTTTGCAATAGTTGCTTTTATGAAATTTTTTAAATCTCTTTCTTCCTTTTCTCCCATAGTTAAATCAAAGTCAGAATTTTTTGTTTTTACATACTTTTTAAATTCTGAATATATTAAATCTCTATCCAAAAAATTATATCCCTTACTTTTATCAACTCTACTCTGATACTGCAGAGAAAATTCTGGTATCCAATTATTGCTAAGAATCTGATTAAATGTTATATAATTTAATGTAATCTCAGAGAACATAATAGAATCAGGGGTTACACCTCCCCCTCCAAATACAATTCTTCCTTTTTTGGTAGTATATTTTAAAGAATCTGGGACCTCTAATTCTTTGTTTTTATCTCTAGTATAATGTTCTAAATTATATTCTAATTCCGAATCCCCATAAGGTTTTTGTATACTCCTTCCGGAGGGCATGTAATATCTTTGAGTAGTAAGCCTTACTGCCGATCCATCTGCTAATTTAATTTCTTCTTGCACTAATCCTTTCCCAAAAGACCTCTTACCAATAATTATTCCTCTATCTAAATCTTGTATACAACCAGATACTATTTCAGAAGCAGAAGCCGAGCCTTCATCTATCAATACTGCTAGATTAATTTGTTTTAAACTTCCTTCTTTATCAGAAAAAATCTCTTGTTTGTTCCTGTATTTTCCTTCAGTATAAACAATTAATTCTCCTTCATCCAAAAATTCATTACATATATATATTGCGCTTCCTAAATATCCTCCTGGATTTCCTCTTAAGTCCAAAACTAATTTCTTCATCCCACTGCTTAAAAGTTTATTTGTTCCTTCATAAAACTCCTGATTTGTAGTAGCAGAAAATCTATTTACTTTTATATATCCAATTTCATCATCAATCATAAAAGAAGCATCTACACTATAGGTTGGGATGTCTCCTCTCTCAATAGTATAATCTAATAAATTCTTATTTCCTTTTCTGTAGATTTTAATATCTACCTCAGATCCTTTTTCTCCTCTTAGCTTTTCTATAACATCTTTATTTATTAGCCCTACGGAAGCAATGTTTTTTCCATCCACCTCAACAATTCTATCTCCTGATAAAATTCCTAATCTCTCAGATGGTCCTCCAGAAATTGGAGTAACAACTACCAAGCTATCTTTAATAATATTAAATTCAATTCCAACACCACTAAAGCTTCCTTGCATGTCTTCCTCCAAATATGTTTGTTCTTTTTTAGGGATATAAATGGAATGCGGATCTAACTCCTTCATAATAGATTTCAGAATTTCTTCCTCATGTTTTTCTACATCAAATCCATCTACATAGTTTTCCTCAATTAATCTGATAATTGAATCTGTTTTCCCCTCTTCCTTGTCTGTTGGTATTATATAATGCAGATCTAACTCTTTCATAATAGATTTCAGAATTTCTTCCTCATGTTTTTCTACATCAAATCCATCTACATAGTTTTCCTCAATTAATCTGATAATTGAATCTGTTTTCCCCTCTTCCTTGTCTGTTGGTATTATATAAT
>Ga0209252_1001925_pt1 | contig 13022 bp, 11 predicted proteins | sample SaaInlV_135m_DNA_3_FD_184673 | JGI IMG/M metagenome (GOLD analysis project Ga0209252, IMG submission 184673) | Marine microbial communities from expanding oxygen minimum zones in the Saanich Inlet - Saanich Inlet SI074_LV_100m_DNA (SPAdes) (version 2) | ecosystem: Environmental > Aquatic >... | reverse complement strand
CAAAACGATGTCGGTATAGTAGGTGCAAAATTACTTCATTCAAATGGTACTATTCAACATGCAGGTGCCGTATTTTTAAAATCAGGTTCAGGATTTCATGTATTTGAAAATATTTTAGAAAAAGATACCGGATTTTTTAATATGCATAATATGATTAGAAATTTTTCTGCAGTAACTGGTGCCTGCTTATTAATAAAAAATACTATTTTTGAAAAAATCAATGGATATGATGATGATTTTGATTTATTTTATGGGGATGCTGATCTATGTTTGAAAACATTGAAAGCAGGATTTCATGTTGTTTATACTCCATATGCAAGATTACTTCATGAAGGCTCTACTACAATTAAAAAAAACTCTGAATCTTTTTTTGCAATAGAAAATCACTTACATTTTATAAAAAAATGGTCTTATCTAAAACATGGTGATCCATTTTATAATTTTAATCTTGGATGGAATTACACTATTGAAAAATTGCATTAAATATGCAGTACATAATATATCCTAGGCATATTCTTTGAAAACATGACTAGTATTCGTGAGGAGATGTGGAAAACTAAGGGTATATTATTTAATTTTGCAATTACTGATTTAAAAATTCGTTACAAAAATTCTGTACTTGGAGTTTTGTGGAGTATACTTGAACCGTTACTTATGTTAGCAGTGTTATTCTTTGTTTTTTCTTCAATGTTCAAATTTGAAATTGAAAATTTTCCAATATACTTGCTTTCAGGAATTATTACCTATAATTTTTTTAAAAATGGAACAACTATTGCATTATCTAGTCTTTCTAATCGTAGTTCTTTAATCACTCAAATTTATTTTCCAAGATCTATTCCTGCAATTAGTTCAACTTTTACTGCTTCCATAATGTTAATCGTAGAATTAGCTGTGTTGGGGGCTTTTATGGTTTATTTTCAATTTACTCCATCACTTACAATACTTTACTTAATTCCCATCTATGTGCTAGCTTTTGTATTGGTATTGGGAATTGCTTTAGGACTATCTGTTCTTAATGTAAAATTTAGAGATATTGAATTTATTTGGGGAATAGTATTACATGCTGGATTCTTTTTGACTCCTATTTTTTATCAATTTAAAATGTTACCTGAAGAAATACAAAATATTTTACAACTAAGTCCTGTAGTTCAGATTGTAGAAATGGTTCATCACGTTACATTGTATGGAACTTTACCTTCTTTGAATTCTGTTCTTTATTCTGTTGGTTCTATTTTTGCTATTTTGGGAATCGGATATTTAATTTTTAGAAAATATCAGGCAAGAATTGTTGAGGAATTGTAAATGTCAGAAAATTCAATTAGTGTAAAAAATGTTTCAAAAAAATTCCGATTGTATCATGAAAAGCGTACCACCCTCTATGAATCTATAACTGGAAGTGTTAATCGAAAACCTCACCATGAAACATTACAAGTATTAGATGATGTATCATTTAATGTAAAAAAAGGTGAATCATTTGGTATTGTTGGGCGTAATGGTAGTGGAAAAACTACTTTGTTACGAATATTATCTCACATTTATCAACCAGATAGTGGATCTGTAGAAACTATCGGCACTGTAGTTCCAGTTCTTGCATTGGGGTTGGGATTTCATCCTGATTTAACTGCAATTACAAATATTTACCAAAGCAGTATTTTATTAGGAATTAGTAAAAAGCAAATTGCAGAACGAGTAGATGATATAATACAATTTGCAGAATTGGAAAAATTTGCTGATACAAAATTAAAAAATTTTTCATCTGGAATGCAAATGAGACTTGCTTTTGCAACTGCAGTACAAGTTGATCCAGCTGTTCTATTACTTGATGAGGTAATTGCTGTTGGTGATCTAAATTTCCAAAAAAAATGTCTTGATGTAATGTTGGATTTTAAAAAACGTGGAAAATCTATTGTTTTAGTTAGTCATAGTCCTGGTGATATTGAACAATTATGTGATAGAGCTATGTTTTTGAAAGAAGGCTCCATTGATACTATTGGTAAACCTGCTGAAGTATTAGATTCTTATAAAAATTATATGCGTAGCTTACAAAATTAATTCTTGATTCTCTAAAATGACTCTTTTTGAGTATTATTAAAAATAAAACATATTTATCATATTTCTAAATAGATTATTTGTGACGTTTACTTTTAAAAAATTAAATATTCCTGAAGTTATTCTTGTAGAAAAACAATCTTTTTCTGATCATAGAGGTTTTTTTCTAGAAAATTTTAAAACATCTTCATTTGTTTCTGGTGGGATAAATACAAAATTTGTACAAGATAATTTTTCTCATTCATTGCATGGTGTTTTACGAGGATTACATTATCAGAAAAATCCAAAAGCACAAGCAAAATTTGTTACTGCATTAAGAGGAGAGATTTTTGATGTTGCAGTAGACATTAGAAAAAATTCCCCCACATATGGACAATGGGTGGGCGAAATTCTTTCAGATGAAAATCATAAATCCCTTTACATTCCAGAAGGATTTGCACATGGTTTTTGTGTACTAAGTAAAGAAGCAGATGTATTTTACAAAGTTAACAATGAATATTCTCCAGAAAATGAGCAAGGAATTATTTGGAATGATCCTCAAATTAATGTACAATGGCCAATTGATACACCTATTTTACACAAAAAAGATTCAGCATTACCTCTATTACAAGATACTGATATTGATTTTATTTACACTAGAGATAAATAAGAAATTTAAAAATTCTAAACATGAATGTTTTAGTTTGTGGTGGTGCTGGTTTTATTGGAAGTGAATTTATCCGAAATCATTTAAAAAATAACTCTGATTCAAAACTCACAAATTTGGATATCTTAACAATTGGATCCAACTTACAAAATCTAAAAAATATAGAAAATAATCCAAATTACTCATTTATCAAAGAGAATATTACTAACGAGTCTATCATTGATGGAATAGTTAAAGACGTAGATGTAATTGTAAATTTTGCAGCAGAATCACATGTTGATAGAAGTATTTCAAATCCAAAACCCTTCCTTGAAACAAACATCATGGGAACATATTCAATTTTAGAGGCAGTAAGAAAATATGACAAAAAATTCATTCATGTCTCCACTGATGAGATTTATGGAGATGCATATGGACAAGACTCTTTTGATGAGGAATCCCAAATTAATCCAAGCAATCCATATGCTGCAACAAAAGCTGCTGCTGACAATTTGGTAGCATCATATCACAGAACCTATGGAATTAACTGCATCATTACAAGATGCACTAATAATTTTGGTCCATTTCAATTCCCTGAAAAACTAATCCCAAAGACAATAATTCGTAGCATCAAAAATCTCAAAGTCCCCTTGTATGGTGATGGAACACAAATTCGAAGCTGGATTTTTGTAAATGATCATGTAAATGCCATAGAATCTCTAATTTCAAAAGGAAAAGCAGGTCAAGTGTATAACATTACAGCATATGAGGAAATCACAAACAAAACTATTGTAGAAAAAATACTTGATATTTTGGAAAAACCTCATTCCATGATAGAATATGTTGGGGATAGGCCTGGACATGATAAGAGGTACTCCATTGATTGCACAAAAATTGAAAATCAAACCGGATGGCGACCTCAGTATAATTTTGATGATGCATTAAAACAAATTGTAACTTGGTATTTGAAAAATCAATCCTGGTGGGAACCATTAATTGATGATGACACATTACATCCTCAACCTTGGACTATTAACTTAAAATGAAATTTCTAGTCACTGGTTCTGCTGGACTGATAGGTTCACAAATAGTAACAGATCTGGTACAACAAAATCATACAGTTTATTCTTGTTATCATAATACAAAACCTCTTCAAGGGATTTCAATATTGCTTGATCTTTCAGATGAACATCAAATCATACAAACTTTACAAGAAATAAAACCTGATAGAATAATTCATCTGGCTGCAATGACTGGTGTTGATTTGTGTGAAACAGAGAAAGAACTGGCAACTTTAATTAACACAAAAGCCACTGAAACTCTTGCAAAGCAAGCAGCAAAACAAAATATCTTTTTTCTTTATGTCTCAACTGATTATATCTTTAATGGAATTAATGGAATGAAAAAAGAATATGATTCATCCAATCCTTTGGGATTTTATGGTAAATCAAAACTAGAAGGTGAACTTGCATTAAAAAAATTGACATCAAGCTGGTGTATTGCAAGAACAAGTACTCCATTTGGAATTCATCCTACAAAGAAAAGTTTTCCATTATGGGTAAAAGAAAATTTGGAGATGAAAAAAGAAATTTCAGTATTAATAGATCAATTTACATCTCCCACATATGTCCCAAATTTATCTAAAATGTTAATTGAAATTGCAACTAGACAAATAAATGGAATAATTCATGTCTCTGGTGCAACAAGAATATCTAGATATGCTTTGGCAGAGATGATTGCAGGAAAATTTCATCTTAACAAAAATCTCTTAATTCCTACAAAAATTGATAATATGAATTGGAAAGCACAAAGACCAAAAGATTCCTCCCTAGATGTTTCACTTGCTACTAAAAGTCTCAATGAACGACCACAAAAAATTGAACAAAGTATTGAATTATTTGTTAACGAATTAAATTCTATTTGACAACTTTAATTTTTTGTTTTCTAAAATAAATAATTGATGAAACAAAAATGATTCCAATAGATAAAAATTCAAATATTATCCAGTCCATTTCACTAAAAGTAAAATTTTGTTGTACAAATGGAACAAATATTGGAAACTCAGTTACACCTCCTAAAAATATATCAAATGACATGTGAGAAAAAATTGCAGCAATTGATATGCCAATTAATCTTAAATCCTTTTTACCAAATAGAATAATCATTACTACTATTATGATAATCCCAAATGTTACTGAATGAGCCATCCTTGGAATCATTTCAACTCCTAAAAATTGTATCAAATGATCAAAATCTAAAATTATTGGAAATAATCCTGAAATGATAGCATATCTGAAACTAAAGCTTGCAATGCCTGCTACAATCCCCCACATGATATGTCCTATAATGTGCTCAGGTGATACTCCACTAACTTCAAGTGGATTTCCTACAAGAAATGCATCAGGTAAAATCAAACCTAGCAAAGAAAATCCAAATGCTACTCCTCCATAGATCAAACTAGTTTTTCCAATGAATTTGAGATTTGATACTATCTTCATTAATTCATAATACAATTTCTCATAATTCAACTCTATCTACAAATTTTATGCCTAGGATTTTTGTAATTATTTTATATCTGGATATATTAGATTTTTTAAAAATGAAGGGAATTATTTTGCATGGTGGACATGGAACCCGACTTCGACCTCTTACTCACACAGGACCAAAACAGCTTTTGCCTATTGCAAATAAAGCAATGTCTCAATATGCTTTAGAGGATCTAAAGACTGCTGGGGTAACTAAAATTGGAATAATTATTGGTGATGTGTACCCAGAAAAGGTAAAAGAGTATTATGGCGATGGCTCAAAATTTGGTGTTAACATCACATACATCTATCAGGATGCTCCAAAGGGAATATCTCATGCAATAGGACTGTGTAAAGATTTCATTGGGAGTGATAAATTTATTGTATATTTGGGGGATAATGTATTGAGAAAAAATCTCATAGATTACACTAATGACTTTGTAAACTCTGATTCTGATGCAATGATTTTATTGTGTGAAGTTGATGATCCTCAAAGATTTGGAGTTGCCACATTAGATAAGAATAATCCTGGTAAAATTAAATCCATTATTGAAAAACCAAAAGACCCTCCATCAAATCTAGCAGTTATTGGAATTTATTTTCTTACTCCCAAAATTTTTGATATCATTGATAATCTAAAACCATCATTAAGAGGAGAATTAGAAATTACTGATGCATTACAAATGTTACTCTCTGATGGAATGGTAAACTATGATACGGTAACTGGCTGGTGGAAAGATACTGGAACACCTGAGGATATAATTCACGCAAATAAACTAGTTCTTGATTCTATTGGAACTGAAAATCAATTTCTTATTGATAGTGATGTAACAATTCAAGACAGTGTAATTATTGGGAGTGATACTACAATTTCTGAGGACTCTTTAACTACTGGTCCTGTAATTATTGGAAAAAATTGTTCCATTGGACCTGGAGTGAGAATTGGAAAATATGTTTCCATTGGGGATAACTGTGTTTTACAAAACTGTACTATTGAAAATTCTATAATCATGTCTGATTGTATAATTAATTCCAAAGTGGATTTGTATTCTAGTATAATATCCCATGGTTCAGAAATTATAAATAATAATACTCCAAAGAAACATCAGTTTCTACTTGGTGAGCGTTCTCAACTAAAACTCTAAATCTTACTTTAACTAATACCTCTAGTATACTGAAGTATTAATAATTTTATGATGCATTTTTTTAAGACATTATATTATTTAATTATTCTAAATATTTCAGTTAATTTCTAGTATTGGTTGTGCCATTTGATGATATCATAATACTAACATGATAATCATGGCAGTATCCTGAATCAAAAATTACTCTATACCGTGATAATTCTTTATGTTATCTACATTGTACTTTATCAAAACTAATTATTTACATAATGGTGATATGTTGATAGAATTACATTGAAACTAGCATGTATTCCAGCATATAACGAAGAAAAATACATTGTTGACGTGATTAAAAAATCCCTTATTCATGTTGATCAGGTTATCGTGTGCGATGATGGTTCTACAGATGAAACTGCAAAACTTGCCAAATCTGCAGGAGCTATTGTAATTACTCAAAGTAATCAAGGATATGGTGCTGCTATTTCTACACTATTTGATTATGCTAGGAAAAATCATGCTGATATTATGATTACACTTGATGCTGATGGACAACACAATCCAGATCAAATCCCATTACTTGTAGATGCAATAACTTCACATAATGTTGATGTGGTAATTGGTTCAAGATTTCTCAATGATGATTCCACAACTGGTTATAGAAAAGCTGGAATCAAAATAATAACCTCTGCTGCTAATTTTGGTTCTGATTTTAAACTATCTGATTCTCAATCAGGATTTCGAGCATACTCTAAAGAATCAATTGGTGTGATACATCCAACTGAACAAGGAATGTCCGTATCTACTGAAATTTTACTAAAAATTTCAAACAAAGGATTATCTCTTGCTGAAGTTCCAATATCTATAACATATGGTGCAGATACCTCTGAGCATAATTCAATATCTCATGGAGTCTCAGTACTTATGAATACTCTAAAGTATGTCTCCATTAGACACCCTGTAAAATTTTATGGAATTCCAGGAGTTGTATTGTTTATTGCTGGAATTGTTTTGAGTGGTATATTTTTAGATGCATATTTGAATCAGCAAGTTATATTTTATGGCTCTTTACTTGGGGCAGTTGTATTATTTTTGCTTGGTGCTATACTATCTGTTACTGCAATTATTTTGTTTTCAATGGCTAATCTGATTCGAGATCGAAATTAGATCTTAATACATTTTAATTCATTATTGTATATCATATATTTATGCAAATTTTCATTACAGGTGGTGCTGGATTTATTGGAATTCATTTGTGTAAAAAATTATTAGAGCAAAATCATATTGTAACTGTTTTTGATAACTTTGAGAATTCATCACAAAAACATTTTATATCCATATTCAAAGATTCTGTAACTGTAATTTCAGGTGATATTGCTAATTATCCTCTCCTTGATACCTCTATGAAAAATCATGACATTGTGATTCATCTGGCTGCTAAAATTAACATACCTGATTCAATAATTAACCCTGAATCAACATTTGACACAAATGTAAATGGAACTCAAAACGTATTAGATGCGTTACTTTCAAATAATATTTCAAAAATTATCTCTTTATCTTCAGCTGCTGTATACTCTGATAGTATATCTAAACTCACAGAATTTAGTAAAACTATTTCTTCATCTCCTTATGGTGCAAGTAAATTGGATATGGAGAAAAAAATCAATCACTTTACTGTACATCATAAAATTGACTCTACCATTTTGAGACTATTCAACGTGTATGGGGATGGACAGTCTATAGAATATGCTGGAGTAATTACACAATTCAAAGAAAAAATTAATAAAAATTTACCATTAATTATTTACGGTGATGGTCAAGCCATGCGGGATTTTATTTACATAGATGATGTGGTTACTGCAATAATTCTTGCTATGAACTCATCTGAATCCAATACATACAATATTGCAAATGGTACTGGCACTAGTATCATTGACTTGGCAAAAATAATGATTGTTTTATCTGGAAAATCTCTTGATATTATTTTTAAACCTGAAAGAGATGGTGATATTTTGTCTAGTATGTCTGATATTACTTTAGCAAAAACTAATTTACGATTTATTCCAAAAATTTCTCTAAAAAAAGGATTGTCACAATTTCTACTTCTATGATGAATTTAATATATTACTAAATACAGTTTAGGTTAGAATGAAATTATTTATTATTGGTATACTTTTCTTATTTGCATTTACTATTCCTACAATACATGCTGAAATTCCATACATATTTGTCCAAATTATCCACAAAGATTCTGATGGAAATCTTTTAGCATATTTGCAATCCGACAGAGTAACTGATGCTAATTTACCTGCTATTAATGAAATGTTAAATAGTGAATCTGAACGTAGGAATGACCCTGTTTATCAAATAGGCGACAATCGTTTCCAAGTGATAACTAGAGAAAACACTTTACATTTTGATTCATCATTAATGTATGCAAGTACTGACTTGGTAAAAAATTCAAATGAAATAATCTTGAGATTGCCCCATGATGGTCTTAGAGTATTATCTGGTGATTCTATTAAAGTAATCTGGACTTTTGCTAGAATTATTTAATTTTTGGAAATAACATCCCTACACCTATTGCAAAAAATACTATAATTGGAATGAGTCTATATGGTTGATTTGTTTGGTCTGTAATCCCTGCAAGTATTGGCCCACTGAGTAATACGCCTGAAATTAAAATGGATATGCTATTGGCATGTTTGAATTTTTTTGATGATAAAAATAAGCCAAAAATTAATGGTAGTAAAAATAAAACTGTAATGATGTCTAATCTCATCTGAAAAGCAAATGATGCAAAACTTTCCCAAAACCTATCTATTTCAAATGATGTTAACTTATCTGATTCTTGAGTTCCTAAAAATATTATCCCTCCCACAATTAGTAATATTACTATGATGCTGCTAATGATTATTTTTTGACTATTTGAAATCTCTGAGTTTAAAATAAAAAATATTGACATTGGTGTAAATATTGCAGTTAACATTTTACAAAAAATTGATATTCCAAAAAGAATTGGAGTTGCAAACCAAACTTTGACTAGTAAATATAATGATAATAAATAAAATAAGATCCAAAAGTTTGAATAAACTGCAGATGTATCAAATGATAAAAATAAATTACTTTGAACCACTAACAGTAAGGCAACTAACCCTGCAAATCTATTATTTGTAATTGCATTAGTAATTAGATATGTTAAAAGTAGTAAAGATACACTTGCAAAAAATGCAATTATTCTAAAATCCCCAAAAACTTTCTCTGATATTAATAGTATTGAATACTTTACATGCGGTTCTGCTAGTGAATAATTTTGATTCCCACTAATTGCATCCTCAAATGTAAATCTATCATCTCTGATTGATTCATTTAATCTTTTTTCAATTCCAATAATGTCTTTAAATTCTTCACTTTTTTCAAGTTCTGGAATTGTTAAAATTATGTATGCTGATAAGATTATAATAATTGAAATTGTTGTAACTTTGGTTGACGGGTTAAATCTTATTCCTTTTTTAAATGATTTAAAAATTTTATTGGGGAACCTATTTCTTAAAAAATATGTTCCAAATATTATGATATTTGTGAAAATCAATAATATTGCTAATGGTCCGGTTTGAAATGGATTTTCTTCATGTTGAGAAATTCCCAATTCTTCTAATCCATTATTTGATACAGTTTCTGCAATTAGTGCTGGAAATATTACTGATATGAGACTAATGCTTGATATGGTAATTGAGAAAAATAACACAATCCATGAGACTTTAGAAAATTGCATTTATTTTTGCATGTATGTTGTACTTTTTAATGTGTTTGATCTATGTGTAAAAATGGAATATGTGGTATATTTTACAGTAAATCCAATAATGGTGGATTACTTTGGGATTTGATCTTATTGGTATGATGTTGATGCAAGTTTCACATTAAAAAAGTATCATTCTGATTTTGTTATATCGCAAAAATAATTCTTCATATTTCTAAAATTTAAAAACATGTAAAAATTATACAATCTTATCCATATCTTACAATTCACAATAAAATAATTCCAACTAATCGATCTCAGGCATGAAATTTTTACAATATTGTACGATTTGTGGACAAATCGTCCATTAGTATTATATACTAATTTTTGACAAAAATAACTAATAACATGAATAACGAAATAGGACGTAAAATAACTAGTCTTACACTTATGACAATAATGTTAGCTGGTGGTATGGTCATTGCAGCACCTTCAATGGTGCCAGAGGCCATAGCCGCCAACGAAACACTCTTTGTCTCCGCAGAAAGCGAGAAATTTGGCAACACCTTTGGTGGTGCACAAATAGTTGAAGTCGTTGTAAACAATCCTGATATTAACAGAGTTGACCAAGCATATGGTTCCCCTATAGTCAAAGTAAACGGAAACGCTGTACTTATGGCTCAGGGAACTGATGGTGCATGGTATGCCTACATTGCCGATAAGTCAATGACAGGATATGCTGATGGTACAGGATTTGAATTCGACGATCTATATACAAATGCAAACTCACTAACTGAGATAGGTAAAGCATTATCTGGTACACAAGGTTTCTATTCACCTGCAAAAACCGCCTTTGGATTAAAAGTCGGTACAACTGCATTTGATGCAACTGCTGATATCGATAATATCATTACCGGAAAAAGTACTTCCTGGACAACTGGTGATACAATTAGAATTACTGGTGGAACTTCAGGAGCTAGCGCAACTGCAATTTGGACTGAATCATCTGGTGAATCTGATGGATTTACACTAGCAGCTGAATTAGGTACTATTGCAAATGGCGGTAGCAATGGAGACTGGACCGATAATGAACAACTATACCTAACATCTCCAAATAGTGATAATGTATTAGGTAATGTCGTCAACAGTCCAGTAGCATTAAACGAAATAGCCGGTGGTAACATAAGCACTGGTGGATTCGATGATGCTGGTGGTGTTGGTGCAAACCAAGATGCATGGCCATTTGTTCAACTGTACAATTTCAATCAAACAGGTAATGTAGTTGTTGAATATCAAAAAGCAGGAGTCGATGAGACTACTACTTTAGTATTTGACACAACAGATGGTGTAGAATATGTTGATATTGATAGAACCGTAGTACCAAAAGGTGCTGAAGTTCATGTAGATATTGGTGATCCAATGTTAAACATTGACCCAACATCTGCAGATACTTGGTTCTTTGACCACTCTACTGGTAATGCTCATTATGCAACAACCGGTGCCACAACTCCAGTTTTAGGTAACTTGATGTTTGATGGTAACGGTTCATACAAAATGACATTAAACAGTGTATTGGAAACTGATACAACATGGCAAAACACCAATCCACTCTCAACCCAATTTGCAGTAACTGAATCTGGTAGTAACACATCAGTCTTTACATCATACGATGATAATGACGATTCTACTATCAACGTAAGTACAACTGCATCAATAGATAATGTAGCTAAATTCCATGAGACTTCAATTTTAATATTGGATTCTGATGGATCTATTAGCCTAGATGAGTCTAGTATTGGTGATGAATGGAATGCTGGTGAAGAAATCACTGTTACATTAACTGATGCTGATCTTAACTTGAATTCACGTGCTGACGAAGATTTAGATTTGAACTCTTCATCAATCACAAGAGTCCCAGCCCTTTCACTTGGTAGTCCTCTATCAATGACAGGTTCAACTGAGACAATTTTGACTGGTGTAACTACTGCTCAATCTTCAACTGCTGCTTCAGATACATACAGTAAAATTGCAAGAGTTATCACAACTGTTGCTTCCACTAGTGGAACATCAACTTTGATAACTATTGATACTGGTATCTTAGTCAGTGATCTTGAAGCATTAGTAACAAGTTCAACCCAAGAATTACTTAATGTAGATATTAGATCATTAATCGGATCTACAGTTACTGTATCAGATATTGATTATGTAATTGCAGATGCTGTAACTGGTGGAAATACAATTTTCACAACAGTTGATACAGCTGATGATGATGGTCAATTCTTAATTAACACACTTGGTGCAAGCGGTACAGAATCAACATATTCAACAAGTGGTACTGATGCCAACAATGTATTTTTGCGAATTACAGTAACCCACAGCTCAGGAGTTATGACTGCAGCAGGAACATATCCTATTGTAGCTGACTTCTTTAGCTTTGGTGCTGCCGCAAACAATGCAATATATCGTATGGAACTAGAAGAGTCTGGTGATAACACCGGTGTCTTTGAAGGTTTAATACAATATACTATGGCTAACAATACCAACGACGTAATTGGTACCTATACTGGTCTTGTTCCAATTTCTAACGAAATTGAGATATTCCTAGAAACCAATTACACTACTGATGTAGGTGCACCTCGAGTCAATTATCTTGACTTGGATGCACTTGACGCCAATACTGGAATTTCAGATCAACAACAAGCACCAACACATAGCGGTGTGATTACACTTGATGCTGAAAATTACAAGACAGGCGACACAGTAACTATAACTGTTGAAGATATGGATCTTAACGCTGATGGTACATTAATTGATGTTTATCTTGCCCAAGCTGCTGATTATGATGGAACAACCTCAGACCCAACCTTGTTTAATGTAATATTTAATACAAGTGAGAGTTCTGTAGGTAATGCAAATCTTGTAGAAACAGGTACCGATACTGGTATCTTTACTGCTACATT
>Ga0209252_1001911_pt1 | contig 13067 bp, 12 predicted proteins | sample SaaInlV_135m_DNA_3_FD_184673 | JGI IMG/M metagenome (GOLD analysis project Ga0209252, IMG submission 184673) | Marine microbial communities from expanding oxygen minimum zones in the Saanich Inlet - Saanich Inlet SI074_LV_100m_DNA (SPAdes) (version 2) | ecosystem: Environmental > Aquatic >... | reverse complement strand
TCCATTATGTAAAACGACTATTATTTCAAAAAAAAAGAAGCTATCTCTTCCTGGAAAGATTGATCATCCCTTATTTAAAGGTGATACCATCGCAATTCATACAACTGGTAGCGGTGGCTTTGGTGATCCAGCAAAAAGAGAGCCTTTACTTGTTCTTGAGGACTTACTTAATAATAAGATATCAAAAACTGCGGTAAGAGATATATACAAAGTAGTAATTAAGAATATGAAAATAGACTTTAAAGAAACTACTAAACTTAGAAAGTAAATCAATGCCCTCTACTAAAACAAAAACAGTAGCTATAACTGGAGCTGGGAAAGGCCTAGGTGCAGCTTATGCGCTTCACCTTGCTTCTAAGGGCATGAACGTTCTTGTCAATAATAGAAAGCATCCAGAACAAATAAATACAGCCGATCAAATAGTCGAATTAATCAAACAAAATGGTGGTACAGCATTCGCTAATTATGCAAGCATTGAAGATCCTAATAGTGGCAATGAAATATTAGAACAGTGTTTAGATGAGTTTGGCTCACTTGATTACTTGATCAATAATGCAGGCATATCAGAGGGGAGAACCTTTAATAAGGTGTCATTAGATGATTTTAATAAAGTACTTGATATAAATTTAACTGGCACGATCAATATTACTCACCCTTGTTTCAAGCATATATATAAACAAAATTCAGGTGGAATTATATTTACGACTTCTAGTGCAGGCCTATTTGGGCAACATGGAATGCCTGCATACTCCTGTGCAAAAGCGGCAATTGTTGGTCTTGCATTATCTCTGCATCTCGAGTCGAAAAATAAAAATATAAATATAAATGTTATTTCGCCATTTGCTTTAACTAACATGACAAAAACACTTCTTACTGAGGATCAGTCCGAAAAATTTACTGCAGACAAAATAGCACCCTTTATTGAGTTTTTGCTTGAATCGCCTGATGTCTCAGGAAATATCTTTATTGCTGGTGGTGGTAAATTTAAAGTAGCAAAAATGTATGAAAATGATGGTATTGCTCTTGCTAATATTTCCAGAGATAGTTTATCTAAGAGCTTTAAATCTCTAGTTGACTCTACTAACCTAATTTATCGAGAAGATGCCTCGGAAAGTTTTGATGCGTTGTAACTTATTATTGGATATTTAATCCATTGAATTGAAAATCTTCTTGATCTCTCCATGCTAAATAATATTGTCCAGGTACTGAAAGCTTATGACTTTGATTAAGCTCAATGGCTGCTCTGATAGGCCAGTAAGGGTCCCGCAATAGCTCTCTTGCTAAAAAAGTAAAATCTGCTTTGTTGTAAAAAATTACATCTTGGGCATGTTTAGCATTTGTAATTAAACCTACTGCAGCAGTTCTAATTTTAGCTTTTGATTTTATGGAAGCAGAGCCTTCTACCTGGTAACCAGGTTCCAAGGGAATTAAGCTCTCAGTTTTTATCTTATCTCTATCCTCAATTAAGTCTTTTGCGATAGCAACTGAATTTGGGGAGGTTCCTCCAGAACTTACATCAATTATGTCAACACCTCTTTTTTTTAATTCTTTGCTTAAAGTAATTGAGTCTTCTAAGTTCCAACCACCATTAATCCAATCTGTGTATGAAATTCTAAAACTTAATACTTTCTTTTCTGGTAATACATCTCTAATAGCTTCTGCTACTTCTAGTGCTAATCTCATTCTATTATGTAAATTTCCTCCATATTCATCCTTTCGAGTATTTGAAATTGGGCTATAAAATTGATGAAGTAAGTATCCATGCCCAGCATGGACTTCAATCAAATCAAAATTTGCTTTATCTGCTCGTCTTGCTGCTTTGGCAAAAGAACTAATTACATTTTGAATATCTTTAAGACTCATTTTAAGAGGCTTAGGAGCATTTTTTTCAAATGGAATAGGGCTTGGAGCAATAGTTTGCCATCCCTCATTTATAGGCAGAGGTTTTAATGCAGTTAAACCCTTCTTGTTTAATGGAGATGTATAACTACCTTTTCTTCCAGCATGAGCTAACTGAATACCGGGAATAGATCCTTGATCTTTCACAAAAGATGCAATTTTTTTTAGCTGACTTATATGGGCATCCTTCCAAATACCCAAATCATTCTTACAAATTCTACCAATCTTACTGACTGCTGCAGCTTCTGTCATAACCATTCCGGCACCACCAACTGCTCTTGATCCTAGATGTACTAAGTGCCAGCTATTTGCAAATCCATCCACTGATGAAGTTTGCACCATTGGTGAGACAACAACTCGATTTAAAAATTTTATAGACCTGATCTTTAATGGATCAAATAAATCAGGCACTCTAGTTTAAGATATTATAAAAAGTTTTTTATCTTCGGGTTCTAATTTTTTGCCTTGCTTAGGATCGAATTCCTCGACGCCCATAGCAGCCATCAATGTAGCTCGATTATAGTAATCTCTCCATTGATCCACTTTGCCATCTCTTACTGTCATAATTCTTGCAGTTGGAATGTAACCATGACCACCTTGCTCGGTGTCAAAATCATCTATGCATTCACACATGTATGTATTTCCAGACACTTGAAATGTTTGCACTTCGATCTTTAGTCTTGTACAAGTTCCCATTAACCTGGCTAGGTGCACCCTTAGTTTTTCATGACCTTGGGTTTTTTCTGCATTCATCATGCTCCATAGATAGCCATCTTCTTGCCAGTGATCTATTACAGCTTCCATGTCTAGCGTCTCCCATGCATTAAACATGCTCTCAACAACTTTCAATGTTTCATTGCTCATAATTACTCCTTTTTTATGTATTAAATATATCCCAGTAAGTTTAGTTGAGCAAGTTATAAAGTAAGTTACCTCTCTATAAGAAGGGCTGTTCCTGCTCCAGCTGCTCCGCTGGTTGATACCACTCCCAAACTTAAGTCTCGTCTCTCCATTTCATCTAGTAAGGAAGAGAGCATTATGGAGCCAGTAGCACCCATAGGGTGACCTAAAGCAATGCATCCACCATTAACATTTAGCTTATCATCATGAATTTCCAATTCTCTTTGCGCATAAATAATTGTTGAGGCAAATGCTTCATGAATTTCAAACATATCTATATCTTTAACCTGTAGGTTTTGATTTTTTAATAATTGCTTGGTAGCTTCAACACATCCCGAGAGGACGAACAAAGGATTATCATTCACAACTGCAACTGCTTTAATTTTAGCTCGGGCTTTATATTTGGAAGATGCGGAGTTTTTTGATTTTGATAGCAGGGTAATAGAAGCTGCATCTGACATTGCGGGAGAGTTTCCAGCTGTGTGGATATGAGTTATTTTGTCTAGCTCAGGAAAATATTTTAACTGAATCTTATCTACACCACCTTCACCAAGCTCTTTAAAACTTGGATTTAAAGACTCCAAGCTTTCAATTGTTGTGTCAGGTCTCACACACTCATCAATTGAGCATATTGTTCCCTTGACTTGATTAGTTACAGGAACTATTGATTTAAAAAAACCTTTATTTTGAGCATTATATGCTTTTTGCTGGCTTTTTAGGGCCTGAGTATCGGCTTCTAGCCTGTTAATACCATGAACAGAGGCAATTAAATCAGCGCCACTTCCCATCATGAATATTTTTGCTTTGAGAGCAATGTTTATGTCACTCCATATTGCAGCCTTATCAGACAACATAGGAACCCTTGACATCATCTCAACACCTCCAGCCATAATGAGACTACTCTGACCGGATAATATCTTTAAGAAGCCTATATTTATTGCGTCTAAGCTAGATGAGCAAAATCTGTTTACAGTTAGTCCAGATATATGGTCTGGGTAACCAGAATACATCGCCGAAGATTTTGCAATGTTACCGGCTTGCTCTCCGTGTTGAGTTACACATCCCAGAACCACTTCATTTAAAGTTTCAGGATCTAAGATTTCATTGTCTAAATAATAACGGTATAGGGAATCTAATACCTTATAACAGCTAAGTTCATGAAGACCGCCTGATTCCTTTGCCTTAGCCCTAGGAGTTCTGACTGATTCAAGAATATAAACAGGATTCAATTTTTATCTTATAAGCTCATGCATCTGAGCCCATGTCGCATGAGTACCTGAGCAGATTTGCTGAGGAAGGGGCAGGGTACATATTGGTCCATGAGATATATTTTTAGCATCAAACAATACACATGCAGAACTCTTTTTATTCACGTCAGTAATGATTGATATCAAGTAGCCATCATCCTCATCTGTTGAGTTAATTCTGGGTGCAAAGCAAGCCTCACTGCCAAATATACCCAATCCAAATTCATATACCTCACATTTTTTACTAACATGATCGTGTTTAGTTATTCCATCAAAAGTAAACCAACCTTTAGTGGGCATCATGCTGTAAGTAAAGCGATGTTTTGTGCAAGCATATTGTTGATTAATTGCTCCAAACTCAAGAACCTTATCATCAAGAGACTCTTCAATAGTTTCGCCAGTTTTAAGATTAAACCTCCATCTATGAAGTCTTGGTTTTAATAAGTGATTATCTAAAAATGCCATCATTCGCTCAAGTCCTAGAGGCGCTCCCTCGTAGTTACCTGGCTCGGGATTTTCTTGAAAATAACCTTCTACAATAACCTCATCTCCGATCTCATATGCATTATTCCAATGAAGGCAATAAGTAGGATTGGCTTCAAACCATTTAATATCTTTTACAGAGCCAAATCTAGGAATGATTGCAAACCTTGATGGAAGATCATGTAATTTTGTCGCATGAATATTTCTTTTCAGCATTTCCTCATCCCAAAATAACGGCAGATCATTTAGGATTGAATAATTACTTGTGAACGCCATATCATGAGGTAGGCGAGGGCCAGGAAGAGGTATTGGAGTGTAGTGCACTAAATTATCATCTTTGTCTACTACTCCATAATGCATAAATGGAGCTTGTTTTGAGTAATTAAAAAATAAAAGCTCTCCAGTCTTAAGATCAACTTTTGTATGAGCTGAAATACCATTTACTGGAGCCCAATCCACCTTGCCACCTGGATCTAATGTTAAGGGATCCATGCTGTACCCATCTCCGCATTGATAAAATGTTGTCAAAACTTTTCCATTATGTACTACGACATCTGTAGAGGAGGTATCTTTCAGGCAACCTTGAGCTCCCCAACCAGGTAATTCAGAAGATCCAGGTCTCTCCATTAAACCTGCCCACTTTGATTTTTTAAATTTTTGCTCGACCTGGAAACCTTCTGTTTGAATAAAGCGATTTCTATAATTTGCCTTACCTTCATTGAAGGTAATAGAGTGGAGCATCCCATCTCCATCAAAAGGGTGAAATCTACCTATTGGTTCATGGACCTGATTCTCAGTATTTCTGATGTATATTCCATCTAAATCTTTTGGGATGTCTCCAATCGAATCTAAGTTAATAGCATTATATTCATCATAGAATGTTTCCCAGGCTCCTTGCATGTAGGGATGATTTTTTGTTACTAGCGAGGACTCAACAGTATTTACTTTTGTAATTTTCATAACTTAACTTTTTTCCATTCATTCTCTAATGCCAATGTTATTTCTTCTAAAGATTCAATTTTCTCGGAAAATCCAACACCCTGACCTGCTGACCAAATATCCTTCCAAGCGCTGATTTTATCTTGTGATCCTGAAATATTAAAACCTTTTTCATTTGTTTCAAGATTATCTGGATCTAGACCATTCTTTATTATGCTATCTTTCAGATAATATGCGTTAGCTCCAGTAAATAAGTTCGTTAATCTAAGGTCTGTGCTAAGTGATCTGGCTACCATATTTTTATATTCATCAACAGCCATGCTTTCGTTAGAAGCAATAAATCTAGTTCCCATATAGCAGAGATCAGCTCCAAGGCATTGAGCTGCTCTTATATGTCTTCCATTTGAAATTGATCCCGCTAAAACAATGATTCCGTCAAAAAATTCTCTAACATGAGATGTAAAAACAAAAGGTGATAAAGTTCCTGTGTGACCACCAGCTCCATAACTTACCAAAGCAAGTCCATCAGCTCCGTACTCCACACATTTTTTTGCATACTCTACTGTATTAACGTCTGCGATGACTATTCCACCATATGAATGAACTGTCTCTAAGACTCTTGCAGGACTTCCCAATGCGGTAATAACAATAGGAGGTTTGAACCTAGCTATCAAATCTAATTCATCTTGAAATCTGTCATAAGTCCTATGAGCAATCATATTAAATGCCCATAATTCTCCATCAAGACTATTTGTGATTGTATGCATCCAATTCTCTAAGTCTTCGATAGTACGGGCATTTGGCCCGGGAAATGATCCTACAAGTCCAGCTTTTGAACTTGCTACAACAAGATCCGGTCCAGAAACAAGAAACATTGGCGCCACTATCACAGGAAGTCGTAAAGTATTTAACTTATTTTTATTCATGCAATTATCTTAAAAAACCTTCGATTTATTCAAATTATACATTATTATAATTATAACTTGCACAATTAAACTTAACAATTAAAAAATTATGTTGCTAATCTTATTTAACACATTTATCTTAACTACTTTTAGTATTTTGGCTCTATGGATTTTTTCGATCTTAATAAAAGATATTAGTATTATTGATACTGCATTTGCACCAATAATTCTTCTTATCACACTATTATCAATAGTTTTATCTGATGCCCAAAATCTTACAAAGGGTATTATATTTTTCTCAGTCGCCATATGGTCAGTCCGCTTAACTTATTTAATGCTAAAAAGAAAAATTGGCCATGGAGAGGATGTGCGCTATACAAAATTACGTGATTGGAAAAAATCTGGTTTGAATCTTAATCTGTTTGTTTTAAAGCAAGTATATCTCCTTCAGGGGATTGTTATTTGGTGTGTAACTTTACCAATTCAGTTTGTATTAAGTGGTGATGTAGAGGATAACATTAGTCCAATTAACCTAATTGGATTAACTATCATGTTAATTGGTTTTCTATGGGAAGTAATATCTGATAATCAGCTTGATAATTTTAAAAATAATTCATCTCAATCCAAAGATTTCTTGAAAACAGGTTTGTGGGCTTACAGTAGACATCCTAATTATTTTGGAGAAGTTTTTTTCTGGTGGGGTATTTTTATTTTTTCTTTGTCTACTTATTTTTCACTTATCGCGATAATTGGACCAATATTGTTTACATATTTGATATTTAATGTCACCGGCGTTAAAACAATGGATAAAAGAATGAGCAAAAATTATCCAGGATATAAAGACCATATTGATAGCACAAATGCTATGATTCCAAAAATTTTATCTTAAGTATTTTAATGACTACAAAAAAACTTATCAGTCCCAAGGAAATAGGAAAAGCAATATTAAATAGCCCTGTAGAATTTGCTCTGCAGATATTGGGCGATAGATGTACCTTGCTTATCTTAAAAAATATCTGGTTAGGTCAAAGAAAATTTGAGGATTTTATAAGTGAAATTGGCGTTTCAAGAGGAACCCTTTCGTCTAGATTAAAGTTCCTTGTTGATCATGGGGTAGTTTATAAGGATATATATCAGTCAGCTCCCAGAAGATATGAATATAAATTAACCGATAAGGGGCTAGGCACTTATCCTATAGCTTCATACCTCTGGCAATGGAATAATGAGTGGACTGAAAATTCTGATGTTCCTGATGAGTTAATTCATACAGCTTGCGGCAACTACCTTGAACTCAGTACAAACTGCAGCCATTGTAATATTCCTGTTTCTATCCAAGACGTAAGATTCGATGTCAATAAAAACTTAATTTTTCCAAAACTCCCATCCTTTAAGACTAGAAGGAGTGAGACTAAGACCGAAGATAATTTAATTTTTCGAATCGAAGATTTACTTGGAGATAGATGGACAGGTCTCGTATATTCAGGTCTCTTATATGGACTTAAAAGATTTGATCAATTTAATGATGCATTTGAAATATCTACAAATATTCTTGCAGATAGATTAAGAAAATTTCTAGATTCTGGGGTGATTGAGAAGAAAATATATCAGCATAAGCCAGCAAGGTATGAATATCATTTAACTAAGAAAGGTAGAACTGGTTATTTAGCAGCTATCCATTTATATTTTTGGGCTAATAAATGGATGATTAATGCTTCCAATAATCCTATCTCCTTGATGCATGTTCCATGCAATAAACCCCTAGAGATTGAAACTATTTGTAATTCCTGCGATGAAGTTGTTGATCCGTCTAAAGTATCAATAGCAGACCTTTTAGACGTTTCGATTGCTTGATACTTTCATTATTAGACTTATAATCATTTTATGAGCAGTAAAGTATATATATTAGGCGGTTACCAAACAGATTTTGCTCAGAATTGGGCAAGAAATGAATTAGATCTTTTTGATGTATTCAAAGATACTGTCCACAAGGGTTTAAACGAAACGAATCTTGAACCAAAAGACATCGAGGTGGCTCATGTCGGTAATTTTACTGCCGAACTTTTCTGCAATCAAGGACATCTAGGTGGCTTTTTTGTTTCTTCCGATCCAGCTTTTTATTCAGGCATTCCAGCATCAAGGCATGAGGCTGCATGCGCTTCTGGAAGCATTGCTACTTTAGCAGCCTCTGCAGAGTTAGAGTTAGGTCGATATGATTTAGCGGCGGTCATTGGTATAGAGCAAATGAAAAATGTTAGCGCTCATGAAGCTGCAAATAATATAGGAGGTCCAGCAATGTGGTCTGGGCATGAATGCCAAAATATAGAATATCCATGGCCTCATATGTTCAGTCTATTAACTGAAGAATATGACAAGCGTTACTCTTTGGATGAAAAATATTTATCTAGAATTTCAGAAATTAATATTTCCAATGCAAAGAGAAATAAAAACTCTCAAACTAGAGGCTGGACATTTGATAAGAATTCTTTTTTAAGATCAGATGAACACAATCCTGTGATCGAAGGAAGAACTAGAAAAACTGATTGCGGTCAAATTACTGATGGCGCAGCAATCATCTTTCTTGCTTCGGAAAAACGAGCAAATCAATATGCTAAAGATAACAATATTCAAATTAACGATATCCCATTTATTAAGGGTTGGGGCCATAAAACTGGTCCAATCACGCTTCAGGAAAAAATTAACTATAGTAAAGACAACGACTATGTATTCCCTCATGTCAAAGATGCCATTGATGATGCTTTTAAACGAGCATCAATGCCTGGTGTTGAGTCGGTGGATGGTATCGAAACCCATGACTGCTTTTCATCAACAGAATATATGGCTATTGATCATTTTGGTATAACTGCTCCCGGAGAAAGTTGGAAGGCAATTGAGTCTGGTGAGATAGAAGCAGATGGTAATATACCAATTAATAGCAGCGGAGGTCTTATTGGCTTAGGTCATCCTGTAGGTGCGACAGGCGTCAGGATGTTATTAGATTCTTATAAGCAATGCACAAATAAAGCTGAGGATTATCAGATTGATAACGCCAATAATATTGCAACATTAAATATTGGAGGAAGTGCTACGACTGTAGTTAGCTTCGTGGTTGGCACTTAGTTAGAATAAATCTTTTAGATTTCTTCTTAGTACTTTGCCAACAGGGTTTCTAGGCAGATCTTTAATGATTTTAATATCTTCAGGAAACTTATATTTAGCTATTCCTAGTTCTTGTAAAAATGCAGTGATATCTTTTAGCTCTAGCTCTGCACCTTCTTGAAGAACTGCCACAACTCCAACCTTTTCACCCAATAGCTCATCATCATAGCCTGTTACAGCAACATCAAGGATTGAGGGATGTGATATTAATAGGTAGTCAAGTTCTTCGGGTGATATATTCATTCCACCCCTTATAATTAAATCTTTGCAACGCCCGCAATACTTATAAAATTTATTATTTGTTTGATCAGATGAGATTTCGAACATATCACCTGTTCTAAAAAAACCTTGGTCATCAAAAACTTCTATATTTGCTTCAGGTGCATTCCAGTAGCCATCAAAGACTGTTGAGCCTGCAATGAGAAGTTCGCCAGGTAATTCTGCTTTGGTTATCTCTTCATTTGTTTCTAGGTCAATTAACTTAGTTTTAATTGTTTTAGATATAGGGTTATTCCATTCAAAACCTTCAACACCAAATCTTGGAAAATATACAGCTCTTAGGGCAGGATCTTCAACATCATCTCTAGTACTAAATAGGCTCATACCCTCATTTGATCCAAAAATATTTTGTATCGTAATGTCATGCTCATTTTGAAAAGTTTCTACCATCCATTCTGATAAAGGTGCGCCACCACAACCAATAGATCTTAAGTTAGTTAAATCTAAATTCTCAAATAGAGTCTTATTGTTCAATAGCATATTCATAATTGCGGGAGCAGCTATGGTGTAATTTACTTTCTCTTCAGCCATTTGATTTAAATATATCTGCAAATCGAATGGATGATGCTGAATCAGCTTGCCTTGGCAAATCAACCAGTTAAATAAAAACCCACCTATGCTTGCCATATTAACTAGTGGAAAAGGATTTAAAAGTATGTCCCCTTTTTGCGTATTAGCCAGATGATATGCTGCTCTTGCCATGGTTCCCCAAAGATTATGACTTCTAGGAACACCTTTAGGAGTTCCAGTTGTGCCTGATGTCCAGCAAATTGTTAAAATATCATTTGAAGAGTAATCCATTACTTTAAGATATGCGTCTATCTCATCATCATTGTTTTTAGTAGGAAATGTACTCAAATCCACAAATCCTTCAGCTGCGCCAATTGAAAGGAGGGTATGATCTTTGTTGAAAGCAGGATATATATCTTTAGTGAAATTTTTTCCATTAAATATTCCAATTCCAATGTATCCTTTTGGGTTAATGTCATGAATAATTTTTTCTAATTCATACTTACCATATTGAACAGGAACTGGTGAAATAATAATTCCTAGCTTTGACATTGCTATGTAAAGGATTGCAAGCTCTACAATATTTGGAAGCTGTAAAATTATCTTGTCATCTTTTCTGAAGCCTAGTTCGAATAAAATAGATGCGTAATTATCTACTTCTTTTTGCACATCCAGAAAACTAAGTCTTCGGGGCTTACTATTTGTAAATAACTCTCTATTGGGAGCGTCAACTAAAGCTTCCTTGCTACCAGATTCAGAGCAAGCCTCTATGAAAAGTGAGTACAAGGTATCAGAATTCCACCAGCCATTATCGGTGTATTCTTTGATTCTAGATTCAGGTGTTAGTATCATAATGAGTAAATAATTTAGTTACTTGTTTAAGAGAACTAATGTAACATATTCCATTATTTATAATAAATAATTGTATTTAATTTAACATTATATAATTATTAAGAGGTATGAACTAAGGGAATAAAATTTTATGTTTGATGTTAAGTTAATCGGAGGAGCGCTGGGTGCTGAATTGCGCGGCGTAGACTTAACAAAGGACCTCTCAACTTCAGTTCTTTCAGAAATTAGGAAGTTGCTAATTAAACATGAGGTAATTTTTTTTAGAGATCAAGACATATCTCACATTCAGCATAAACAAATGGCTGACTTTTTTGGCCCTTTGCAAACACATCCAGCATATGGAACCATCAAAGATTTTCCAGAGATACAGATTTTAGAAAGTACTGCTGAAAAACCTACAAAAATAGAGGAGTGGCATACAGACATGACTTTTAGAAAACATCCACCTATGGGCTCAATTCTAAGGTCTAAGGTTTGCCCACCAAGTGGAGGCGATACCTTATGGTCAAGCATGACCGCAGCATATAATGCCTTATCTAGTCCAATGAAAGATCTTTTAAAAAATCTCACAGCTGAACATGATTTCTCTTATGGATTTAAAGAAAGTTTAGCTGAGCCTGGCGGTAAAGAGAGATTAAGAGACGCTGTGTTGCAAAATCCTCCAGTGATTCATCCAGTGATTAGAAAACATCCTGAAAGTGGCAAAAGTGTAATATTTGTAAACTCATTATTCACAACAAAAATTATTGAATTACCTAGAAATGAAAGTGATGCAATCTTGAAGTTTTTATATGAACATATCAAAACTCCTGAATTTACATGTAGATTTAGCTGGAAGCCAAACTCCATAGCTTTTTGGGATAACAGAAGCACTCAACACAAGCCAGTTAATGATTATTTCCCAGCACACAGGATGCTAGAAAGAATTGCAATAGATGGAGATAAACCTTACTAATTAAAGTATTTTAATCTTCTTCCTGTCTTTACCGACTTAAAAAAAAACCTTATATTGAAGTATTAAAAACACACATATAAGTATTTAATGAATTTTGAGACAATCATATTAATATTGCAGACTGTAGGACCATTTACAGTTCTAGTCACAGTGTATTTTTTGGTCACTGAGCTCAAAGAACAGAACAGGGTTGCTCGAGCGAATGCAAGACAAAACATTGCAGATTCCCATCAAAAAGTTGCCCTGGCTGGCATGAAGCCAATCCTGGTGACAACTAAAATTAAACTTAGAAATAATGAGGAGTTAACCAAAGAAGAAAATGCTGTATACCTAACATATTTTAGTGTCATGCTTCGAGCAAGAGAAAATCAATTTTATCAATTTAAGATCGGCATGCTAGATGAAGAGGAGTGGAGTGCTATGTTAATTTCATTTAAGACTCTTTTTAAAGAACCTAAACATCTAGAAATTTGGGATTTTATTAAAATTACTTTTGCAGAAGATTTTGTTGAGCTTGTTGATGATCAAATTAAACAGAGTAAATTATACGGCTGAAAAATCATGCAAAAAGATCAAGAATTAAATTACCTCACAAAGTCACTGCTTCATCATCCAAGCCCTTATATTATTTATGAGCTAGATGGATCTATAGCATGGGCTAATATTGCAGCAAACTATATTTTTAACTTACAAAGTTTAGATGAACTTTCGGTTGTAAAAATTGATGATCAGGTAAAAAATAATTTTGGTGATCTAGATTCAATTGCTCTTTATTATGATACTCCGATAGAAATTTCTCTAAGAAATATTAACTTTTTTATGAGAACACGCGTCCACATGATTCCAGTAGATATATCTAGCGGTATTATGCTCATCGAATTACTCTGTTCTTCACGATCAGGTCTAGATGCTTTAAGAAAAACAATTGATTGCATTGAGCAT
>Ga0209252_1001899_pt1 | contig 13110 bp, 9 predicted proteins | sample SaaInlV_135m_DNA_3_FD_184673 | JGI IMG/M metagenome (GOLD analysis project Ga0209252, IMG submission 184673) | Marine microbial communities from expanding oxygen minimum zones in the Saanich Inlet - Saanich Inlet SI074_LV_100m_DNA (SPAdes) (version 2) | ecosystem: Environmental > Aquatic > Marine... | reverse complement strand
TGTAAGAGAGGTGATCAACAAAGATGTGATGACCGCTTTTGTAGACATCGGCATCACGCTTTTACTCTTCATGGCCGGAATGGAAGTCGATATTCCCGGATTGATCAAACGATGGAAACTACTACTGATTAACGGTTTTGGCCAGATCATCGGTCTTTTCGGAATCGCTGCAGCTCTGGGATTGCTGTATGTCGGCATTGACGCGGATTATATGGTTGCTGCAGGTTTGCCAGCAGAAAACGCCGCACCTGCTTTAATTTATTTTGCACTCTGTCTCACCTTGTCTTCCACGATCCTCGTAATCGGCACGCTCAAAAGCACCGGACAAATTGGCCAGGAACACGGTCAAGTCGCGCTCGGGCTAATGGTGCTGCAGGATATTGTAGCAGTGGTTGCACTCGCCATTCTCGGCAGTTTGAATCCTGACAAAGTCGGTGGTGCATCTTTGGGTGTGGAAGTTGCGATGATTTTCGGAAAAATGATCGGTTTGGCAATTGTGCTTTATTTTGTCACCAAGTACCTGCTCAATCCTCTCTTTAAATTCTTCGCTCATTCAGGCGAGTTACTTTTCATTGGAACTTTAGGTTATGGAATGGGAGTGGCAGCACTTTGTGAAGTGATACATTTTTCTTCCGGAATCGGTGCCTTTTTTGCGGGCGCTACTCTTGCGGCACTACCATACCGACACGAAATTGAAGACAAAGTAGAACCACTGAAAGCCTTCGGTATTATCCTCTTTTTCATGGGACTTGGTTTCGATATTTCTGAATTAAAACCTGAACAAATGCTGGGCGGTTTAACAGAAGGTTTTATACTTGCGGTTTTAGTTGTAATCCTGACAATTCCGTTAATGCTTTTTTTAGGATACATGAGTCGTTTGAGTGGAAAACCGTCTTTTCTGATGGGATCAATCATTAACCAAAGTTCGGAGTTTTCACTGATGCTGGCAGTACTTTGCTGGCAGTACAAACTCTTTGATCCACATCTGTTTATTGTGATTACATTGGTGGTACTGATTTCATTTTTCTTTTCTTCACTTGGTCACCAGTTTCTTGATCCTCTTTATGGAGTATTTTCCAAAACGCTGAGCTTCATGGACGGACGATCCACTGCCGCAGCAGAATCTGGGGATGAAGAGTTTGTGATGGACGGTCATGTAGTCATCATGGAATATAACGAATTGGCGATTGAAATTGCCGACTTCTATGCCCAACGTGGACAGCAGGTTTTGTTGTTGGATCTTGATCCGGACATTACAGATTATTTCAAGAATCAGCATGGTCACAGTAACATCCATGCACATTACTCTAATATGGCTGATCCTGATGTGTGGGAAGATTTAGCATTTAACAAAGCTAAAATTGTGATTTCCTGTATGGATGGTGGTCAGGAAGCAGAAATGGCTATTTCACGCTGGCTAAAAAAAGAATCACCGGATGTCCCTTTTATCGCTGCTACCTCTTCTCATGAAGAAACTTTGGAGTTGTACGAAGCAGGTGCGCGTTATGTGATACAGACAGAATATCTGGCGGCAAAGTCTTTCCGTGAAATTTTTGAAACAGAAATCACAAAACCACTCAAAGATGCATTCCGTGAAACTGGTGAGAATCATTTTTCAGAAACTAAAAAAATACAAGAGGGTCTAGGCGACGCTTTTGCTAAAGCCTAATTTTATGCTCAACAACATACGAAGAGGTCTCATGTCTAAATCAATTTACTTCAAATTCTCGGCAATTTTAGCCGTTGTACTTATAGTTGCGCTGCCTGCATATGCAGGAGGTGGAGGCTGGTTCATTAAACCTTTGGGATTAATGCTAGGTGGTGCAATGCTACTCACGATATTACTGACGAAACTCAAGCAGACAAATATTCTGTCTTTTGTAATCATGGGTTACATCATGGCCAGTGTTGCAGGACTTCCGGAAACAACTTTGGATGAATTAAATGAACACTACAGTGGTATTCGCTCCATTTTAGGGGGATTCCAGCAAATCGGTATTGTGCTGATTCTCTTCATGGCGGGATTGCAGTTCAACCTGAAGGACATTACCAAACGGCTCAATCTGATTCTTGTTAATGGAGTTGGTTACATGGGTCTTGGTTTTCTGCTATTTTTTTGGGCAGCAGCTCGATTTGCGGGAACAGAAGGTTTCAGCGAAAGTATCTATTTCGCACTTTGTCTTGCCGTTCCTTCAAGCATCCTTGTTGCGGCCGCTCTTGAAAACAGCGGTGCCGAAGAAACTCTACAAGGTCAAATATCAACCGGAATAACTGTCCTGAGTTCTCTAGCGGCAATGATACTCATTGCAAAGTTAAGTGCCACCGGGATAGTCAGTCAATATGCCGAAGGCTCAGCTCTCTTTTCCTCGTTTGATATTCACAAAGAAACCATGGTTTTCAACCTCTGGTTAACCGAAGAACTGGTTCTTTTGGTAGTTATACTAATGATCCTCTCTAAGGTTGTTCTGGATCCAGTTGTGCGTTATTTACTGCGTTCATCAGAACTCCTCTTTGTCAGCGCGCTCGGGTACTGCATGGGTATTGCGGCAATTTGTGGATACATTGGGATATCTCCGGAAGCAGGAGCTTTCTTTGCCGGAATTTCTGTAGGAACCCTGCCTTATAGACTTGATATTGAGGACAAAGTAGGTCCCCTGAAATCATTTGGAGGAGCCTTGTTTTTCCTGACGCTTGGTGTAGAAATGGCAACAGTGCAATCATCTAACTTCAGCAATAACCTAGGAGCAATTATTCCATTGCTGCTTTTGGTAGTTTTGATCAAACCGGTTTTTTTAATCCTCACCGGATATGCGGCAAAGCTCAAAGGGCGTACCGCTTTTCTAATCGGCACAACCTTAAATCAGTCTTCAGAAATTTCGATCATAGTTGCCTTATTGGCGTGGAAAGCAAATGTATTCAATGATCGTCTTTTTGCGATTGTTATTGCGGTTATTCTTCTTTCACTCTTTTTCTCCGCAATTGGGCATGCAATTCAGCCAGGACTCTATAATACTTTCAAAGGCCTTGTCGGCTTCCTGAACCGTGATACTTCAGCTGCTGAATTAGAGAATCAGGACCAGGTAGTCCTCAAAAATCATGTGGTTCTACTTGGATTTAACGAAGTTGCCCAGGCAATTGGTGAGCTTTATGAACCTAAAGGTGAACGTGTTTTATTGATCGACATAGATCCGGAAATAATCAAGTATTTTGAGGCACGTAAGGATTCCAATATTGATCCGGTTTATGCCGATCCTTCAGATCCTAATGTGTGGAAAGAATACAAACTGAGTGAGGCAAAAGTTATAATTTCCTGTACCGGCAGTGACGTTGACGCGGATGTAGAACTTGCGAGCTTCATCAAGCAGACTGCTCCTAATCTGCCTGTTTTAGCGGTTACTGCATCTCATGAGGATTCTTTAAAACTCTACGAGAGTGGTGTACGCTACGTTATTCAGACTGATCACCTTGCCTCAAAAACCTTCAGAGATGTCTTTACGGCAGAAATAGACAAGCCGACTACTGAATCATTTGTGGAAGAAGGCAGCAGTCACTGGAAGGATACCCGTTCTATTAAGGATGGTTTGGGAGAGATATTCAAACTTGTCTAAGCTTAGTTCGGTTTAGTATTTTTGTGTTATAAGTATTAGACAAGCTCAGAATCTAGCTCTTACATTAGGCGCGCGCAGTTGATTTGCTCGAAACTGTTCAATACGCTTGTGCCCGAGCTTGATAAGATTTTCAATTACTTCTTTGGAAACATCTATAGCAGTAGCAATTTCAAAGAGAAATTGTTCTTCTCTCTCATCAAAACTTCTGTCAACAGTAGCAATATTGAGCAAGCTTTCAAGTATATGCTCTTTATCTTTTTTGCTGAATTTAATTTCCGCAAGTGGTGGAGCCTGCCAGCGTAGAATATATTCCTCCAGTTCCTGAATCTTCTTATTATCCTTAACCAGACGAATAGCGGAGTGCAGGAATGAACGTTCATGCAGATCTATATGTTCATCCACCATAACCATCCCTACCACTGCACTCGCGAACCAAAACAATTGCTCAGCTGTCATTCGACCCACCAGTTCCATGTCAAACTCCGGTGTTTCATGCTCAGCGGTGTTCATTCGGATTTTCCGCAAAACTCTAGTGCTTTTAAGTGCTTTACGGGCATTCTCACTTCCGTATTTTGCTGCTTCCTGGAACCAATGATATGATTCATCTAAATTCCGCTCTACACCTTTTCCATTGAAATTCATCAGACCAAGATTATATTTTGCTCTGGTATGATGTAGGATTGCTGCTTGATGGAAGCAATGATATGCTTCTTCATGATCATCTTCATGTTCGATCAACTTCAGCCCCTTCCGGAACAGTTTCTCTGCCTCTGCGGATGGTTTAACATCCACTTGTGGATGGTCCGTCTCATCGATATAATCCTCTTCAAAACCGTTTTGCAGCGCAGCTGATTTTACAGGAGCAATAAAAACCAGGCGATCACCCGGATTTACCAGAAGTTCAGGATGTGGATTAACCAACAGTTTATTTGTCTGACTACGGATCAATCCAACTAAAAGTTCATTTTCATTTTCCTTCAATTCAATAATTGTAGAAAGCCAACTTTTACTTTCCGATTCCTGATTTAACTTACGTACATGGAGACTCTGGGTAGTAGATTCCTCTAAAATAATTTCTTCAATCAAAGTACCTAGTCCTGGATTTAAAGCAGACTGGGAAAGTATTGGAGAAATCAACTCTTCCGGATCAAGACAGTAATCACAACCAACTTTAAAGAGTTGTTGATCAAAGTCTTCCTTGTGATAGGTTGCTACTGTAAAAACCTCTCCATCAGTTGCCTCTTCCAATCTCAGTACAGACATGAGGTTCTGTCCATCATCGGCATGATCAATAAATGCAACTTTAGCCTCAGTTGCACGAGCCTGTTTAAATAATTTTTCTGAGTTTGAGTTTCCTTCTATCCACTCAACATCCAGATTATCGGGCAGTTCATCTATAACAGAGATTTCGGATAGCACGACAATTTTCTCCGGCTGATTTCTTTGACTCATTTCCAGCAAACAGCGATTAATGAACACAAGATTGTCAGAACTTATCAAAATGTGACCGTCAAGTCCAATTTCATCCATGCCTATCACTTCGATCGCGTGCTCTTCCAGATCACCTTTTGGCCTGTCTGGAGGAGTTTCAATCTGCATTATTAAACAGCTTTTCGGTATTTCGAATGACGCATCCGGGTTAATCATTACCACTTCATTGATCAATACAGCAAGAGGCATTATACCCTGCTTCTGTTTTTTCTTTTTGATTAGTTCCAGCCAGGTACCGCCTATGTTTGCAGGATCCGGTTTTCTCGCAGCAATGAGGTGTCCATGTGAGCCGTTGATCAATTCTTTGATCCATTCAGGTGCTCCCTGAGAATGAAAGGCTAACAGCATCAATGGAACATAAAGATCATATGGATCCAGTGCATGGTCACAGCCTACATCTTCAAAATATTTCCTGAACTCACGGCCAACGTACTGTGCTTGGGTAACTATCCTGCCATCACTTAACGTCTCCAACTGCAGGACTGTCATCAGGGCGTAACTGTTATCCTTAAAATTAACATAAGCAACTTTCGCTTTTGCGGTCGCTGCTTTCCGTAAAACATTCAGATCAAAAGAATCTCCGGTAACCCATTTAATTTTGTTATAAGAAGTTGCGATAAGTGGATGTTCAACTGTCGGAGATATCAGCGCAATCTTATCTTCCTTTACATATTGTTGATTTTGAGAAATTATTTCGAGCATCCAGGTAGGATCATCAGAACATATAAGTATATGCCCTTTCATTTTCAATGAATCAAGACCGCGGTCACGTCCAGATCGAAACTGCTGGAATTTGTCTGTCACCATAGACACAACAATTGAAAAATTAATTAAACCTGCCGCCATTACCAGGAAAGTAAATACCCGACCCGAAATAGTAACAGGTGCCATGTCTCCATATCCGACTGTGGTAAAAGTTACTACTGTCCACCAGAGGGAGTTGAATAATGAGCTGAACTTGCTCTCAGCACTACCGGTTAAGATGTACTCAAAAAAATAAATTCCGAAAGTTGAGCTCAACAAAAAAGTTGGAATCAACACAATTAAAAATATACGGATTTTCATAATTGTTATCTAAATAATTGTATTTTCATGATTTTATAAATAACTATCTGTCAATAAGCTGAATAATGTCAGCCAATTCTAATACTGCCTGAATATTTTTCCTGTTCTAAAGAATTCAACTTTATTAAATTTTCAAGGTTTTTTGCAAATAAATGCTCTATTTACATGCAAATATTGGGACACAATTAATCTTTGGCTTTAAAGAGAATGACTGCCGACTCAATTCAAGAAAGAAGACATAAAATTATTACTGAATAAAACAAGGACGGAAGAGCATGAAAATTTATTGATCTGGGCAGCAGAAGTTAGCTAAATAGCGTGAAACAGTAATGAAACCTTCATACATCCACATTTCAATCTATCTTCTTTCGAATCCTCTGATTGGTTAGGAGATGAAAGATTGTTCTCTACGTGTATCAGATGATATTGGAGAAGATAAGTCGGACATTTATCAGATTGTTAGGCCTCTTGCTTCTTATTACATTTCTCCACTAAAAGAAAAATAGACAGATTGCTTATCAAAATCAGAATCATGATTCGAATCATCATGTGTTTACAAATTAATTATAACATCTTATTATAATAGTGTAAGATTATGAGTTAATGGGAAAATGACACTAATTCAATCTAATAGATAATCACGAAATCCTTTAAAATTTCGGAATACACAGATTTTAATTTAATAAAGCATAAAGAGTAAAAAATAAATGATTTTTATCCGTAATTTCATAACCTTGTTGAGTGTTTTGCTGGTTGTTCTGCTATTTTCCTCTTGCAGAAAATTAGATAAAGAAGGGCCTGCCACTGCAACTGTCAGTATTAAGGTAAACCATAGTCGGTCATCTTCGAGAATGGCTGGAACCATCACAAGTTTTACAGCAGCTGTGGATACTGAATTAATAGCACTTGTTCCTGACAACACCACCTTTAACCAACAATATTTGTCACTGGAAAATCGATATCAATTTGCTTTGACTGATCTGAGTAATGACACAGTTACCCTGACTGTACCTCTTGATACTGGAATTAAAATTTATTCCTATGCTTATATAGGTGATAGTTATACTTTAAGTGAACTTAAAAACACAGCCATTCGGGCAGAACAGTTTGGAGAAACCAATTCATTTACCATCAGCAGTGGTGATACATCAAAAGAAGTCAGTCTTAAATATTTTTTTCCTGCACAAATGGGTGGATCAATACAAGGAATTGAACTTAGTCTTTCTACTGCAGTAACAACACTTGCAGGAACTGGATCTTCAGGATCTGCTGACGGTACTGGGACTGCTGCTAGCTTTGGTGCTACATATGGTGGAATAACATCAGATGGAACGAACCTCTATACCGCAGATTATAATAGTAGTAAAATTCGAAAGATAGTTATTGACAATGGAACAGTTACTACCCTTGCTGGATCGACTAGTTTTAGTCGGCCTATAGGGATTACGACTGATGGAACTAATCTTTATGTTGTAGAATATACTGGTCAGCGTATTCGTCAGATAATTATTGACAATGGAACAGTAACAACCCTTGCAGGTTCTGGTACTGCAACAGTAACCGGCCAATCACCTGATGGTACAGGGACAGCGGCTAGTTTCAATAACGCTCTTGACATCACAACAGATGGAACAAATCTCTATGTTGCTGATGGTTCTAACAATCTTATCCGTCAGATAGTTATCTCTACGGGAGTAGTAACGACTCTAGCAGGTTCAGGATCAGGAAGTTCATCAAATGGTACAGGTACTGCCGCTAGTTTTAATAGACCTTGGGGAATAACAACAGATGGAACTAACCTATATGTTTCTGAATATAATGGTCATAATATCCGTCAGATAGTTATTGACAATGGAACAGTGACAACTCTTGCAGGCTCAGGATCTTCTGGATCTGTGAACGGCACAGGTACAGCGGCTAGTTTTAACGCACCAATGGGAATAACAACTGATGGAACTAACCTATATGTTGCCGAATATACTGGTCATAATATCCGTCAGATAGTTATTGACAATGGAACAGTGACAACTCTTGCAGGCTCAGGATCTTCTGGATCAGCAGACTTAACAGGGACTGAAGCTAGTTTTAACAGGCCCTCTGGAGTTACTACTGATGGTAATGACTTATATGTTATAGATAATTCTAATTACCTAATTAGAAAGATTGAGTAGTAATGAATTGTGACTGAGAGAATTAAAAGAGGTTTCACCTAACTGCTCCAGTATGCTCCACTTCCAAAAACAACATGGAGCAGCTAAATTGGCCAAGACTGTGATTGCTGGAAAACTGCAGAGTGAAATTAGTTTTTATAATCAGACTTGGATAACCCAAATCGTATGATATTAACTGAAACTGGAGAAACTGAAGCAGACCATGGATAATATATGGAATTTATGGGAAGTGAAGTTCAAGATGGTTGGTTAGCTCAAACAATTTCTTCATTAGCAGAAGAACCAAAATTCTCGTGGTCAGAAATTCATGGTAGCTGGCAATAATAAAGTATCTTTAATAAATAGATATGTAAGGGAATTCTTTAAGTCCCACTGTTGCATTCTCCAGGGGGTGCAACTATGAATCTACATACATTTGCTCCCCACTAATTCTTCACAGTCAGATACCCTCAATAATATCCACATTCTTGTAATACAAACAGATTGATGCAACAAATTGGCTTAACTTAAGCCAATTGTGTTAACCTGATGAGAGAAAAATTAATATTTTATATACCTTTTCTTGACCATCTTATACCATTCTGGTATTACCATATTTAATTGAAAATAAATTGTAAGGGACAAGAATGGATATTCGTATAGAAGATGACATACCAGAGCCAGCAAGAAACGTTCTAGGCGAGCCAATGGATCTGTGCTGTGAAAAACCATTGACAGGTTTTTACAGGAACGGAAGATGTGATACAGGACCGGATGATCATGGTGTTCATACAGTATGTATTCGTGCATCATCTGAGTTTCTAGAATATTCAAGTTCAGTTGGTAATGATCTGAGTACACCTATGACTGAATTTGGATTCCCTGGTCTACAGGAAGGTGACCGCTGGTGCTTATGCCTAGCACGTTGGAAGCAAGCATACGATGTTGGAAAAGCACCTCATATATATTTAGCTTCAACACATGAAGCATCTCTAGATTTGGTTCCATTGGAAATTCTTCTTGGATTTGCTGTAGATGTTAACTAACAAATACTAATAAAATTTACATGTCATCGAAAGAAATTGATCGTAAAATAGCTGTTATCTTCGCTACTGATGTTGTTGGCTACAGCAAGCTCATGGAAAATGACGAAGATCAGACCATTAAAACAATAAGAGCCTGTAAAGAAATCCTTGAAACACTTTTTAAAGAGCATGGTGGCAGAACCTTCAATACGGCAGGTGATTCAATCTTAGCTGAATTTTCCAGTGCTGTTTCAGCTGTCGTCTGTGCCTCAGAGTTCCAGAATCTTATTAAAGAGCGTAACGATGCGAATGACTTTAAGATGAACTTCCGTATTGGTATCAATATGGGAGATGTTGTTAAAGAAGGGCAGGATCTCTATGGTGATGGTGTCAATGTTGCTGCAAGACTGGAGGCCTTAGCTCAACCCAATGGCATAACCTTATCCAAATCTGTTCATGACATGGTTAATAAGAAGACACAGTTCTTATTTAATGATTTGGGGGAACAGAAGGTAAAAGAGAATCAGTTCCATGCATTTGATGTTGTATTAGATCCGTCACACAAGAGAACCATTAAACCCCAATCATCCTCACGAATGCCACTCTACGCTGGTGTTGTGGCTGTTCTGTTAATAGGTTTAGGTAGTATATTTTACTTTAATATATTGTTCCAAAAAAACGAAATAAAAAACGAAATTCATCTTGACTCTGAAAAATTATCTCTACTTATCGTTCCTTTTGTAAATCAATCAGGGAACAATAATAATCAATATATATCCGATGGAATTAGTAGCCATATAGCTACCACTTTGTCCAAAATAGATAAACTTTTTGTTCTTGATAAAAGCTCAGCAGAATTTTTACAAACAAAAAATATTACCGATACTCAACTAAAAGAAAAATATGGTATTCAATTTATGTTGGAGGGGACTATCCAGGTCGTAGAGACAAAAACTAGAATTAATGTTCTGTTAAGAGATTTAAGGAAGAATGAAGTCATTTGGTCTGAAATCTTTGATTACAGAGATCAAGATGTTTTTGAAGTTCAAGATAGCTTAAGTAATTCTATTTTAGAAAACATAATCCCTGGGGTTCTATCCTTGACTGTAGGCGATACACACTCAAAAAGAAAATTTTTGCCTGAGGTGCATATAAACAGGCTTAAAGGAAGGGTGGCATTTGATAGTTTTACGGTAGAGGGTTATTATGAGTATGAAAAATTACTAAATTTAAACAGAGATCTTGAACCAAACAATCTTTATCTGGATATGGATGAAGCTTGGTTTTATATGCTTGGAATATGGCTAGGTCTTTCAGAAAATATAGAAAAAGATGCAAATGAAGCCCATCGGCTGACCTTAAATGTTGTTAAAAAAGATCCTGAATATGCTTATGCTGCTAATCTCGCAGCTATGCTTGAAAGTCAGTATCTTGGTGATCTTGATGCTGCTTGTGGACGATTGGAGAAACTAGAACAGATATCGACTGATGCTTCTAATATTGAAATGACCGCTAGTAGAGCTAGAAATTGTGGAAAATATGAAAAATCGCTCAAGCTTTATGCAAAAGCACTCAAAATGGCGCCACATATTGGTCTTTCGATGAACAAGGCTTATGCTGTAACGTTCCTAATGAATGCTTTTGAAGAAAATAAAACTGATTTTTCAGATGCCAAGGCTTTCATAAAATCTCAAATCAATGAAAATTATTCTGAGGAGAGTCTCAACGAAATGTGGCTAATGATGTTAGCTTATTTGGCAGCCAAGGAAGGTGAGCAGAACTTAGCTCTCGAATACTTCAGTCAACAAGCCCAAATGGGAATTCCAATTACTAAAGAAAGCATCAAAAATTCTAATTTTGTGGGTAAAGAGAATGATGCATTTTTTCAGGATTATGTTGAAACTTTAATGTTACTTGGAATGCCAGAAAAATAAATTTGAATATGAAATTTCACGAAATGATAGTACCAATTTTAAAGCCCCTTGGTTCCTTGGATTAAAAAATAAGAATTTATTTTTATGCCATTAAACAAACTCGAAGAGTTAAAATATTTAACAATTAGGAGTCTCCTTTGGCTATAAGAACCTATAAAGAGCTGCCCGTCTTAATCATCAGCCGAATGATGAAATAGTAGCTATACTCAATAAGAAATTATTGTAAAAAGGTTGAGAATTGTATAGCATTCAGTTCCTAAAACCAACCCCATCATCCCCTGTGAGTAACCCCCACTAATTCTTCTCAGTCAGACACCCAAAAATATAATACCACATTCTCGTAAATGAAACATTTGATTACATATATATCCAATCATAATTAAGAATCCTGCCCCAAAAGTACTACCTATTCAAATCCCACAAATATAGGATATTTTAAACATTTATAGCATTAATGTTGGTAAATTTTGCATTTATGCTATATTGTATACTCAAGCATAAACAAACTCATCTCATTATTATGTTCAAAATAGAGTGGATTCCAAAAGCATTCCGGCAGTTGATAAAGATTAAATTGTTAGGTGACCGCCGAAAGATTGAGGAGAAAGTCGGTTTGCTGGAATCCTGGCCGGAGTGTCCAGAACTGGACATCAAGAAGCTGGTGCAACAATCCGGATACCGTTTACGTTGTGGAGATTGGAGAATTTTGTTTAATGTGGATAACGGGATTCAAATTATTGAAATTCAAGCTGTAAAGAGGCGAAATGAGCGTACTTACTGAAACTCAAATTATTGAACACCAAGGCGTACCAATGTTTGCGGTCGTTCCTTATCAAGAGTATCTACAACTGACCGGAAAACATAATATCCCTCACGAAATAGTTAGTCGTGTAGTACAGGAAGGAATCTCTCTGATCAAGGCCTGGCGTGAGCATTTGGGGTTTACCCAAACTCAAGTTGCTGAGAAAATGGGAATCAAGCAGGCAACCGTTGCCAGAATGGAAAAGGTCAGTTCTAAACCACACCAGGCAACTTTGGAATCTTTGGCAGAGGCAATGAATCTGCATGTTGAACAACTCAAAACAGAGTAATGTAATCTTTGATGCTATACTAAAACTCTGAAATTTATTTTTTAATTTGCAGTAACAATAAATTTATTTATGGTAAGACTGCCCTCACCCAAAACAACCTCTGCGCCTAACTCCAGATCAAGGATATATTCTTCACCACTGACCCAACCAAGCCTTTTCCATTCATCCAGTATAAGCTTCATATCTACTGTACCGCTAAGGTAATCTTCGTCAAAAACAACCGCTGAATAGTCCCAACCGCTATGGTTGGCATTTCTCCAAACCTCGTGAGATGGTGTCAGCGCTAAATTTGCTGAGTTTCCGTTGCCGCCAGAAGGGCTGGGTTCACTACCTTCGTGTAACCAAATCATCACCTCATCTGTAATAGCAGATTGACCACCATCAGGATCGCTCGCCAACCACGTCTCCAAAGCAACGTTAAAGCCGGTAGATGAATAACTTCTCTCCAAATCAAATTCAACTTTGAATTCCTTCAGATTATTTATTTGGATTGGAAATGGCGAATTATTTGTACCGGTTGTGTCCCACGGTTTTCTGCCAATATAGACTTCCTGATATGAACGTACTCCTCCTCTGTACGAAGGCCAACTCCATTCAATCACTGTTCCTGCGGGGTAGTTATCCGTTACAGTTATACAAGCGGTGTAATCTGTACCATTCTGGTAAGTATCTTTACCCCAGACATTGTTAGAAAAACGATAACCATTTGCATCTTTGGTGGCCCAGTCATCACAATATTTTCCTGC
>Ga0209252_1001894_pt1 | contig 13116 bp, 9 predicted proteins | sample SaaInlV_135m_DNA_3_FD_184673 | JGI IMG/M metagenome (GOLD analysis project Ga0209252, IMG submission 184673) | Marine microbial communities from expanding oxygen minimum zones in the Saanich Inlet - Saanich Inlet SI074_LV_100m_DNA (SPAdes) (version 2) | ecosystem: Environmental > Aquatic > Marine... | reverse complement strand
ATCGTTTTCATCGGCGTACTCAATACCGTACTGATGTCAGTACTTGAACGGACACATGAGTTTGGCGTGCTAAAAGCCATTGGCAGCAGGCCAGCAACAATTACAGTGATGATTTTGTTAGAGACAACACTCCTCGCCTTTTTAAGTGTCGTCGCAGGGATCATACTGGCCATTCCAATCATCTACTGGTTTGCAAACGTGGGCTTCGCAATGCCCGAGCCGGTTGATGTCGGCGGTATTGCTTTTCAACACATGAAAGGAGAATTTTCACTTCAGGTATTCCTTTTACCGTTGCTATTTATCCTTTCATTCGCAATAGTGGTGGCGATACTTCCCGGTATTCGCGCAGCCAGAGTGCTGCCAACCGAAGCGATGAGGGGGTAAATGATGTTGACCTACAAACTGGCACTCAGGAATATCTTTCGCAACACCCGCAGAACAATACTCACAGTGATGCTGATAGGCTTCAGTCTAGCTGCACTCATTCTGACTGATGCCGTTACCAGCGGCATGATTAAGGTCATGGTAGAGAGCGTGACCAAAACTATCTCCGGGGAAGCGCAGATACATAAAAAAGGGTTTCGCGAAAACCTCGACATAGACCTATATCTCGAAAACTCATCAACGATCGAAGGTCAGCTAGCTGCAGACGACAGAGTCAAAGCCTACAGTCCCAGAGTGATTGCCGCGGGTATGATCTCATCCTCGTACAACGTTTCCAGTGGCGCTGTTTATGGCGTTGATGGAGAGCAAGAAGCCACTGTCAGCAAGCTCAAAGAAGCAATTGTTGAGGGCGAGTATCTTTCGGACAGCCCTACCGAAATTTTGATTGGCAGGCCTATGGCTGAGTTGCTAGAGATCGGCCTTGGCGACAGAATCGTCATCACATTAGCAGAGGCTGATACCGGTGAGCTTTCACAAGCATTGTTCAGAGTATCCGGTGTTTTCTTTTTTGGGATGCGGGAGTTTGATGAAAATTTAGTTTTTGTGAATATTGATAAAGCCCGAGAGGTCGTCAATATTGGCAACGCGAGCCATGAAATTGCTCTTCTTTTTCATGGCTCGGACATTGCCGCGATCGACACGCAGGCGGTGCTCAGCGAACTGAACCAGGGAGACATTGAAGCCCTAGACTGGCGTAGCCTGTTCCCAGAAATCACTTCAGTGCTTGAGCTGTCTGGCTTTTCCTCGGTGATTATTGGTTCAATTTTGTTTTTGCTAGCCAGCCTGGGTGTCATCAACTCGATGTTCATGTCTATCTATGAGCGCATCTACGAATTTGGTGTAGCAAAAGCGATAGGCACAAAACCTAGGCAATTGCTTCAGTTGATACTATTTGAAGGATTTCTTATCGCGTTAATCAGTTGCGCATTTGGTATCGCTGTTGGTGGCAGTCTTGGTCTGTACTACGAAATCAATGGTATACCTTTGGGAGAATTTGAATTTGCCGGCGTTGCATTGAGCAACGCCATTCCCACTGTGCTTTCGATCAACCAGTTTACCCACTTTCCCATTTATGTCATTTTACTCACGCTCACGGCGACACTTTATCCCGCGCGCTTTGCGGCAAAAATTGTTCCCTCGGAAGCGTTGCAGAAGAGCCTGTAGGAATCTATATGTCATCCGTTATCACTACGAAAAATCTCAGCCGTCACTTTCAGGATGGAGAAAACATCATCAAGGCTGTGGATGATGTTTCCTTGAATATTGAGGCCGGTGAGTTCACAGCGATTATTGGTCCTTCCGGCTCCGGCAAGTCCACATTGCTAAACTTAATTGGGGGCCTCGACAACCCAACTAGCGGCGCAGTCGAATTATCAGGCACAGACATAGCAAAAATGTCTGGTTCCGCTCTCTCGGATTTTCGCAGGGATCATATCGGTTTCATTTTTCAATCCTACAATTTAATTCCGGTGCTCTCTGCCGAAGAGAATATCGAGTACATTATGCTGCTACAGGGTGTTGATACTGCAACGCGTAAAAAACGCGTAAGAGAGATGCTACATGTTGTCGGACTTGAGGGGCTGGGTGATAGACGTCCCTCACACCTATCAGGTGGACAACAGCAGCGCGTTGCCATAGCCAGAGCAATGGCGTCACATCCGGACATCATTCTTGCAGACGAACCAACCGCAAATCTCGACTCAAAGACCGGGATTGCGCTTCTGGAAGTAATGAAATCACTGAACGAAGATCGCGGAATGACGTTTATTTTTTCCACTCACGACAACAAAATCATGGATCGAGCGCGCAGGTTAGTGCATGTGCTAGACGGCAAGGTCGATCAAGAAGAACTCAAGTAGATAATGGCTATGCAGCTCGACCGGCTACGCAGTTTTTGCTGTTTAAAATGGTGGGCGTTATTCTTGGGCACACTCCTCTCACAATGTCTGCTCTCTTTTGATCTTCATGCCGCTGAGATTAATTTCTCGGGGTATGCAAAAAGCTACAACAGTTGGCAGGAACGGATCGATTTACCCTTATTACAAACAGATACATCTTTACAAAGTCAAAACAGCCTTCGGTTGACGCTCGAAGGGTTTGGTAAAACCGCAGGTGTCGATTCGGTTTGGCAACTACATTACGAGGTAAGCCCGATCATTTCGTCGGTCTCATCGAATCTGAGTGACAGCACCTTCTCAGCCTCAAGCGACGCGTATCGGCTCACCGATTTGAGATCTACCGTAGGGGCAGAGACCTCCAAAAGGCGAATTCAGCAAAACCTAGACAGATTCAATCTCCAGTTAAATTTTGCAGCAGGTGACCTAACGGTAGGACGACAAGCCATTGCATTTGGCGCAGCAAGGTTTATTAATCCCACAGATGTATTCCTTCCGTTTGATGTCAGAACCTACAACACAGAATACCGAACAGGCATTGACGCGATCAGGTTTCAGAAACCCTTTGGCCAACTCGGCGAAATTGATTTCGGCTTGATACTCGGTCCAGATGGCAAAGCAACTTCGTCTGCAGCTTTTGGCCAAGTAAAAACGAATATTGAAGGAAGTGATGTACACGTAACGGTGATGCGGTTTGCAGAACAGAACCTGATTGGTTTGGGCTTGCAGACAGCGCTGTGGGATTTTGGCGCATGGTTTGAGACAGCAAGTGTCTCAGGTGCTAAGGACTACTGGCGGGTCTCACTTGGACTGGATTATGCGTTCACTGAATCGACGCTCGCGATGGTTGAATATCACTATAATGGCGCTGGCACGGACGAAGTCGCTAGCTACCTCACGCAGACGAATCAGATACCCTACACGCAAGGGGGTGTTTTCCTGCTAGGTGAAAACTATATTATTCCGGCAATATCGATACAGCTATCTCCTCTCTTATCAGCGGGATTGCAGGGGGTATTTAATCTTGATGATAATTCTACTTATCTTTCAGCATCTTTGAACTACAACGTCAAAGAGGATCTATACATTGGGTTTGGGTACTACCATTTCAGAGGTGAAAAACTCAGTCTTACAAACGCAGGTATGCCATTACTCAATTCGGAATATGGTTCTAACCCTGACAACCTATTCCGTCAGTCTCAGCTATTATTTTTAACAAGATCAGCAACTCTTCCCCCCTAGCGCTTGCGCAAGTTGATATCACGTTGAAGCACATCAATATGTTTTGGGCAGCGAAAAGGTTTAACCATAAAAAAAACCCCGCTAATGCGGGGCTTTTTTTTCGGTTCGCTTCAGCGCGGTAGCAAATTTGGCTTAATAACCCTGCAGAACACCGTAACGATCGCGATGAAAGGCACTATTACCGAATGTATGTTCACAAATTCTAGATCTCTTCATAAAGAAACCAATCTCATACTCATCAGTCATGCCAATACCACCATGCATTTGAACGCCTTCGCTGCTCACCAAATTATACGTGTCGTTTAGACGAGCCTTCGCTAGACTCGCCAACTCAGCAACTTCTTCTGAATCTGCATCCAGAGCAGATAATGCTTCTAATACGACAGACTTTGATAACTCAATTTCGCAGAACATCTCTGCGGCGCGGTGCTTGAGCGCCTGAAACGAGCCAATTGGCACACCAAACTGCTCTCTTGTCTTGAGGTATTCAATCGTACGCTCGAAACATTCCTGAATACCGCCCAACATCTCGGCGGAAAGTAAAATACGACCCGTATCAAGTACCCTATCAAGAATATCTGCGCCTTTGCCTTCTTCGCCAATGATCTCTCCGGCCGCGCCGTTGAAGGAAATGTTTGCTGCATTTCGACTATCGGCCATAATTGTGCGAGTCGCACTAACACCATCAGCAGAACCGTCCACCAGCATTAGCGTAATACCGTCACGGTCACCGCTATTGCCCGAGGTTCGCGCGACAACAACCAGCTTGTCGGCGACATGACCATCAAGTACAAACTTCTTGTCACCCGTGACTGTGTAACCGTCACCTGCCTTCTCAGCTTTTGTTTCTGCTCTGTATGGATTGTGGTGTGGTGTTTCTTCCACCGCCAACGCTAGCAGCATTTCACCACCGGCCACTTGAGGTAACAAACCACCTTTTTGTTCATCGCTGCCGCCATGAATGATCGCGCTTGCGCCCAAAACCGCGGTCGAGTAAAGCGGTGAAGCAGTCAACGTTCGGCCACACTCTTCGAGCACAACCCCCATGCCCATAAAACCAAAACCTAAACCACCAAATTCCTCAGGAATCGTAATGCCGGCCCAACCCAGTTCAACCATCTGCTGCCAAGTTGCCTTGTCGAAGCCATTTTCATCTTTGTCATCACGAAGCTTTCGAAGCTGGGTGATGGGCGTGCTGTTCGAGCAGAAATCTTTCGCTGCGTCTTTCAACATATTTTGTTCTTCGTTCAATACCAATGGCATGTGGGTCTTACTCCTGCTAGTCGATGTAACTGTTAACTTCTAATTATTACTGTTTGTTCGTGCTTGTATATCTGCTGATATCAGTCCGGCAAACCAAGCACCCGCTTGGCTATAATATTCAGTTGAACCTCTGAAGTGCCTCCTGCGATTGACCCAGCCTTAGATCGAAGCCAGGTTCGCGTCATTGTCTTCTCTTCACGATTGAAACTCTCACCTTCCCAACCTAAAGATTGAGTACCCGCTATCTCAAGCTGTAACTCTAACCGTTTTTGACTCACTTCTGTTCCGAAGTATTTAAACATGGAGGTTGCAAATGTCGGTGTGCCACCGGAATCGTTTTCTTGCATGGCACGCTTTTGCGTGAGACCAAAAGCACGCTGATTCATCATATTCTCTGAGATTTCCGATCGCAAATCCTGATCGGCTATTTTTCCGTCATGGCCACCAATGTAGTCAAGTGCGAGCTCAGAAAGACTACGCAAATCGTCGTAGCGACCACGAGCGCCACCGTTGTTTAACCCGGAGATTGAACTCCGTTCATGCTGCAAAAGTCGTTTTCCAACCGCCCAACCACGATTGAGTTGGCCGACAAGATTGTGCTTTTCAACCCGCGTATCGTCGAAAAAAGTCTCACAAAATGGCGAATTCCCGCTGATCAACAATATCGGCTTAACCGTGACGCCTGGCTGATCCATATCAATAAGGACGAAACTAATGCCCTCATGTTTTGGCGCTTGTGGGTCTGTTCTCACGAGCGTAAATATCCAGTCTGCGTGGTTTGCCCCACTGGTCCAAATCTTTTGCCCGTTAACGACGAAGTGATCGCCTTCGTCAACGCATTTTGTCTGCAAACTGGCGAGGTCAGAGCCCGCGCCAGGTTCGCTATATCCTTGACACCAGCGAATTTCACCGGTGACGATCTTTGGTAAATGTTCTGCTTTCTGAGCTTCCGTGCCGTAATCAAGCAGAGTCGGTCCAATCATCGAGAATGCCATACCTGATATGGGTGCGCGGGCATTAATTCTGATCATTTCATCTTGAAGAATCAGAAACTCTTCTTTTGACAAGCCTCCACCGCCATATTCCGTCGGCCACATAGGGGCCGTCCAGCCGCGTGAAGCCATGTTGTCAAGCCAGCGCTTAGCATCAGGATTCGCATACTGTTGTCTCTTGCCACCACCAATTATTTGGTCCTCCGGAGCGCTGCAACGCATGCTTTCCGGACAGTTGGTTTCTAGCCACTCTCGGGTTTCAGTTCTGAAATTCCCTGCTGCCATCGTAATTCCCGCTATCCTGTAAGGGATTTTGCTAGGCCCTACCCTATCAAAGTTCCGTACCAAAGATAAATACCCGTGGAAGCCTAATCATTAGGGCTTAGGACTCTATATAAGTCCAGTTGAGGCTAATGTCATTCAACGCTTTTTCTTAACGCCCGGAAAGCAGCATATTGCCATCAATCATCTGAACAGCGGCTTCCAGCGCCTGTGCCAGACCGCTGGCGTCGGCTAGGTTTTTACCCGCGATATCGAAAGCCGTGCCGTGATCGACAGAGGTCCTGATAAAGGGAATGCCCATCGTTGCTGTGATACTGTCTTCAAAGTTGTGCACTTTGATCGCGATGTGCCCCTGGTCGTGGTAGAGCGCCATGACGGCGTCAAATTCACCAGCAATAGCCCGATAAAATACTGAGTCTGCGGGGTACGGGCCAACCACGTCATAACCCATGTGCTGTAAATCAGTGACCGCAGGTGTAATTTCCTCTATTTCCTCGCGCCCAAGCATGCCACCTTCGCCGCCATGGGGATTCAGCGCTGCGACTGCAATTTTCGGTTTTTTGCTGCTCCACCGTGAAAGGCAGTCGGCAGTCAGTTTCAACTTCTCAATGAGCACTGGTCGCTTAACATAGGCGACGGCTTCGCCAAGTGATTTGTGCGTCGAGAGATGCGCAACTTTCAAACCAGGTGTCATGAGCATGGTCGCTGTTAACGCTGAACCCGTCATACGGGCGAGTATCTCCTGATGCCCAATGTCACCGTGGTAACCAGCGGCATGAACCGCTTCCTTATTGATGGGACAGGTCACAACGCCCTGAATCTCGCCCCGTTGCGCCAACTCAACAGCATGTTCGAAGTACTTCACCGCTTCATGCCCACACGCAGCTGACACCTGACCGATATTGATAGAACCACAATCGAATGCTGTGGGCTCAAGCACGTCGATAACGCCCGCTGCAGGTTCAACCCGTTCAAGCGCGTCGATTTTTCTGATTGCACACGTAACCCCGGTTTCAGTCAAAGCTTGTTCAAGACTGGATCTATTGCCAATCACAAAGGGTCTCACACTGTCATGCACGCCAGCCTGAGATAATGCCTTAACACAAACTTCGGGACCGATACCCGCCGGATCTCCCATGGTTACTGCTAGTAAAGGTTTCATCAGTTTTTCTCGTCCGGAAGTGGTCAATTTTATTTAGAATCGTCAGACTTGAATCAGGTAATTATGCAGTAGCAGTCAACTTATGTATCCTCATCTCTAGGTGCCAAGTTTAGCGTAACATTTGCGCTAATTATTTTGGGTCAAAATATAGCGTGCTGCAAACTCGGGGTCTTGCATCGGAATATAGTGAGACAGGTCGGGACGATAGTTATCGTGCCCCTGGGGAAACCGTGTCGCAAGGTGTTCCCAGGTCGGTGACAGGCTGAAGTCCATCTCAACCTGATCCGGTTTTCGGCCCTTCGCCCTGACAATAAAAACGGGCACTTTCACCTCAGCGATCGCTTCATAAATATTCGTTCCGGAGCTTCCCATGTAAACACTCGCCTCAAACTCAGGAGGGCACGCCAGTTGATAGCCATCGCCCTCTTCTGCCGGTAATAGGCCATATTGGCAGTAATCACGCATGACGGCTTCCTGCCAGATGCCGTAACCCCCTTTGGGTCTCAACGCATCAAACATTTCAACGGGTCCGGAGAAGCTGTTCCGACGACGGGCAACAGGATGCCCTATTGAATCAATTGGCATGCCCGTATTGCGAGCGACTTCTCCCGTGTACATGGCAGGGTCCATCACCACGGGATCGAACAATATGAGTTGACTAAAAACGTCTTTAAGTTGGCTAGCCGCTAATGCGAGTGCGAATCCACCCATAGAATGTCCAACCCCGACCAGATTAGACAAACCCAACTGTGTAATAAATCCCGCAAGATCTGTCCCAAACTGGTCCCACTTGTCAAAGGGCGTATTGTCACTTCTGCCATGGCCGCGCTGATCGATTGCGATGACATGTCGATCACCTAATCCTGCTACGGTCTTATCCCAGCATCGTGCATGAAAGCCGGTTGCATGAACAAGCAAGATCGAATCTTCTCCCTTGCGTTTTTGACCCCATTCAAACCAGCAGAGCGTAACCCCTCCGACATCCAGATAATGTTCCTGACACTCGACCATCAATACTCCAAAAAATGGCACAGTCTAACACTGATAATTAGATCACAATCAACAACATCTTGATGTGTAGGCTCACGACTCTCTGGTAGTATCTCGCAGCCAAATTAATCAGACGAATGCCCGTGCTCGTAAGTCTCAGCAGAACAAAAGAAATCCTGGTCATTGGCTTACCCATTGTCGGCGGCATGATATCAAACGTCCTACTGGGATTGATCGATACTGCGATGGTGGGCACCTTGGGAGACGCTGCGCTTGGTGCTGTAGGTTTGTCATCCTTCGCAGCGTTCATTTACCTCGGCATGGTTTATGGGTTTTCCATCGCCGTTCAAGCTACCGTTTCGAGGCGCCGCGGCGAGAAAAGGGAATCCGAATGTGGCGTACCGCTTCAAGGTGCAATGATTACAGTCGCGATTATCGCGCCAATTTGCTCTGGCGTGCTCTATGTCGCAATCCCCTCGCTTTTTCCTCTAATTAACTCAGATCCGGAAGTCGTGGCGCTTGGTGTGGACTATATTCGTTGGCTGTTTCTGCAGGCGGTCTTCATCGGCTTTATCGCAGCAAATACCGGTTTCTGGAACGGCCTCGGACGATCCCGGGTCTACATCCCATCACTCGTTCTTATGCACCTCTCTAACATTCTGTTCAACTACATGTTTATTTTCGGCAATTTGGGCGCACCCGAACTCGGTGCTGAAGGCGCAGGTCTTGCAACGGCGCTTTCTTCCGTTGTTGGTAGTCTGCTGTTTCTGCGGCTGGGTTTAAAATTTGGCAGGCCATATGGATTTCTCACCAGTCGACCTACCATTGCCGAGATCCGAGCGCTTTTGCGCTTGGCAATCCCCGCGGGGTTGCAACAGGTTTTTGACACAGCGGCACTTACCGCGACATACAGCATTGTTGGGATGGTCGGCACCCGTGAGCTCGCGTGTTACAGCGTACTGGTTAATTTTATTGGGTTGGTCGGTTTACCCGCCTGGGGACTAGGGACCGCCGGGGTCACTTTAGTCGGTAACGCGTTGGGAGAAAAGCGCCCTGCCGATGCCGCCAAATGGGCATGGGATGTCGTCAAACTCGGTGTCGTTGGCATGTTTATACTGGGTATGCCGTTCTGGCTGTTCCCCGATGCCATTCTCTCAATCTGGATACACGACCCAGAGACGCGCGCACTTGCGGTTACCCCCACCCGCATTCTCGGCATCATGATTGCGTTCAATGGCATCGGATATATGATGGCGACATTGCTCAATGGTGCAGGCGATGTCAAACGCGTCACCTGGATCAATCTGGTCACACAATGGTGTGTGCTAGTGCCTGGGGCATTTTTGTTCGGCCCGTATCTGGGTTTTGGTCTGCTAGGCGTCTGGTCACTGCACCAATTTGGCTACAGAGCGGGGAATTCGATCATATTCGCGCTGATCTGGCGCAAGGGCAAATGGTCAAAAATCGTCATTTAAGGCGCGCGGGTCGAAACCAAGCGCTAACCGTCCCAATCGGAAGTTAATGCCTGCTATGCACAGATATCAGACTAATCTGTTCTGAATAGTTCCGTTTCGATATCACGGAACGCTTTAAATTCGAGTGCGTTGCCACTTGGATCGCGAAAAAACATCGTCGCCTGCTCCCCGGGCTCACCCTCAAATCGAATATAGGGCTCAATCACAAACTTAACTTCTGCTTTAATAAGTTTATTCGCTAATTCCCGCCAGCTATCCATATTCAGCACCACACCAAAATGCGGCACGGGCACATCGTGCCCATCAACAGGGTTCGTCGGCGTTGCATCTGCAGCAGTTGACTCAACCTGATGACACACCAGCTGATGTCCGAATAGGTTGAAGTCCACCCATTGGTCGCTGCTGCGCCCCTCGGCACAACCAAGTAGACCACCATAAAATGCGCGAGCAGTTTGAATGTCGCTCACGGGAATCGCCAAATGAAATGGAGTAATCATTAACCGGTAATCATCCTATATATTTTTGAGAGCTCGCCAGGTAATTGGGTGACATCCTGTATCACCATGTATTGTTTATCCGGACACATTTCCCGAAGGTAATCGTGTCCTGACTGATCTACTGTCAGGCAAAAACCTTGAACATCTTTCTGGCGCGCCTCGACTAATGCCCGGGTGGTGTCCTTAATGCCGTAATCACGACTACTGCGATCTTTACCGTAATCAAAGTCCTGAGGATACCCATCGCTAATGATAATCAGTGCTTTTGTTTTACAACCCGTGTCAACCAGCATTTTTGTTGCGTGCCGGATGGCAGGTCCCATTCTGGTGCTACGACAGGCTTTTATCCCTCCGAGCTTTCCCTTGGCCTGCAAGCTGTAGGACTCTTCAAAGTCTTTGCAAACATAAAAATCGACATTATCCCGCCCGTAACCCGAGAATCCACAAATCGCGTACTGATCTCCGAGATTTTTCAGCGCTTCTGCCATCAGAATCGCAGCTTCTTTTTCCACGTCGATAATCTTTCGCGCTGGCGCATCGGTGAGATAAGGCGAATCGCCCATATAACCGTCATGAAGAAAATCGTTGTCATCAATACCCGGTGACTTTTCTGATAACGCTGCGGCTGCTTCGAAGACCTGCTCTGCATTGGACATTTCTGGTGTGATTGCATCGTCAGTTGACGCGCTCATGTCAAGCAAAAAGAGCGCGGCAACGTCGCGTTGCTTTCGCTGTTTTTCAACGTATATTCGATCTCCAGTCACAACGCCGGCACGCTTGTCTACGATGTGCTCAATCGTGCGCTCGATGTCTAGCTCTTCACCGTCATCAACACCTTTAACTTTTGTCAGCATTTCCGGGCGCAATTTGTTGAGTTGCCGTCGAACGCTCGCTGCTATGGCGCTTTTTTCACTGAGCGTATCATCAACGTAACTTGGATCTTCATCCATCACACGATATTCGTGCAAGGTGCACCAGTTTCGTCGGTAGTCACCGATGACAAAATCCCACTCATCGTATTGAAACTCATATTGATGTGGCGGTCGAACTCTTCCTTCAAGCGCGGCTTTTAGTCCTTCGGCAACCTTTTCTTCCGTGGACTTATTTTCTTCGTCCAGCTCGACCTCTCGTTCATCCAGATCAGTTAACAGGGTCCCTGGTTGATCCAGTTCGCCCTGTTTAAGTTTATCCACATCCAGATCATCGTCAGCCAGCATGCTGATAATACTCAAGCCTTCCTCATTATCCTCCAACTCGTCGGCGAGTATTTCCAGATCCTCGTCTTCGAGTTCAGCAAGTTGCAGATTGATCATCACTTGCTCAGGTTCTATCGCGCCACGATAACCAACAACCTCGGGCAAGCGCGTTCTGAACCCGAATCGGTCACAACCCGGATGAGCGCTGATCATTAATTTGTATATTTTTTCCGTACAGCGTCGCGTTGTGGAGACATCAGCATTTTGCGCCTGCACTTCCGTCAGCGCTAAGCGAAGGTCAAGGTCGATCTCAGTCATTAGACCCGCAACCGTTGATTGATCCAATGTTATTCTTGTCAGTAATTCGAGTAGAGCGGCGATCGAGGCATGTTCTTTTGACAAGGCAACCAAAGCATCCGAACCGTCAGCCTCAGGCTCAGCGTCTCGCTTTGTGAGCTCTCTTGCTTTCAGTTTTGAGAGTACTTTTCTGGTGCCAGCGTATCGATGTGCCAGCTGCCAATCAACCCGACCATGTTCGACGACCATAAAAATGTGTTCTGCAAGCCAGTAGTTTTTGAAAGCCACAAACGACTTTCTCACATCAGCATAGGAAACAGACCGGCTGGAAGATGGGCCTGCATCCGCACCAATGGGGCTTTGCGAAGGTGCAAATATACCAAATTCAAAATGCCCTAACTGATGAAGCAACATCATTTTAAAGACCAGAAAATTTTCAGGCTGCGTTTCAAATTCGGTGATATTTTCCGGCAACCTGAGCACCAGACCATCGGAAAAGGGAAAAGCGATCCCCGTTTCCTGTGCTTGAACCACCAGCCGCCGCCCTATGAAAGACTCGACGAATAGTTGCAGGATACGCTGGTAGTCAGCAAACAGTGCCGTACCCGAAAGCTTCTCTAGCATCTCATTAGAACGAGCAGATTCCAGCGCCACCCAAGCACGACCTGCGGCAGGATTTCTGGCGTATAGATCAACCCCTTCAGCTAGCCAAGGTTGCAGGGCATTTCTGTTTGCCAGCGGCAGTTGGTGAATGGCTTCGATCAGCGCTATCGCCAAATCAATCTTCGATGCGGCTCTGGTCATCCAAACGAGAGTGTCGAGTTGCTCAGTATTCAACTCAGGCAAACACAAGCTCAGTTGTTCTAGCCAAAGGACCGCCGTCTGCTCGCGTTCGGCAAACTGTATCAGTAACAGCTGGATGTCGAGTTGATGTTGGGCACCTAATTGCAATTCACAGAAGCGTTGGTGGCAACCAAGATAGGCCAGAAGGTCAGCGACGGACAGGCTTGCCAGACCAACAAGCGAGTCCCAGGCCGGTGCGCTATCCAGATCTCGTACGACACCATACAACTTGGTCAAATTCGTTCGATCGCTCGCTAGAAGGATATCGGTTAACGCTAACCATTCGCTAAAGTTAGCACTGCCGTCTCTGGCTAAAAGCTCAAAGCTGGTTTGATAGTAGCTTGCGAGCAATCCCGATGCTGGTGGGAACTGTGCTTTTAGTCTATTTCCTGTCTGCTCAACCTCATCGAGCTTGTCAAAAGCAGCTTCATGTTTAATGTTAGCGATGCCATCGAAATATCGACTGGCTGGTTCGGTAGAACTGCCAAGCAAGGCGTAACCAAATGCTCCGCGATGCAACAGCGAGTTCACGTCCCCC
>Ga0209252_1001882_pt1 | contig 13150 bp, 13 predicted proteins | sample SaaInlV_135m_DNA_3_FD_184673 | JGI IMG/M metagenome (GOLD analysis project Ga0209252, IMG submission 184673) | Marine microbial communities from expanding oxygen minimum zones in the Saanich Inlet - Saanich Inlet SI074_LV_100m_DNA (SPAdes) (version 2) | ecosystem: Environmental > Aquatic >... | reverse complement strand
CCCAAAATAAGAGGACAAAACAAAGAAGGCCGATGCCGAGCGGCAAAGCGGCCTAAACAAACTTCAAATCAATATCCGTCCAATCCAAACAACGCGTTTTACAACAGTATCCCCCCGTAAGCAGACGTTCCCGCCAAATACGCTGAACGTCTGCTGTTGGCCTATTCCGTTGAAAAACTCGTTGAAGTTGGTCAATCGGTCCGGGGCACGGATGTTTTCGGGCGCGGGCGAGGTTATCATTACCGCCTTTACCGCTAATTATGCGGTTTCCGGCGGTCAATTTGGTTAACCGGCCTCAGGCGGGCGCAATTATCCCGTCATTTTTCGGTGGCCTCCAGATCAGTTTTGCCATCTTTCTGAGGTTCTGGGCGGTGGCGGCGAGCAGGAGTTCGTCATTGGCGCTGCTCATGCCGCGCAGCCTCAATCGGTCAAGCTTGAGGATGCGTTTGAGATGGGCAAAGGACATCTCCACTTTCTTGCGATCATTGCGGGATTGTTCGTAGGCCGGTGTCTTGGCCAGCGCCCTGGCATGGTCACGCGCCTCTTCATGGATGGAGCGGGCAATCTTGCGAGATGGGGTGCGGGGACAGCACTGGGGTTTGAGCGGGCAAATCATGCAGTCGTATTTGCTGGCACGATAGATGATGGTGTTGTCTTTGGTGATGCCTGTCCGCTTCTTTTTGAACGTGCGCCGATAACGCTGCAGCGACGTCCCCCCAGGACATAGATAACGGTCGGTCGCCGCCTGCCACGTGAAGTCAGACCGGCCGAACAATCCGTCTTTGCCCTCGGACTTATCCCAGACCGGAATATGTGGCGCGATCTGCTTGTCTTCGACCAGCCAGGCAAGGGTGGCGGCTGTTCCGTAAGCGGTGTCGGCGGCAAGCCGCTTAGGTCTCAGCCCGAAGCGATCCGCGACCCGCTCAATCATCATCTTCGATACCGCGACCTCATCGGTACGAAGGGCCGTGGTTGTCTCCGTATCGACGATGACCCCAACGTTCAGATCGATCAGATAATTGGCCGAATACGCATAGAAAGCCGGCCCGCCAGGCGCCGCCGTCCATTGTGACTGAGGGTCGGTGAGCGAGATGCGTTTGGATGGCTTGCGTGGCGATGCACCGTCCGCCGCTTCGTCCAGGGCGGCGAGATACTCCCGCACCGGCCGCGTCGTCAGAGCCGGATCGTTCCAATCGATCTCCTGGGTACCCGGTACGCCGCGCTGACGGTTGGCATCCGCCTTGATGATACTGGCGTCAACCGCAAAGCCTTCGCCGCTGACAAGACCCTCTTTCATGCAGCGCGCCAACACGCTTTCAAATACATGCCGGAACAGGCCGCTGTCGCGGAAGCGGCCATGCCGATTGACCGAGAAGGTCGAGTGATCGGGCACCGGATCTTCCAAACCCAACCGGCAGAACCAGCGATAGGCCAGATTGAGCCGGACCTCCTCACAGAGACGCCGCTCAGAGCGAATGCCAAACGCGTAGCCGACGATCAATATCCGCATCATCAGTTCCGGATCAACCGAGGGACGGCCCGTGTAACTATAAAAGGAGGACAGATGTTGGCGAAGCGCGCTCAGGTCAAGAAATTTATCGATACCACGCAACAGATGATTGGTTGGTACAATCGCATCCAGATCAAACGCGTAAAACAGCCTATCTTGACCGCCTGTCTGCCGTCCCATCATACCAATCTCTCCCGTTTCTTCATAAAACGAGTGAATCAGCCGCCACTTAAATATTCAATAAGAGTTTTTCAACGGAATAGGCCAACAGCAGACGTTCAGCGTATTTGGCGGGAACGTCTGCTTACGGGGGCAAAGCGGACATCGTTATCCGTTACCCGATTCGTTACCCCGAATGAAATCAAAGAAATAAACTGATTTGAGCATAATTTATAACTATTTGAATTTATTGAATAAAAATGGTGCCGCCGGAGTGAATTGAACACTCGACCTCGCCCTTACCAAGGGCGCGCTCTACCCCTGAGCTACGGCGGCCTGGGATGGAAGGCGGCGAACATGCCATAGGGCGATCACGAGGGCAAGCGCGGGAAAGCGGCGCCGTTGCAGCCAGGGGTTTCCCGGACTTGCAATCTATCTCCCACGGACTATTTAATTCCGGTGCTCTTGAACATTATGCATATGACTTTTCGGTGCCCGGGCCGCCCGCGTCCGGTGCATTCCGCAATAAAACCGTCATAAACCGTCATAACCGTAAGGGGGGTGTATAGGATGTCGCGCGAGAAAACAGGAAATATACAACCAACGTCCGAGCATGCCTCGCGGCTGCCTGGCCGTGCTTCGATCACAGACCGGTGCCAAGACGGACGCCGGTCTGGCCGACCCGGCCATCCCCAGACCGGCTGGGCCGGTGTGTCATAAACCATCATAACCGTAAGGGGGATGTAGAAAAATGTCGCGTAAGGGGAGCCGCCACGGAATTTACGCCTTGACCGGGCAGGGGGACGGTTGCGACAAGATGTGGCCGTCAAAATTTTGCCCGATTTATGCACGACGTTAGTGCCCATGCTGATCGATACAAACCTATGAGCGAGCCCAAAACAAATAAACCGCCGGCGCTGTCCAAGAAAAACGCCGCCAAGCGCGAGGTGCGCGACGCGCGCCTGGCCGAGGCTTTGCGCGCCAATTTGAAGCGGCGCAAGGGCGGCGCAACCTCGCCCGGCGACACGCGCGGTGGAGGCAAAAGCTGATGGACCGCATCCGCATCCGGGGCGGTCAGGCTTTGCGCGGGCGCATCGCCATTGGCGGCTCCAAGAATGCCGCTTTGCCATTGATGGCGGCATCGTTGTTGACCGGGGAGACTTTGTCGCTGGCCAATTTGCCGCATCTGGCCGACATCGCAACCATGGCCAACTTGCTCGCCGAGCTGGGCGTCCAGGTGGGCATGAACGGCGATGCGCCGGGTGGCCATTCGGGCCGGGTGTTCGATCTGACCGCCGGCGATCCCGGTGACAAGATCGCGCCCTATGATCTGGTGCGCCGCATGCGCGCCTCGGTGTTGGTGCTGGGCCCGCTGCTGGCGCGCTGGGGCGAGGCGCGGGTGTCGCTGCCGGGCGGTTGCGCCATCGGCACGCGCCCAGTGGATTTGCATCTGGACGGGCTCCGTACCCTCGGCGCCGAAATCGAATTGGAAGAAGGCTATATCCATGCCCGCGCGCCTGGCGGCCTGGTCGGCGGGCATATCCTGTTTCCATCGGTGTCGGTGGGGGCCACCGAGAATTTGCTGATGGCTGCGGTTCTGGCCAAGGGCGAAACCCAGATTGCCAACGCGGCACGCGAGCCCGAGGTTGCCGATCTGGCCCGCTGTCTGGTGGCCATGGGCGCTGAAATCGAAGGCATCGGCACTGATACCTTGCGCATCCAGGGCGCCGAAGAGCTGCACGGCGCCAACTACCAGGTGATCCCCGATCGCATCGAAGCCGGCACTTACGCGGTCGCCGCCGCCATCACCGGCGGTGATCTGGCGCTCGACGGCGCCGATTTCGAAACCATGGACGCCCTCGCCGATATCCTTGGCCGGTCGGGCGCCGAGGTGACCAAAATCGACGGCGGTGTGCAGGTACGGCAGGGCGCGCGCGCCATCCTCGGCGTCGATGTGATGACCGAGCCGTTCCCCGGTTTTCCCACCGATATGCAGGCGCAGATCATGACCCTGATGGCGGTCTCCGAGGGCGCCTCGATGATCACCGAATCCATTTTCGAAAACCGCTTCATGCATGTGCCCGAATTGTGCCGCATGGGCGCAGACATAAACGTGCACGGCGCCTCGGCCATTGTCCGGGGGGTGGCCAGATTGTCCGGTGCCGAATTGATGGCGACCGATCTGCGGGCCTCGGTTTCGCTGATCCTGGCAGGGCTCGCCGCCGAGGGCGAGACCATCGTCAACAGAGTGTATCATCTCGACCGGGGCTATGAGCGTATCGAGGAAAAACTCACCGGCTGCGGCGCGGTGATCGAGCGGTTGCAGGATTAGCGCGGGGTTATGGCAATCTTTTCTGGCCAGATTCGGAAAAACCTTCTAATAATGCGCGCCTTCACCGGAGCGGAACTATGCTTTCAAACGACAAATTGATATTTGCCGTGCCCCGTGGCCGCATTCTGGGCGACGTTATGCCCTTGATGAAGCGCGCCGGCATCGAGCCCGAAGACAGTTTCTGGGATAAAAACGCCCGGCAATTGAGCTTTTCTACAAGCGATCCGTCGCTGGAAATTGTGCGCGTGCGCTCCTTCGATATCGCCACGCTGATCGCCTTTGGCGCCGCCCATATTGGAATTGCGGGGCTCGACGTTCTGATGGAATTCGAATCCAGGGAAATTTACGCGCCTCTCGACCTCGGCGTCGGCGGCTGCCGCATGATCGTTGCCCAGCCCGAAGAGCGCGCTCCCAGCGATGATCCCCGCCGCTGGAGCCATATCCGTATCGCCACCAAATATCCGGAAATCACGCGGCGCCATTTCGCGGCGCGCGGCGTTCACGCCGAATGCGTCAAACTGAACGGTGCCATCGAGATCGCGCCCGCCATGGGTTTGTGCCAGCGCATCGTCGATCTGACCTCCACTGGCGACACTCTGAAGGCCAACGGTCTGGTCGAGATTGAGGAGATCGCCAAGATCACATCGCGCCTGGCGGTCAATCGGACGGCGTTCAAGACCCGCGGCGAAGAGATCAGCGGCTGGATCGAGCGGGTCCGAGAAGCGGTCGATGCCGGTCAGGCTTAGCCTCGGCGATCCCGCATTCGATACGGAATTCGCGCGCTTCCTAAGTGCCCAGCGGGGCGGTGATGAAGACGTCGCTGGTACCGTAGCCGACATCATTCGGGCGGTGCGCGAAAAAGGCGACGGCGCTCTTTATGATCTGACCCGCCGTTTCGACGGCTTCGATCTGAACGAACGCAATATGCGCGTCGGCGCGGAAGAAATCGCTGGCGCGCGCGCCAAATGCAGCGATGCCGACATTCAGGCGCTGCAATTGGCGGCGGATCGCATCCGCGCCTTCCACGCCCGCCAATCGCCTGAAGATCTGGACTATACGGACGACGCCGGGGTGCGTTTAGGGCTCCGCTGGCGCGCCATTGACGCGGCCGGCATGTATGTGCCCGGCGGCACAGCCGCCTATCCGTCGTCGGTTTTGATGAACGCGGTGCCGGCCAAGGTGGCTGGCGTCGCGCGTCTGGTGATGACCGCACCTTCCCCCGGCGGCGCCTTTAATCCGCTGGTCCTGGCGGCTGCCGATATCGCCGGGGTTGACGAAATTTACCGCGTCGGCGGCGCCCAGGCGATTGCCGCCCTGGCGCTCGGCACCGAAACCATCAGCGCGGTCGATAAGATCGCCGGTCCCGGCAACGCCTATGTGGCCGAAGCCAAGCGCCAGCTTTTCGGCGTCGTCGGTATCGATATGATTGCCGGGCCGTCGGAGATTCTAGTGGTTGCCGATGGCGCCAACGATGCCGATTGGATTGCCGCCGATCTGTTGTCCCAGGCTGAACACGATATCGCCGCGCAAGCCATCCTGATCACCAACGATGAAAGCTTCGCCGACAAGGTTTTGGAGCGTATTCAGGTGACGCTCAAAACCCTGCCGCGAAAAGAAATTGCCGGGGCAAGCTGGGACCGGCATGGCGCGGTGATTATTGTGCCCGATTTGAACGATGCGGTACCGCTCATCGATGCCATCGCGCCGGAGCATCTGGAATTGGCGATGGACGGCGCGGAAGCATTGTTCGAGAAGATCGCGCACGCCGGCTCCGTCTTCCTTGGCCGCTATACGCCGGAAGCCTTGGGCGACTATTTGGCCGGGCCCAACCATGTGCTGCCCACGGACCGCAGCGCCCGCTTTTCGTCCGGCCTCGGCGTATTAGATTTCATGAAGCGGACCTCGTTCATCGGCGCCGGTGCGGCTTCGTTGGATGCCATCGGCAGCGCTGCGGTGCGTCTGGCCGAGGCCGAGGGATTGCACGCCCACGCCTTGTCGGTATCGCTCCGGCTTGGCAGCACAGATACGGATTGAGGCGGGTGGAGACGCGCCGCCGAATCATCGACATCAAGCTGGGCGGCGACGCCGAGCCCTCTGAGCGGGCTGAATTCAGCCAGGACCGGCGCATTGCCATATTCGATCTGCTGGAAGAAAACACCTTTGCGCCGGTGGACGGAACGCTGGGGCCGTTCGTGCTGCATCTAGGCGCCGCCGAAAATCGGCTGCTATTTGATGTTCGCAGCGAAGACGGCGCGCCCCTCAAAAACTTTACCTTGCCCGGCTCCGTATTCCGCTCGGTCATTCGCGATTACTTCTTGGTTTGCGAAAGCTATTACGATGCCGTCAAATCCGCTTCGCCGGCGAAAATAGAGGCCATCGATATGGGCCGGCGCGGCCTCCACAACGAGGGCGCCGAGATACTCCGCGACCGGCTGGCGGGCCACGTGGAAATTGATACCAAAACCGCGCGCCTGTTGTTCACGCTGATTTGCGTGCTGAATTTACGGTAGCCGGTGATGAGCACACTTCCCGCCGCCGTTTTGTTTGCCTGCACCTTGAATTCGGTGCGCTCGCCTATGGCCGAGGGGTTGCTGAAAGCCGCCCACGGCGCCCGCATCTACGTGGATTCCGCCGGCGCCGAGAGCACCGAGGTCAACGGCTTTGCGGTCGAGGTTCTGGCCGAGTTCGGCATCGATATCTCGAACCACATGCCGAAGACGTTCGAGACCTTGGAGGACTTCTCCTTCGATGTGGTGATTGCGCTGTCGCCGGAGGCCGAGCGCGCCGCCCGCCAGCTGACCAGTTGGATGTCTTGCGAGGTGGATTATTGGCCGATCCCCGATCCCTCGGCGGCCACCGGCACCCGTGAGGCGCGGCTCAATGTTTTCCGCGAAGTGCGCGACGATCTCAAGCGCCGGATCGATGCGAGATTTCCGCCCGAAAACGGCAATAAATAAAGCCGTTTTGGAAAAATCTCTTGACCCGGCAACCCCTTCGGACCAGTTTCCACCAAATTTGACACGAAAAAGGATAGCCAATGGCAAAAGAAGAGTTGATGGAATTTTCGGGCACAGTCACGGAACTGCTGCCCAATGCCATGTTCCGCGTGGTGCTCGACAACGAACATGAAATTCTCGCCCATACGGCGGGAAAAATGAGAAAACACAGAATTCGCGTTCTCGCTGGTGATCGGGTCAATGTTGAAATGACGCCCTACGATCTTTCCAAAGGCCGCATCACCTTCCGCTTCAAATAATTTTGCTGGTTGCCGACGGACCCGGGGATCCATGCCCGAAACCCATACATCGGTTCTGGTTCTCGCCTCGGCATCACCGCGCCGCTTAAGCCTGCTGCGCCAGGTTTTGATTGAACCCGATCACATTCTTCCCGCCGAAATTGACGAAACCCCGCTAAAAGATGAGGCGCCGCGCGCCCTTGCCGCGCGCCTTGCGGGTGTAAAGGCCGCCCATGTTGCCGCTGCCAATCCGGGCGCCTTCGTTATCGGCGCCGACACGATCGTCGTTGCCGGGCGCCGCATCCTCGGCAAGGCCGAAGACGCCGAGGCTGCGGCGAAGTTCCTTAAATTATTGTCGGGACGCCGCCACCGGGTGCTGGGCGGAGTCTGTATCATTGCCCCCGATGGCCGCCGCGCGGCCCGCCTTGTCGAGACTTCGGTCTCCTTCCAGCGCCTTGGCCAAGCAGATATCGATGCCTATCTGGCCACCGATGAATGGCAGGGCAAGGCCGGCGCTTACGCGATCCAGGGCTACGCCGCCCGTTTTGTTGCCCAGCTTCGCGGCTCCTACTCGAACGTGGTCGGATTGCCGATTTATGAAACTGTGCGCCTGTTGCAAGGGCTCGGCTACCGGGGATAAGATCGCCGCCGGATAAATGGAGAGTGCAAATAATGGCAACGGTCCGCCGCCCCGAGCCCAGGAAAACCCGGAAATGTCCCTTGTGCGGCCATGCCGCCGAGGAAGACTACCGGCCCTTTTGCTCGAAGCGCTGCAAGCAGCTGGATCTGGGTCGCTGGCTCGATGAAAGCTACCGGGTGCCGGTGGTGGAAACCGATGATTTGGACATCGACGGCGAGGACGAGCCCTACGATAGCTAAGCTGAACCAATAAGGATCCGACGCAAATGTACAAAGCCGCAATCCTGGACGATTACCAAAATGTCGGTTTGCAATACGCCGACTGGCAGAGCCTGGCCGGCGAGGTCGAGGTGACGGTGTTTACCGATCACTTGTTCGACGAATCCGCCATCGCCGAGCGTCTGGCCGAATTTCATATTCTGGTTCTCAACCGGGAACGGACGCCGTTTCCGCGCACGCTATTGGAGCGCCTGCCCAACCTGAAGCTGATGACCACCTCCGGCATGTACAACCGGTCCACCGATATGGATGGGGCGCGGGAATTGGGCATCGATATGTGCGGCACCGAAATGCGCAGCGCCGCCACGCCGGAGCTGACCTGGGGGCTGATCCTGTCCCTCGCCCGTCAGATACCAAAAGAAGACCGGAACGTGCGCGAGGGCCGCTGGCAGGGTACGGTGGGTGTCGGGCTGGCCGGCAAGACGCTGGGAATCATCGGCCTTGGCAAATTGGGCACGCCGGTAGCACGTATCGGCCAGGCGTTCGAGATGGACGTTGCCGCCTGGAGCCCGAACCTGACCCAGGAACGCGCCGATGAGGCCGGTGTCCGCTGCGTCGATAAAGATACGTTGATGGCGAATTCCGATTTCATCACCTTGCATATGCCCTTGAGCGAGCGCTCCCGCGGCATCCTGCAGGCCGACGATCTGGCCAAAATGAAAAAGACCGCGTTCCTGATCAATACCTCGCGTGGGCCGCTGATCGACGAGGCGGCCTTGATCAACGCATTGCAGGCCGAGGCTTTCGCCGGCGCCGGGCTCGACGTGTACGACGTCGAGCCGCTGCCCGCCGATCATCCCTTCCGGTCATTGGAGAATACGGTCGTGACCCCGCATCTGGGCTACGTGTCGCGCGGTACCTATGAAGTGTCGTTTGCACAAGGCGTCGAGAATATCGCCGCTTGGCTGAAAGGTGCGCCGATCCGTCTGATCAACGGCGCCTGATTTCGATTAGCCTTTCGGTTCCAGCGCTTTGATTTTGTCGCGCGCCTTGGAGTACTGGCGGTCAGCCGAAACCCGGTACCATTTGAGTGCCTGGGCGGGGTCCACCTTGACGCCCAAGCCCTTTTCATAGATGTGCCCGATCTCGTACGGGGCGATGCGGTGACCCCGGTTGGACGCCAGCCGCAACAGGCGCAGAGATTCTTTGGCGTTTTTGGGGACACCCAGACCATCACGGTATAGAAGCGCCATGCCAAAATAGGCAGACGTATATTTGGCGTTTTGGGCAAACCGGTACCAGCGTTCTGCCTGGGTGTAATCCCGCTTGAAGAATTTGCCCTTGTGATACATCTCGCCGATCAGATATTGGGCGCGCGGATAATTTTTGCGCGCCGCCAGCCGGTAGAGGCGTACCGCTTCCTTCATATCCTTTTTGGCACCGCGGCCCTTTTCATACAGCCGGCCCAGCTCGAAGATAGATTGCGCGTGCCCAGCTTCGGCGCCTTCTTTGTAGTACTTAAACGCCAGCGTATTGCTTTTTTTCACGCCAAGGCCATAGCGGTGCAGATAGGCGAGGTTGGCTTTCGCGGTGTTGCTTTTGGGGGCGGCCTTGGCATACCAAAATCCGGCGCGTTCATAATTGCGGGCAATGCCCTCGCCGCGCCGGTACATGGAGCCCAAATTGTTCATCGCGCTGATATGGCCTCGCTCCGCCGATAATGTGTACCATTGCCGGGCCTTGGCGTAATCCTGCGGGACGCCGCGGCCATGGTGATACATCAGCGCCAGATTAAATTGCGAAGGGGCGTGGCCTTCCAGCGCTAAGGCGCGGAATTCCCGAAATGCGGTCGCGTAATCCTGCTTCTTAGCCGCTAGCAAACCGGACCGGTAATCGGCGGCGGCCTGTGGCACCAGCGCAAAGCCAAGCCCGGCAATAATCAAAGCCGCAAATATCTGCTTTAGCTTCGCCAATAGCGTCCGAGGTATTTTTTTTATCATGGCTGCCCCAATTGCGCGAATTCTCCACCCGACAAACCATCCATCAGCGGAGAATGCAATTATGGAAACCCCCAATGGTGGCCGATAGAAGCACCGTATCCACAATTATAAGGCAATTGTGGGGCACATCCAAATTTGTCTGATACAAATACATGTTCCAGGCCAGTTAACCGTTTAATTGCAATGGTTTATTTGGTGTGATGGCCATCACAGCGGTGCCCCCGACTTCAGGCGTAAATTCAGGCTAACAATATCTGTATGCCGGGCGCTGTGCCGCAATAACATAAATGTGACGGCTGGCGCCGGCGCAAAATGACGAAGGATTGCCGAAATGGCTGACGAATTTATCCGCGACGACGAAAACCTGACCTTGGCGGACGGCGACAGTGCCGCCGGCCAAAGCACCACCGTTGAGGTGGGCGCCGATGGCGCGGTCATGTTGCCCGCCGGCGTCAACTTCGGCAATGCGGAGTTCGCCCAATCGGGATCGGATATGGTGGTCACCGCGCCGGATGGCACCGAGGTCGTGATCGAAGGTTATTTCGATCAGGAATCGGCGCCGATGCTGAAAACCCCGGGCGGCGCCGAATTGGCCGGCGATACCGCGACCCATCTGGCGCGCGTTCTCTCGCCGACCCAAGAAGTGGCGCAGGCCGCGCCGACCGCCGATGCTCAGCCCATCGGTCAGGTTGATAGCGTTTCGGGAACGGTCGTGGCGATCCGCGCCAATGGTGACCGGGTCGAACTGGAAGCCGGCGATCCGGTGTTCCAGGGCGATGTGCTGCAATCGGGTGAAGAAGGCGCCGTCGGCATCGTCCTTGCCGATGAAACCACATTTTCCATGGCCGAAAACGGGCGCATGGTTCTGGACGAAATGGTTTACGATCCTGGCACCCAGGAAGGCAGCATTTCCATGTCGGTGCTGCAGGGTGTGTTTACCTTCGTTTCGGGTCAGGTGGCCAAGGTTGATCCCGATGCGATGACATTGAAAACGCCCGTCGCCACCATCGGTATTCGCGGCACGCAAGTGGGCATCGATCTCGGCGAAACCGCCGATGGTACGCCCGATCTCCGCGTTGTGCTGATGGAAGAATCCGATGGCTTCGTCGGCGAGGTGGTTATTGCGAACGCTGGCGGCATTCAAATTCTTAACCTGCCCGACCAGGGCTCGACCGTCTCCGACTCCAATTCCGCGCCGGCCGAGCCGCGCGTGTTCCAACGCTCGGAAATCCGCGAGTCCTTCTCCGACGCCTTGGATTCGCTGCCGACAGCGGTTGGTACCGGCAACGATTACGCACCGCGCGAGGATGAGCGCCAAGAACAGGAAGAGCAGCAGGAAAACGAAGATGCCGCCGCTGAAGAAGCCGAAGGCGAGCAGGAGGAAGCGACCGAAGAAAGCATCGAGGGTGAATCCGACGAATTTGCCGAGGCCGATGGCGAAGAGGGCGGCGAAGGCGAGGATCTGGAAGACTTCGAAACGGCGGCGGGCGGCGAAGAGGACGCTGCTGCGGACGGCGAGGCCGAAGCCACGGTCGGCGGCGAAGACGGCGAGGTCGACGAAGACCTGGAAGACTTTGAAACCGCCGGCGGCGGCGAAGAGGAAGAAGGCGCAGCCGATGATGCACCCGATGACGGGACAGGTGATTTCGTTGATGTAACCGGAGAATTTGAAGGCGGCGTCATCGGCGGCGGCGGCGGCAGTACGGGCGATGTGGTAGAAGATGGCGGCGATGATGGCGGCGACCGCCGTACAGAAGACGATGATACCCGCGACGATTTACCGCCACCTCCGCCTCCGCCGGAGCCCCAGCCGCCCGTGGTAACCTTGGACGCCGCAGTCGGCGACGAGGATACGGCCATTGAATTGACGATTAGCGCCACCATACCCAGCGGCTCGCCCGGACAATTGCAAAGCGTTACCATATCCAATATTCCCGAAGGCGCGACCATCAGCCTCGACGGCCAGGAATTGGTGTTGACCCCCCATGCCGACGGCACCTCCAGCATCCAATTGTCGCCGGCGCAGCTGACCGGTCTGACCATCCAGCCGGGTCTCGATGAAAATGCCGACTTCGATCTTGAAGTCAGCGCTGCGAACTTCGACCAGATTACTGGCTCGACGGCGACCGGCACTGGAACACTGGATGTTACCGTCAATGCGACTGTCGATCCGGCGGTAGTGACTGCGGCCCCCGGCACCGGCACTGGCGATGAAGACACCGCCATTGCCGTCGATATTTCCACCGAGCTGGCCGACGCCGACGGCACCGTGACCAGCCTGACGATCACCGATATTCCGGATGGCGCCGTTCTGATGAGCGGCGACACGGTCATCGAATTGACCGGTCCCGACGCTGACGGGCTGTACAGCGCCGTGTTGTCGCCCGACCAGTTGACCGGCCTGACGATAACGCCGGATCAGGACGACGCCCATGATTTCAGCCTGAACATCACCGCTACGTCGACCGATATCGATCCCGATATGGTGGATAACGCCGACGCCCAGGCCGCCGTCAACGATGCCGCTAGCGCCCAGTCCGCCGAGGATGCCGCCGTCGCCGCGTCCGACGCTGCCGATCTGGCCATCACCGAGGCGCAATCGGACTTGGACGCGGCTATCGAAGCCCGCGATAATCCCGATCCGGAAGCGACGGAAGCGGACCTTGCCGTGCTGGAGACCGCGGTCAGCGATGCCGAGACGGCTCTCGCCACGGCCCAATCTGATGCCGCCGACGCGCAAACGGCGGAAGACAGCGCCATCGCCACGTCCGATGCCGCCGATGCGGTGGCCGCCAACTATGCGCCGAGCATCGCCGCCGTCGAGGCGGTCGCCGAAGCCGAAGCCGCCGCCGATGCGGTTTTCGAGGCCGAGGCCACGCTTAGCGATGCCGAAACAGCCGCCGCCGATGCGCAAACCGCCGAAGAAAATGCCATCGCCGCCTCCGATGCCGCCGATCTGGCGGTGACCGACGCTGAGACAGCGGTTAGCGACGCCGAAGCCGCTCTCGCCGAGGCCGTGAATGCCCCGGGCGGTAGCACGGAAGCCGAAATTACCG
>Ga0209252_1001865_pt1 | contig 13206 bp, 8 predicted proteins | sample SaaInlV_135m_DNA_3_FD_184673 | JGI IMG/M metagenome (GOLD analysis project Ga0209252, IMG submission 184673) | Marine microbial communities from expanding oxygen minimum zones in the Saanich Inlet - Saanich Inlet SI074_LV_100m_DNA (SPAdes) (version 2) | ecosystem: Environmental > Aquatic > Marine... | reverse complement strand
AGTTGAATAAAGATATTGTTGAAAATCAATAAATAGATTGCGTATATCTTTTACATCACCAAGCTCTTGCTTAGCTTTGTTTAAGGATTGATATTTTAGGGTAATGAGTTTTGGTAATTTTTCATTATCTAATTCTTTAAATCCAAGATGAACATACTGATCTAAAATGAAATTGATAAAAGTGAGTTGTTTATTTTCATATGTAAATTTCTCTTTTGCTTTTGTTGCTCGATAATCTCTGGATACTGGTGCTGTATTAAACGCTACAAAAGCCAATACATCAAAAATATCGCTATCGATAGCCTTTATTAAAGTACGTAAATCTTCTAATTGAGATTCGCTATACCCATATTCATTTAATCGCTCTAACAGTTGCTTTCTAGTATCAGGTCGAGACCAAATAGCACGTAATTGTTCTTCGCTTTCAAAGATTTGTGGTAAATCATTAAATAAAAGCTTCACAAATTGCTCTGCAGAAATAGGTTTGCCTTCGCTATCCCAAAAAGAAGTCTGTTTTACTGCTTGTAATTCACGAACATTATCTTTACTTAACTGAATGCGCAGCTTTTCTTTTGGAAGATCTTCATCAGGACTTTTAGGCTCTTTATCAATAATAACAGGATCTGTGGGACTGCTTGAGGATCCTTCATCAGGATCAAGCGGTTCTCCATCCCATTCAGGGTCTAGAAAATGCTTATAAGCTCCTTCAAAGTCATAAACTGTAAAGTAATTTTTATCTTGAAATAAACGAGTACCTCGTCCAATAATCTGTTTAAACTCAATCATAGAGTTCACTGGACGCATCAAGACTATATTACGTAGTTCAGGGCAATCTACTCCTGTACTTAATTTTGTTGAAGTCGTTAAAACGGTAGGATATATTTTTTCATTATCCTGAAAATTTCTCAGGTGCTGTTCTCCTAATTCTCCTTCATCTGCAGTAACACGATGACAGAAATCGGGATGTGGATTAGGATTTTGTTGGTTGACAATATCACGGACTAATGCTGCGTGCTTTTGTAATGCACAGAAAATGATAGTTTTCTCTGTTGGTTTCATCTCTTTTAAAAATTGTTTAATACGAAACTCTTCTCGTTCTCTAATTTCTACCGAACGATTAAAATCAAACTGCGTATATAATTTTCCTTCTTCTACTTCCCCTTCAACGACGGTGTTTTCCCCTGTATGGACATATTCATCGATATTGGTATGAATTTGTTGCACTTTAAATGGGGTTAAATATCCGTCATTAATTCCATTTTTTAAGGAGTACGTATACACGGGTTCACCAAAATAAGCGTAGGTATCAATATTATCAGTTCGTTTTGGGGTAGCGGTTAAGCCTAATTGTACTGCAGAATCAAAATAAGTCATAATAGCACGCCAAGTACTTTCATTTCTTGCTCCACCACGATGACACTCATCAATCACAATAAAATCAAAGAAATCTCGTGGATATTCCCCAAAATATGGGGTATCATTATCCCCAGACATAAAGGTTTGAAAGATGGTAAAAAATACACTTCCATTGGTAGGAACTTTACTTTTCTTGCGAATGCTATCTGGTTTGATACGTACCAGGGCATCATCAGCAAAGGCAGAACTAAATGCATTGTAGGCTTGGTCTGCTAAAATATTACGATCGGCTAAAAATAAAGTACGGGGTAATCGCTTACTATCTTCCTGGATGGTCCAGCGTTGTTTAAACAATTTCCAGGCAATTTGAAAGGCAATCGCTGTTTTTCCTGTTCCTGTAGCCAAAGTTAATAAAATGCGCTTCTTACCCTGTGAAATGGCTTCTAAGGTCCGATCAATAGCAATTTGTTGGTAATACCGTGGCGTCCAGGTTCCTCCCCTGTTTTCAAACGGCACAGCTCCAAACTTTTCTCGCCAATTGGTGACATTCGGGGTTAAGGCTTTCTCAGACCCATAGGTCATTTCCCATAATTCTTCAGGAGTAGGATATGAATCGACATCTCCTTCTTTTCCTGTCTCCATATCTATTTGATAAATCTTTTTTCCATTGGTCGCATAGGTAAACCGAATGTTAAGCTTTTTTGCATAGTTTTTGGCTTGACTGACTCCAGTGGTATAACTTTTAGAGGTTTTCTTTGCCTCAACGACTGCTAGTTGGGTATTTTTATACTCTAAGACATAGTCTGCATCTAATTTGGTAGCACGTTGATTGTTATGCCCCATTAATCGTCCAATTGAGATAGGAACTTCTTCTCGAATACGCGCCCCTTCTTTACGCCACCCTGCTTCATCTAGTTTAGGTAGAATTAAATTGGTGCGGGTTTCTTGTTCGTTCCGTATCCAGCTAGTATCGTTACTCATAATTCTCCATTGAAGGCTTTTTCTAGGATGGATTGTTTTAATTCATTTAAACTAGTTAATTGTTGATTGTAATTGAATTTTAAGGAATCATGATTAGAAATTGTTTGTTCGATTTGATTAACTAAAGCATCTTGCTTGTCAATAGATATTGTTGGGATTTCAAAAGATTTAATTGAATCGTACTTTAAGTTGTTTATTCCCATTCCATCTGTTAAAGATTGAATTAAATATTTAAAATCACTTGTTTTGAGACAATAAAAAAAATATTTGGGGTTTATATCTTTCAATGGAGTTAATTGACCCATAAAACCGCCAAAATAGTAATTATCATAATGATCATCTATAAAAGCAATTTTCCCTAAATGTTTTTTACTTCCACTTGAAATGCACATCAATACTGAATTTTTTCTAATTTTTTTTGATTCATTATATGATTTTGATTCATCAAGAAATTGAAGCTTCTCAAAATTTATTTTATAATCATCTAGATGAATATTGTTTGCTCTCAATACTTTAAATGACGAGTTCTCAACTCGATCTATTTTTGAAAAAGTTAAACCTCTATTAAACTCACAAAGATTATTAATCATTTTTTTATTAGAAAAACTATTATTAAAAATGATGCTATCTAATGAACTTTGAAGAAAATCCTCCGAATTCTGAATATTCTGCTCCACATTTTGAATCGCTTTATCGATTTGCTCCATGCAGGTGTCTAGTTTTTTAACGATGCGTTTTTGTTCATTTATTGAAAAAAGTGGAAACTTGATGTTTTTAATTTTTGTAGAAGAAATATGTTTAACAGTTGTGTACTCTGTTTTGTCTTCAATTTCTTTTAAATATTTGTTAATACCATAAAAAAGGAATTTTGGATGTAATAATTCAGAAAAATTTTGCAATCTACAAACTCGCTGATTTAACAAACTATTTTTTCCTTTCCAATCATAACATTTAAACTCACCATCCATCCCAATCAGCAAGTCACCTTTTTTAACAATATATTTATTGTCATATTCCCCATCAAAATTTACTTGAGTTTCATATCCATTAGAAATATCTCTAATCCTGATTAAAGGAATGCCAGTATCAAATGAAAATTTTTTTGAAGGAAAAGCATATCCATTCTGAATATCTAGAAGATCTCCAAGTTTTTTAATTTTTGATATCATAAAATTTTCTCAATCTCCTCAAAAATTGATTGGTTATCCTTATCTAAAGATTTCATTTCTTCTAAAAGCTCCTTTGGACTTCTCAGTGGTGCTTCTTCAGGTAGGTTTGGATTACGAACTCCTAAATCATAGGTCTCTGTATTGACGGTATCCATAGAAAGATTCCAGGAACGTTCGGTTTCAGGTTTTGACTCTTGTACAGATAAAAATTCTTCAAAGTCTTTGCTATTTAACGGATTGGTTTTTCCAAGATTTCTGCCTGGATCTAACTGATAATACCAAATGGATTTGGTTGGTGTTCCTTTTTTAAAGAAAAGAACTACTGTTTTCACGCCAGTACCTGGAAAGGTTCCAGCTGGCATATCCAACACCATTTCTAAATTACAGGTTTCAATGAGGTGTTTACGCAAGGAAACTGATGCATTCTCCGCCGTATTAGATAAGAAGGTATTTTTAATTACGATTCCTGCACGTCCATTCTGTTTTAAAATTTTAATAAAATGCTGTAAGAATAAGAATGCAGTTTCACTGGTTTTAATATCAAAGTTTTGTTGGATTTCAGGGCGTTCTTTTCCTCCAAAGGGTGGATTGGCTAGGATAATATCAAATCGATCTTTTTCCTGTATATCTCGAATGTTTTCATTTAAGGTATTGGTATGTACCAAGTTGGGTGCTTCTATCCCATGGAGAATCATATTCATGACCCCAATGATATAGGCTAAATTCTTTTTTTCTTTCCCAAATAAAGTCTCATCTTGAAGGGTGGTCATTTCTTGGGTGTTGCTCACTTGTGGTTTTAAGTATTTATAGGATTCACATAAGAATCCTGCTGATCCCACCGCCCCATCATAAATGGTTTCACCTAACGCAGGCTTGACCGTATTAATAATAGCTGTAATTAAAGGACGTGTAGTATAGAATTGCCCCCCATTACGTCCTGCATTCCCCATATTGGCAATCTTGGACTCATATAAGGTACTTAGCTCATCTTTATGCTCTAAGGAGTTAAAGACTAGCGCATCAGCATATTCTAAGATTTCTCTTAGGTTATACCCACTATCAATCTTATTTTTTATTTCAGAAAAAATTTCACCAATCTTGTATTCTATTGTTCTGGCATTATCAGCATCTAGTTTAAACTGGGCTAAATATGGAAATAATTCATAGTTCACAAACTGAATTAAATCATCCCCAGCTCGTGCTTGATTGTGATCAATACTACCATCTGGTTTTTTAGGAACTGCCCAAGAAGACCATCGGTATTGTTCTTCAAGTAAATATGAGTAAGATTTTCCTTCTAAAGCAGCCGTATCAGCTTTTTCATTTTCTAGGTTATCTAAATAGCGTAAAAAGAGTACCCAGGACGTTTGTTCTGTATAATCTAATTCGCTATCTGCTCCAGCATCCCTGTAAAGGATATCATCTATATTTTTAAATGTATTTTCAAACATATCTTACCTTTCTAAAATATTCCAATCATCTTCGTATTTATCCATCCAACCCAGTGAATGATCTTTTAAAAACTTAATCTCGTCATTTGTTAGATAGTCTTCAAGTCTATCTCTATTCCATTTTGTGGTGATATAGTTGTATGCGTCAACATGCATTATACGTAAAGGAGTACTTTTGTGTACACTCTCTTTTGGACCAGGAAGTTTAAGCCAAATTTTATGAGCATTTTTAATGTAATCTGACACTTCTCTTGAGGGAATATTAAACACCTTATATAAATTTGATTCTTGATTTAGATGCACAAAACTGAAGATTAAATTAGGCCTAATCTCTTCATTTTTAGACTTCAACATCCAATTCAGCTTAGAAAAATCTGATGGCTCAGAACTGTAAAGTTCCGTTTTTACCTGAATATTCACTTGCTTACTACCGTCAGCAGAGGAAACAATAAGATCATAATCTTTTGTATTATAAGGTGCTAACCCAACAATAAAATTAAGCTTTAGAAGGTGCGCCAGAACCAAGTGTTCCCCACAGGCTCCAATAGATGCACTGGGTGGAAATTCATACTTCATTTAATTAGTCCATTCATTTTTATTATTAATACTCATCATCTTCGTAATTATTTACTCCAGCCACATCATCAATAATATCTCCAAACAAGAGCCTAATTAAGCCACAGACGAGCCAAAATATTCCAAGTAGGTACCAATACTCTTTTTGCATTACAAGCTCGTTAAAGCCTGGAATAAAGAGCAATACTGAAGATAGTAATAATAGTATTATCGTTATGCATCCCATAGATCTTACCTTTTTAACATATTACATTTATCTTTATCGCTAAAACTATATCTAAGTCTATCCATATGGTCTTGTTCCTCTACAATAAGGAAAGCTTATACATCCCCAAAATTTACCCCATTTTCCATTTCTAAGCGTCATTGAAGAAGAGCACTTAGGGCATGGCTTCATTTTTTTTGTTGAGGATTTATATTTATTACCTTTTTTAGCCCTACTTACTCTTTTTTTAGTCTTTTTTTTATTATAAGTTTCTGTTGTTATTCCTTTGCATTTATTGCAAAATCTTCCAAAACCACTAACTAGGGTAGGATCAGAAAAATCATTTTTAGGTAATTCTTTTTCACATTTCTCGCACCATTTAGTTTCTCCAGAAATACTCCTTAAAGTTTTAGATTTAACAACACTAACTATATTGTCATCTTCAGACTCTAGTTTTTGTGGAAAAAAAAATTTTTCCAATTTATTAGAAATGAATTCAATTGGATCTTCTTTCAAGATAAACTTATTTATCCGAAGAAATGGAAAACCATAACTCTCTAACACTTTCTCTCTTTCAATATGATCTTCTGTATAGTGATATTCATAGTTAAACTCATTAATATCGCCAGAATTTTCAAAATGAAATTCAAAACCATCATATTCAATAATTAAGTTTTTTGTTTTTCCGTCCCTGTCATTGAATCTCATCATAAAATCACATCTAAACTCAGGATGTTTATATTGACTATCCAAAGATTTTAAATATTTTCCAATTTCAAATTGAGTAGCAAGCTCTATGTTTTCTTTATTGTTTTGATAAAACTGTGTCTGAGTGATCCAGTGCAATAGCTTTTCTTCCATTTTTGAATCAGTCGATTGTGCACTTGGAATAGTTTTAGCAATTTCTAATTCTTGTTGATAGTGATTCAGTATTAATAATGCATTTCCCTCAAATTCTTTAACTGGTTTACTAATTACGAATGTAATTTTTTCTTTTGATCTACTCATACCAACGTTAAGTCTTTGTAGGCGAAGATTTGTTTCAGGATCCATTGTTTTTAAATCGAAATTTTTACCTAAAACATAAGTACATCCATCTCTAGCCTGTGTTGCTACCATTGAATAGATAATATGATCTCTCTCCTCACCCTGACAGCTATCAAATGTCATAACCTTTATATTTAACTTCTGTATTATTTCCTGTCTCATAAGTGACTTGTCTATTTCTGCGCTAATATATTTTTGTTGATCTTTGAAGGGAGTGATCACTCCTACTGACATAGGGTTTTCTTCTAGTGCATACTTTTCAAGTTTTTTTATGATATGCTGTGATTCTAGGACATTTATATTTCCAGCCATATCTAATAAATTATCATGTTCTATATGGTCAAAACATATAACCTCTTCAATGCTCTTAGATCTAACTTTAATAGTTTGAAGAGCTCCGTTGTAAAAATATTTACTTGAAAAAGAAATGAGCTCAGGATATCCTCTAAAGTGTTTTTTTAGAAAGATAGAATAATTTTTAATAAATTCAAAAAATTCTAATATTGAATGCCTGATATTAAAAAGCTTAGACTTTTCAAGCAGAACCATATTGTTGCCATAGTTTTTAATAAATGACTCACGAATATTGGCTTGCCATGCACCATTCTGTGCATTACTGGCATTGCTAGATTTTACATTTCCAAATTGTTTCCTATCACCTAAAACTATGACTTTTTTTGCCCTAAGGATAGCGGGAAAGGATTGTGCTACAGAAACCTGAGAAGCTTCATCGATAATTAACAAGTCGAATAAATCTTTTTCTAGTGGAATGTAGTCTGCATAATCTCTTATTCCTGAGATAATACAAGGAAATGCATTTTTAAGATCAATAAAATCTTCTTTTGGAAATCTTAGTTTTTTAGTAATAATTTTTTTAAAAGCTCTTGCTGTAGCAGCTTTATTTTGTGCAAAATCAAGAAATCTCTTATCAAATTCTTGTTTCATTTCTAATGAGGCATCTTGATGGATGTCATCTAATTTGTCTGCAAAGCGTATATCCTTACTTACTTCCTTAAAGCTATTATTTATATCGATAGTATCCTTTGTAAACGTTACTAACTGTTCTAATTTTGATATTAGAGTACTTAAGCTTTTTCTAGACAGATAATCTATCGAAAGATTTATATTGAATGGTTTTTCAGAAATTATATTGTTCTTCTTTTTTATTAGTTCAAATTTTTTGATAGACTCTGCTAACTTTATGATACTTCTACTATTAGAATATTCGTCAATTTTTACTTTTTTAGATAAAGCTCTTTCGAGGAAATACTCATTAATTTTTTCTTCTTTTTTTATATGCTTATTATAGACTCTATTAATCTTGTCTATGCTCTGTGACGCCTTCTTAATACGCATAAACCCTAGATCTGATCTAAAGTTATAATAACCCCTACTGTCAACATCACTTTGCTTGTAGAGCTTATATTTTTTATTTATCCTTTTATTCCAGTCAATGAGATAAAACCAGCTGAAAAATGTACTAAACAATTGTTTTTTAGTGTCATTATACTCTTCTATAAAGCTATTAAGGCTCGACTTGTCTTCAATTTTTAAAGATTTAAAGAATTTTTTTGTATCTTGGATATCATTATTTTCAAAAAGACTTAGAGTGCCGGATATAATACTAAGGATATCCTCATCATTTAAATTAGAATTTATTTTTTTAATATCTATAGTTTCAGACTTAATAAACCTTAAAGTGTCTTTGTTTATCTTTTCTAGCGACATATTAAGTTCGCTTAACGCAGATAGTAAGCTATTCATCTTTGCAATGTTAGAGACATAGAGATATTCATTTGATTGGTCCACATCCAAGGCTTTAGCCAGTTTTATTTGATTATATATTTTTAGCGTATCTATCTTACTGTAGTTTGATACCGTCTTATTTATATCTTTCTTTAATTCAGCCACTTCATCTTTTAAATTATTTTTAAATTTTTTGGACTCTAGAGCCGATCTAGTAGATCTGTAATTCGTTTTAATACTATCTATAACTTCTCTATTAAATATTTTAGCATAGGTATTTCCAGACTTACCTATTCTTAGTATAGGATTTTGAAAATTATCATCAGGTCTAACTCTTTTTAACGTCTCTGTTAACTTAGACTCTACAACATCAAGTGCTTCTTTTTTATCAGATAACATTAAAACTGATTTCTTTTGTATGATAGCATTAAACATTAACGCTGTAATTGTATGACTCTTACCCGTACCTGGAGGTCCTTCAACTACTACATATCTACAATCTTTTGACCCAATAGACTCTATAACTTTTCTTTGCTCTGCGTTGACAGGTATAGGAGAAGGAAAAACTAAGCGACTAGATATTGAAGAGCTCTCCCATTGATCATCTACTTTATTCTCTATATTTATTGGATCTTTTGTAATGATACTATGAATGACATTCGAAAAATCTTTTCCTAGCTGATTGTCGCTGTCTAGCATTTGAATTAAATCTTCATAGTCATTAATTGCAGACTCATCTCCTTTTTCAAAAACGCTAATAAATAAATTATTTGCAAAAGAAGAATCTGCTGAGCTGTTTGTTTTTTCGAATCTTTCAAAGGAAGAGCTAAAATCTTTTTCTGCATTAAACTTACTTGCAATTCTATTCATAAGATCTTCACACTTACTTATTATAGATTCTTGTTCATCTAAATCGATTATTCGATCTTTTAAAACAGAAGATAAAGGGGCTGTATTCTTACTAATACTTTCCTGAAAAACATACTCTATTGCAGACTTATTTATAAAAAATCTTTTTTCAAATTTCAGATGTAAAATTTTCTTTTTATTAACATAAGACTCTACAATTTCAAAAGGTATAAAGAATAACGGAAAGCTGTGATTTTGATACGATATATTTCCAAAATAAATATATAGCTCTAAATTATCCTTTAGCTTTTTAATTCTTTCTAATTCATCCATATCTATCAATAGATCATTTATCGAATAACTATCAAAAAAATCTGAAATAACCTTTGTAAAAATTTTAGAATTTTTCAACATGTTGAAAGCTCTATTGAATACCTTTGGATCTTGATCTTTAAAAAAAATATTACATAAATCTAGAACCTGATCTTTTATTGATTCAAAAATAGCTTCACTTAACTCAAGTTCAAGTTCACCATACTCAGTTAAGCTTTGTTTCTTTCTACTAATTGTTTCTTTTACGTCTCCAATAATATTTGAAATTAAATGGACTTTGATGAGATCTATAAATTCATTTATTACTATATCTTTAAATAGATCTATATCTTCAAAATTTGTTAGATATATTTGAGATATACGATCAGTAAATGCATTTTCTAAATCTATGGTAATCAAGCTAGGTAGGTTATCGGCTCTATTAATAATCAGTTTTTTTGAGCTTTCTGGTATCTGAGTTGTATATTTTTTTCTTGGAATTTCAATATCAAAATCAAAGCTATTAGGATTCTTTACTTGATTAATTAGATGTTTTTTGAATGTAGCATACTTATCAAGATTTAAGGTAATTTTATCTCCATTTCTATCAGTCGATTTGATTGACCTTTTCGGTAATCTTCTTTTTTTAAAATCAGTTTCTAAGAAGGTTTGAAAATAGAGAGATACATCTTTTATAAAATTATTATTTTTCAAAATTTTTAAATTTTCCTTTCTATCTAAATTAAGGAATAAAACTAATTTGCTCTACTATAATAAATTGCAACATTTTTCCATGAACAAACAGGCCATTTATCACTTGTTGCTGGATTGAAATCAAGTTTCATAGCAAAATCTCTAATTATATTTTTTAGGAAATGATAGTCGTAATTATCTGCAAAATCTACACCCCTAACAATTCCACTCTCATCAATAAAGCACATGACACTCACCCTATTAGCTTTAGTATTTTTATTAGTAAATTTTTCAATATTTTTATTTGCATTTAAATAAATATCATATTTTTCTATGACATTAGACTTGTATAGATCCCTAGATCTCACTGAAACTCTTTCAGCGAGGTTATTTTTTCTAGTATTTTTCAAATAAGCATATGTATGATAGATAGTAGACGTATTGTCTGGATGGCACTTATCAGTAAAATTATCTAGAATATCTGTATTCTTTTCTACTTTTTTTTCACGCTTTTTTGTTTTTCTTTTAGCTTCATCAATTTGTTGTAATTGATTTTCTGCCCCGTCTGAAGCTTCTTCATTTTTTTTGAACTCCCAATTTTGAGTATCTTGATTAAAGACATAGCTATAATTGAGATTTTCTCGAACAATAGGTTTTTTGTTATTTCTTGTTAGTTCCTTGATCTTTAAACGACTTTCTATTTGATTGCTCCATTCATTAACTAGGCTGTCAATTACAGGATTCTCTTCATTGAGTTTGTCTATAGGATTATCAATTATAGCTATATTTCCATTCAGTTTATTTTCTTTATCAGATAACGAAAGCCAAAAAGTAGATAAAATAATAACAAAGATACAAAAAAATAGAATACTATAATGACCTTTTGTTGTTGAATAATCATCTAAGTCTATAATTGATTCAGAATAGATCTTTATAGCTTCGCGACATATATCTAAAGTTTCATATGCTATTTTTATACTATCTTTATCTTTTTTAGGATCTAAATCACTTAAAATACTCTGCCATCTTGAGTAAGTATTTTTTATATGGACTACAGTATGATAATTCGTACTATTTTTCTCAATTCCTAACATACTATCTATGTAGGCCTTAGAATATTTTTTACTCATATTTATCTACTCCAAATTGAAATACTATCCATTAATCTCCTTGAACTAATTTATACATTTTTATCTTAAGCTGTCTATCAAAGTATTAAGCAGATATAACTTCAGCAATATTAAAGTTTAAAAACTTGTCGAAATCAACACATAGAATTTTAAAGTCCATCGTATAAAGTGTTTTGCAGTACTTGCATCCAACACGATATAGGATTACTTCATCCCCCTCTTTATTTAAATCTAGTAACGAAAAGTATACACCAGTTTTTTTAAGTGGTTTTTCACAAACTAAACATGAATGCCCTGTTGTAAGTTTTTTTGCTTTTTTAAATTCATCAGAATTTGGATCAATACATTGTATCATATAGGTAAGTCTCCTTTTTGGTTAGTTATTGTGTGTGAGGGATAAAAAGGATTATTTCAAATCGTAGTAATATCTCTACTATATAAACGGCATTCTAAAAATTAAAAGCAAGTTTTTATTTAATTTTTTTAGGCTTTTTGACGGTTAATTCAAAAAATTTAGCAGCTCCACATGTGTGTGCCCCTCTTATAACTACATCAATCCTGCATATTCTTAGCACTAGTTGATTGGTATTATATCGTTGCGTTAAGTAGATCAATTCATTTCTTTTTGCTAAAGATTGATTAGATCTTTTAAAAGGAAAGGGCGTAATTGCACCTCCAGCACTCTGTCCATCCATCCAATAGTCTATTAGAATCTTTGCACTTCCCTTTTCTTTAATTTCTTTATTAATCCATGATCGATAGGATGAATCAATTAATCCTGCTACTAACTTATATTCACTTATTACCATCTTCATACTCTCTCCTTTGTTGTTTTCAGGACAGTAATAAAAAAACCCTCATCAGAGGGTTCAGAGTTTCAGCAATGCTGCTCATCTGTCACTTGACAAACCACCGTGGCTACTTGCTCGGTTGGTGGGAATATTCCCGTCCTGATGATTATCTATTTTAAAAATTTTAAATTATTAATTCAAAGATTTTTATAAGATTTATAAAAGTTTTTTGATTTGGGTAGCTGCATCAACAATTGCAGACTCTGACGATCTAAACTTCCACCCTAAGATATCTCGTGCGTTATTGGAATGGTAAATACGAAGAATGTCTATATCTTTTAAAAAGAACGATAGTTGCTTATCAAACCTTCCTAATATTCTTGCTAAGAAGGTTGGCAAATTTCTTTTGGGTGCTTTAAACCCATTATCATTGAGCACTTTAGCAATTTCAGGAAAGAACATATGATTATTGGATGCGATAAAGCGTTTACCCGGAGCTTTATCATTAATCATGGCTTCAAAGTGTAAGTCAGCCACATCTTTTATATGAACGATATTAATACAAATATTTAAGGTGAATGGCATGGATCCATCAATTAAACGCTTAACAAGAATATTAGAAGCACCAATATCATCTGATAACGAATTACCAAAGACCATAGAAGGATTAATAGCTACTGCTTCCATGTCCGTCTTCCCTTCATGTTCTTTCATAAAGTCCCATAAATATTGCTCCGCTTTGGTTTTACTGGTTTGATAAGGACCTACATCCATGGTTAAATCAGTCCAATCAGTATCATCATATTCATTTTTGTGATTTGACCCTCCTACCGATGCTACAGAGGATGTCATGACAAAGCGTTTGATATTGTTCTTTAATGCAGCGTTAAGGCATCGTTT
>Ga0209252_1001838_pt1 | contig 13329 bp, 13 predicted proteins | sample SaaInlV_135m_DNA_3_FD_184673 | JGI IMG/M metagenome (GOLD analysis project Ga0209252, IMG submission 184673) | Marine microbial communities from expanding oxygen minimum zones in the Saanich Inlet - Saanich Inlet SI074_LV_100m_DNA (SPAdes) (version 2) | ecosystem: Environmental > Aquatic >... | reverse complement strand
TGGGTGGATTTGTCTGTCCTGTCATTTTTGGATATTTATTGAAATCCACAGGATTGTGGACAACGACATGGATGTTCTTTTTTGTCTTATCGATCATTTGTTTAATATGGCTTCATTTGGTGGCTCGGAAAATGATTAAAGCACGTGCGCCTGAATTATTGTCCGATTTAGAAGAGAAATTTGACGCTGGATCTTTTAATACTTTAACTACGGAAAATTGATTTGACTGATTTAACAAAATGGGATCCGGAAAACAAAGAATTTTGGGAATCCACGGGGCAACATATTGCCAAACGAAATTTGTGGATTTCTATCCCCAGTTTATTGGTAGGGTTTGCCGTATGGCTTATGTGGGGAATCATCACGGTGCAAATGAAGAATCTTGGATTTTTTTTTTCACAAAGTGAACTCTTTACCTTAACTGCTATCGCTGGACTCACGGGCGCAACATTGAGAATTCCAAGTTCGTTCTTTATTCGATTGGCTGGTGGCCGAAATACCATCTTTTTTACTACGGCGCTTTTAATGATTCCTGCCTTGGGTTCTGCTATCTATTTACAGGATAAGAACACCCCTTTATGGATTTTTCAAATTTTGGCATTCTTATCTGGTTTTGGTGGGGGAAATTTTGCTTCGTCCATGAGCAATATAAGTTTTTTCTATCCCAAACGGATGCAAGGGTATGCCTTGGGAATGAATGCAGGATTAGGAAATTTTGGTGTAACCACCATGCAAATATTGGTACCATTGGTCATGACTATTCCTTTGTTGGGTGCGTTGAGCGGTGATTCCATGATATTGTCTACCAATAGTGGTACCATCTTTAAGAGGATTTTGGCAGGATCAGAAACTTGGCTTTCCAATGCCGGTTGGGTTTGGATTTTATGGCTAATTCCATTGGCATTTTTTGGCTGGACAGGTATGAATAATATTAAAACAGAAAATGTTACTCCCAATTTAAAATCGCCATTCGTCTCCATGGGGCGGATCGCTTGGCTCCTTTTAATTAGCTTCATTACTGCTGCCGTAGGTTTGTATTTCATTCTCACTTTTAAGGAATTGACTTGGGTAAAATGGATCGTCTTACCGGCCGTCATTGGATCTACCGTTTTTCTTATGAAATCATTATCGCCTGGAGAAATCAAAACCAATCTGGAAAGACAATTCAAAATATTTGAACATAAACATACTTGGATCATGACCATTATTTATACCATGACCTTTGGGTCATTTATTGGATTTTCTGCTGCAGTAGGGCTTTCTATTAAATTTATTTTTGGTGTGCAGCATGTTCTCGTAAATGGAGTAATGACACATACTTTGGCAAATCCTGAAGGTCCGGCAACTTTTATGTTTGCTTGGGTGGGTGCCTTTATTGGTGCATTGATTCGACCTATAGGTGGTAAAATTGCCGATAAGGTGGGTGGCGCTATTGTAACACAATGGGTGTCTATTGTTATGGTTATTTCAGCGATCGGCGTTGGATATTATTCAAAACTGGCTTATCAGTCCGCCACACCCCAAGATTATTTCATCCCATTTTTCGTACTACTTGTAATCTTATTTACTGCCACTGGAATTGGGAATGGTTCCACCTTTAGAACAATTTCAATGGTATTTAATGAAGAACAAGCGGGACCTGTATTAGGATGGACTTCTGCCGTAGCTGCCTATGGTGCTTTTCTCATTCCCAAAGTAATTGGTGAAAATATGAGCTCGGGAACTCCTGAATCGGCAATGTATGGATTTGCAATATTTTATGCCATCTGTGCCATACTCAACTATTGGTATTACCTAGGACCTAAAAAAGAATACAATAACCCATAGGGTCAGCAACTTTCATCTATGGAATTCATAAAATAATAATATAGCTTTTTAAAAATAAGGATTAAAACATGACGCAAAACCAAACTGTTGCAGATATTGTAACACAAGATATTAGAACCGCCACGGTATTCAAAAAATACGGAATAGATTTCTGTTGTGGGGGTGGAAAACCTGTTCAAGCAGCCTGTGAAGAAAAAAGAGCAAATTTTGAAAATCTCATGACTGAATTGAATTTGGTAATGGAATCAACCCAAAAGGATCTTGATTTTCAAGCAATGTCACTGAATGAGCTCATCGAATTTATTTATGAGAATCATCATAAGTACATTTATGAGAATGGTCCTATTACTGCTCAGTTTGTGAACAAAGTTGCCCATGTGCACGGACAACGACATCCTGAAACCGTGGAAATAGCCAAAGTGTATAATGAAATGTTATCGGAGCTGAATCATCACATGATGAAAGAAGAAAATATTTTATTTCCTTATGTGAAAAAATTGGTTGCCATAGATAAAGGCCAATCTACAGAACCGCAGACGCGATCCTTCATCAATCATCCGATTCGCGTCATGCAAATGGAACACGATATAGCTGGAGAAATGTTAAAAAAGTTAAACGAATTAACATCCAATTACACCCCGCCGGAAGATGCCTGTAATACCTATCGCGCATCCTTTGCCAATTTAAAAGAAATGGAAAATGATATTCATTTTCATATCCATCTGGAAAATAATATTTTATTCCCCAAAGCCATTGAATTAGAATCAAAACTTTCAAATTAGTGTTGTATGGAATTCAATAATTAGCGATAAGATAGAATGGATAAAGGTCTTAATAAACAGTTCTCCTACATGATTGCCATGTTGGTAATTATCGGCTTTGTTATGATATTCAAAAATTCAACATTTCATATACCGGGGAACCAACAAGACTATGCACCGGAACAACCTATTGCATTTTCTCATCAACTTCATGCGGGTGAAATGGAAATTAATTGCCAGTATTGTCATTTTGGTGCGGAAGACAGTAAACACGCAGGTATTCCACCGGCCAATGTGTGTATGAATTGTCACAAGTTTGTTAACAATACTTTCAACGAGACAAGGTTGGCAGATCAGGAAAATCGAGAACCCATTGCTAGTTCTGAAATTGCAAAAATTTATGCATCTTTGGGACTGTCAATATTGGGAGAAAAAGTTTCATCAGGAAAACCAACGGAATGGGTGAAAGTACATAACGTCCCAGACTTTGTGTTTTTCAGCCACAAACCCCATGTTAACGCCGGTGTGGATTGTGCGAAATGCCATGGAGATGTGTCCACAATGACTCGTGTTAAACAGGTAGAAGATCTTTCCATGGGATGGTGCCTAGACTGCCATCGGCAAGATCACAAATCTCTTCAAAATTCAGCGGGACGAACAGCCCAATTGCAAGATTGTGCTTCTTGTCATTATTAACTAATTATGTCAGAATTCAAGAAAAAATATTACATAAGTCACGAGGAGAAAGCATGCGAAACAAATTGCACTTGTAGTGATTTGCCGTCTGTTGAAGATGCGAAATTAACCGCCGGATTTACTCGGCGAAGTTTCTTAAAAACAAGTGGATTTTCATTCGCTGCATTTATGGTAGCGTGCAGCAAAACGCCTGTGCAAAAAGCAATCCCATTTTTAATTCAACCTGAAGAAGTGTTGCCGGGGAAAGCCATTTGGTATGCATCTACCAGTTTTGCTTGTGATGCTGGTTGTGCTGTCCATGTAAAAAATAGAGATGGTCGCCCCATCAAATTAGAAGGCAATCCAAATCATCCTATGACACAAGGTGGACTATGTGCTCAATGTCAGGCTAGTTTGATTGAACTCTACGATTCAAAACGAATTCTAGTACCACAATTAAATGGTAATAAATCAGATTGGAAAACCGTGGATAAAACCGTGGTAAAACATTTGCGAAAGGTGAGAGATGCTGGCAAAGAAATTATCATTCTTACTGGAACAGTTAATAGCCCATCCTTATTGCATACGATTAAGAAATTCAAAAAGAAATTCAAAACAGTTTCTCATGTTCATATTGACGATTATTCTTATTCCGCCATTTTAGATGCACATGAAAAGAATTATGGCCAACGAATTCTACCCAAATATCGGTTCGACAAAGCTGATTTTATTGTGTCCATTGATGCAGATTTTTTGGGATCATGGGTTTCTCCAATCCAGTTTACTAAAGACTTTCAAAAAAATAGAAAACTGGACAGCAAGCAAATTTCTAAATTGATTCAAGTAGAATCCCGAATGTCTATTACGGGTGCAAAGGCAGATGAACGAATTGCGATGACACCCACAGAAATGAAATCATTCATGTCTGATTTGGATGCAATAATCCAGGGGGAAATGGGTACTAATCCACATGCTAAAAAATTAGCTAAAATGTTAAAACATCACCGGGGAAACTCATTGGTTATTTCTGGAATCAATGATATAAAAATTCAATTAATTGTGAATCGAATAAACCAAAACTTGGGTAATGTAGGCCGGACATTGGATATAAAGAAACCGAGTCGATTATTTGCAGGTTCGGATTCATCTATTCACTCACTTATAGCCAAAATTGAGAGCGGTATGGTTGGCGCTCTCATGATATCTGGCACTAATCCGGTCTACATTCTACCTAAGGGTGAACAGTTTGCTTCTAGTATGGGAAAAGTGGATTTATGCATTTCTTTCTCTGATATGCAAAATGAAACTACTGCAAATTGTAATGTGATTGCCCCGGGACTTCATGATTTGGAATCATGGAATGATGCTGAACAAACGACAGGCATACTATCTATGACGCAACCTGTTATTCGTCCATTTGGAGAGAATCGTTCTTTGCGTCAATCCTTATCTACATGGATGGGACTCAAGAAAGATGAGCGTGATTTGGTTCGTAATTATTGGAAAAAAGTATTTACATCACGCGTGAAAAGCGGAAAAACATTTACCCGGTTTTGGAATGAATTGGTCCATGATGGTTTCTCAACTATTTCATCTAAACGAAAACTGCTCACTAGATTTAAAGATCAGCAAGTTAAAATTGATACTCGACAAAAGAATGAGTTGGAACTGGTCTTATTTCAGTCATCTCAAATGGGTCATGGTCGTCATGCAGAAAATCCGTGGCTTCAGGAATTACCTGATCCCATTACCAAATTAACTTGGGATAATGTGGCTTCCTTTTCACCCAAAACGGCAGGTGCCTATCACCTAGAAAAAGGTGATCTTATCGAAATTATATCGGGAAAAATAAAAATCAAATTGCCAGTATTTATCCAACCGGGCCAAAAAAACAATACCGTAGCTGCAGCTCTGGGATATGGCCGGAAAGGGACGGAAAGATTTCACGAAATTGGTCCTAATTGGTTAGAAAAAAAAGATACAGTCAAAAAGGGAGAAACTGTGGGGTCATCAGTTTCATCCATGATTTTATTTGATGAAAATTTTCAGTATGGTGGCTTGCCAGTAACTATAGAAAAAACGGGAAAAACTTGGGATTTGGCTCTAACACAAACCTATAATACTTTGACAAATCCTGAAAAAACGTCACCCGCCAGTATGCCAGTTAGGCCCTTCATACAGGAAACAACTTTTAACAAAATTCAGAAAAACCCTACGGCAGGAAGTCATCATGGTCATCCAATTACAACACTTTGGGAAGATGATCATACCTACGAAGGACATCATTGGGGTATGGCTGTGGATTTGTCTTCTTGCACAGGGTGTTCATCCTGTATAGTGGGCTGCCAAGTTGAAAATAATGTGCCGGTTGTGGGTAAGGATGAAGTATTGCGAAAACGCGATATGGCGTGGCTTCGAATGGATCGATATTATTCCGGTGATGGTGAAAATGTGGATGTGTCTTTTCAAGCCATGATGTGTCAACATTGCGATAATGCACCGTGTGAACCAGTTTGTCCGGTTTTGGCAACAGTGCATAGTTCTGAAGGGCTCAATCAGCAAATCTATAACCGTTGCGTAGGCACGCGATTCTGTGCCAACAATTGTCCTTATAAAGTAAGACGATTTAATTGGTTCGATTATGCACATGATGATGTGATGGAGAATATGGTCTTGAACCCGGATGTAACGGTGAGATCCCGTGGTGTGATGGAAAAATGTTCTATGTGTGTGCAACGAATTCAAGAAGCCAAGTTTGAAGCAAAACGGTTGCGTGTTCCTTTAAAAGATGGGGATATCAAATTAGCTTGCGAACAATCCTGCCCGGCAGATGCCATAGCTTTTGGTGATTTGAATGATCCTGAAAGTCGTATTTCTAAAATGACACAAAGTGGACGACATTATAAAGTGTTGGAAGAATTGAATGTAGAACCAACGGTGGGTTATTTAACCAATGTCCGTAACCGAGATGCTGATGAAGGCAAGGGAGAGCACCATGGCTAATCAAATTTCGGTGCGAGAGCCTCAAATCCATGGCAATAAAAATCATGCCGATGTTACCCAAGATGTGTGCAACATTATGGATCGAAAACCTACGTGGTTGTGGTGGCTGGGTTTTGGATTGGCGTTGAGTGCCTTGGCATTAGGATTGGTGTCTGTCTCCTATCAGATTGCTACGGGAATTGGTACGTGGGGTTTGAATAAAACGGTTGGTTGGGCATTTGATATTACCAATTTCGTTTTTTGGGTTGGGATTGGTCATGCAGGTACATTGATTTCTGCAATCCTATTTTTATTTCGTCAAAAGTGGAGAACATCAATTAATCGTTCTGCAGAAGCCATGACTATTTTCGCAGTTATATGTGCCGGGTTATTCCCTATCATTCATATGGGACGTCCTTGGCTAGCATATTGGATGTTTCCCTATCCGAACTTTCGTGGTCCATTGTGGATAAATTTTAGATCTCCATTGGCTTGGGATGTATTTGCAATTGGAACTTATCTTATAATTTCAGCAACTTTTTGGTACTTTGGAATGATTCCAGATTTGGCAACTGTTCGAGATAGAGCAAAAAGTAAATTGAAGAAGTTTTTCTTTGGAGTATTAAGTCTAGGATGGAATGGCAGTTTCCGAGTTTGGCATCGATATGAAACAGTTTATGCACTATTAGCTGGTTTAGCTGCCCCCTTGGTTGTTTCCGTCCATACGGTGGTGAGTTTTGATTTTGCAACATCTGCGATCCCAGGGTGGCATACCACAACATTTCCACCCTATTTTGTGGCAGGTGCGGTATTTAGTGGATTCGCAATGGTATTAACGCTCATGATTATTGCTAGAAAAACGCTACAATTGGAAGACTACATTACTTTAAACCATATCGAGAATATGACCAAAGTTATTATTCTAACTGGTGGAATTGTAACATTATCCTATGCAACAGAATTTTTTATGGCATGGTATTCTGGAAACGGATATGAGCAATTTGTCTTTTTAAATCGTGCGCTAGGTCCTTTTGCATGGGCCTATTGGATTATGGTGGGATGCAATTTAATTACGCCACAATTTTTCTGGTTCAGATCCATTCGACGCAATGTAGTACTCGTTTTTATACTATCAATATTTGTGAATATTGGCATGTGGTTTGAACGTTTCGTTATTATTGTAACATCACTTCATCGGGATTTTTTACCTTCATCCTGGAGTATGTACACTCCAACGTGGGTCGAAATTGGCACACTGATTGGAAGTTTTGGTTTATTTTTCACGCTCTTTCTATTATTTATTAGAACCATGCCCATGATTTCTATGGGAGAAGTTAAATCGGTTTTGCATTATCGCGGTAATGGAGACAATCAAAATGGATAGACAAATGGTTGCAGAATTTAGAAATGAGTTTGATCTCACCGATGCAGTGCAAGCTGTGCGAGATGCTGGATTTGAAATTGTAGATGCATATACACCGTTTGCTGTCCACGGATTAGATAAAGCAATGGGATTGAAAAAATCAAGAATAAACCAAATCAGCTTTTTATTTGCATTGATTGGAATTACCGTTGGTGTTCTCGGTCAGTATTGGGTATCAGCCATCAATTGGCCCATAAATATTGGTGGAAGACCCTGGAATTCGCTTCCGGCTTTTATGCCTGTAGCTTTTGAAGTCATGGTTCTTTTTTGTGGATTGGGAACGGTTTTTAGTTTTTTTGCATGGCGAAAAGTGAAGTACGGGAAACAAGGGTTACAACCCAATTTACGTGCTACAAATGATCGATTTTATGTGGTAGTGAAACAGGGGCAAGAACGAAAATCAACTTCTGTTGTAAAGGATATAGTGACAGAGAATAATGGCGAAATGGTCGATCAATAAAATGAATCTAAAAACGATAATATATTTTGGGTTTGCTATTATTATAGTCTACGGATTGGGAGTGGGGATTTCATCAGATAATACAGAGCCGAATTCAGAATTTATTCCTGAAATGGTTCATTCTATAGCTTACGATGCCTTTGCACCTAATCCCAATACGCCCGATGGGAAAACCTTACAACTCCCACCGGAAGGTAGTATCGCATTAGGATTTATGCCAGAATATCCAGATGGAGAACTCACGCGAGAAAATGCTGGTGATGTATTAAAAAGCCCTTTTGATGCTGCCACTGCAGATATAGCGCGCGGTGCGAAAATGTATGCAATATTTTGTCAGGTATGTCATGGTTTATCTGGAGATGGAGATGGTCCGGTAACCAAAAGAGGTGTGCCACCGCCACCGTCTTTGAAGACAGAAAAAATACGAAATATGCACGATGGCGATATTTATTATTTAATCTCAAAAGGGATTGGAAATATGCCGCCCTATGATTCCCAGATAAAGCGAAATGACCGTTGGCTGGTTACCCATTTTATCAAAACATTAAAATAGACTGATGGATACTAAATTCAAAATCGAACAATCATTATTTAAGAAATTAAGTATAGCTACTGTAATTGGATTGATTACAATTATTTTTGGTATTGTTTTTACAGACAGGATTTGGCCAAATATTTTATTGGCTGCTTGGTATGTTACAGGGATTGGGTTTTCTGGAATTATGTTTGTTGCCATTCATTATGTTAGTAACGCAGGTTGGGCTGTGGCAATTCGGCGAATTCCGGAAGCGATGTTTTCTGTCTTAGGTATTGGGTTTATATTAATGGTACTTGTGGTATTAGGTGCACATCATATATACGAATGGACACATTTAGACGTAGTGGCAAATGATCCAATTTTACTCGGTAAGCAACCTTGGCTTAATATGACCAGTTTTACAATCAGGATTCCCATTTATTTTGGTATTTGGTATTTATTCGGAAAACCGATTTTAAATCATTCTCGGAAACAAGATGAAACGGGAGATCCATCTCATACCAAAAAAGCTATGCGATGGTCAGCTGCATTTCTGTATTTAGGGGGCATTGCTTTTGTTATTTCAAGCTTCGATTGGATCATGTCTGTGGAACCCCATTGGTTTTCCACCATTTTTGGATTTTACAATTTCGCCGGCATGTTTAATGCGGGATTAGCTTTCATGATTATTCTACTTATTTATCTTCGCCGTAGCGGTTTTTTACCCGAATTAAAAAATGATCATTTACATGAATTAGGGCGGTATTTATTTGCCTTTACGACCTTTTGGGTGTACATCTGGTTCTGTCAACATATGCTGATTTGGTATGCAAATCTTCCAGAAGAAACAGGATACTATTTATTGCGTCACTTTGGTGCCTTTGGTGTTCTTACTGTAGTGAATATTCTGCTGAATTGGCTCATCCCATTTACCATACTATTATTCCGAAAATCAAAACGGACAGAAAAACCATTAATTTTGGCATCCGGCATTGTTCTCATTGGACATTGGACAGATTTGTATATGATGATATTTCCGCCCTTACTACCCGAAAATGTCCCTGTATTTGGATTGTTGGAAATTGGTGTATTCATTGGAATAGCCGGAATTATTTGCTGGACGGTATTAGGCAGTTTATCTAAATGGGGTCTGATACCGAAAAATGACCCCTATCTAGAAGAGAGTTTGAAATTAAAAACGTAATTAAATAGAAGGATTTATAAAATGAAAAAGAAACAACTATTAATTCTGGGTGGAGGAACTTCAGGAAATATTTTTAGCCACCGATTTCCCAAAGAACTCAATATGAATGAATGGGATATTACAGTAGTTGACAAATCACCGATTCATTATTATCAACCAGGATTTCTATTCATACCATTTGGTATTTATAAACCTGAAGATGTTGTTAAAAACAAATCGGACCTTTTGCATCCAAAAGTGAATCGTATATTTTCTGAAATTGACCGAATTCTTCCCAATGAAAATATCGTACGATTAATTGATGGAATCCAACTTAGATATGACTACCTCATCATCGGGACAGGTGTAAACATTGCACCAGACGAAGTTGATGGAATGAAGGGAGAACTGTGGGGGAGGGAAGTGTTAGATTTTTATACTTATGATGGTGCAGTTGCCCTACAAATGGCCATGAAAAATTTTCGTGGTGGAAACCTTGTTATTCATGTAACTGAAATGCCGATCAAATGTCCAGTTGCACCATTAGAGTTTGCCTTTCTTTCTGACGATTATTTTAAAAGAATTGGAATTAGAGCAGATACCCATATTCATTATGTCACCCCATTGTCAGGGGCTTTCACAAAAGAAGAAGCTTCATCTGTATTTGGAAATTTATTAAATGAAAAAAATATTCACATTCATACAGAATTTAATATTGCTGCAGTAGATAATAAATCCAAAGAGATAATCTCTTGGGATAATCGTAAAATTCCTTTTGATTTATTAGTGACCGTACCAACCAATATGGGTTCAGAAATGATTAAAAGGTCAGGGATAGGAGATGAACTCAATCTTATTCCTACGAATCCAAATACTTTAAAGGCTAATCATTTTGATAATATTTTTGTCGGAGGTGATGCATCAGACATACCGACATCAAAAGCGGGATCTGTGATTCATTTCCAATCGGAAGTTATTATCCGAAATTTATTAGCATTAATCAATGATCGACCGATGCAAGCTGAATACCATGGTCATTCAAATTGTTTTATTGAAACAGGAAACCAAAAAGCAATACTGATTGACTTTGATTATCAGAATGATCCAACTATTGGCAAATTTCCTATTCCAAGTATTGGGCCTTTATCTTTATTGAAAGAAACGAGACTGAATCATTTGGGTAAAATGGCATTCAAGTGGATTTATTGGTCGAGAATCATTAGAGGTAAAGACATTCCATTCACATCATAATATTAAGGATTTTATCATGAATAAACAAATGACAGAAGTCAAATTTGACGAAGAAGGTTTTTTAATCAACCACACCGATTGGACTGAAGAATTGGCAAAAACAATCGCAGATAGTGAGGAGATTTATGATCTATCCCAGCGACATTTTGAAGTGATTTACATCATTCGAGATGAATACACTCTAAATGGAGAAGCACCAACTCTTAGAAGGTTAACTAAAGTCCATGGATTTCCAACCAAAGAATTATATCAATTGTTTCCAGGCGGTCCAGGGAAAAAAGCAGCCAAGATTGCCGGAGTAAAAAAACCACACGGGTGTATATAAAAGGAGTCGATTATGAAAAATAATACAAAAAAGGTTGCCATCATTTGTTCTAAAGGATCTTTGGACGGGATTTATCCCGCTCTTATTTTGGCTAATGGGGCTAGGATGGAAGGAATGGATGCATTAATCTTTTTCACATTTTTTGGGTTGGAGGCTATAACCAAAGACAAAATAAAGCATATTCAGGTAGCAACCGTCGGCAATCCAGCTATGCATATTCCCACTATGTTGGGAGGTTTACCAGGAATGTCCAAGTTGGCAACCCATATGATGCAAAAAGAGATGGATAAGTTAGATATTCCCCATGTAGATGAATTCATAGAAATGCTGGATGATGCTGGTGCTGAATTATATGCCTGCAAATTGGCGATGGATATGTTTCATCTGGAATCGGAAGATTTGATCGATCGCGTAAAAGATGTATTAACAGTTGGTGAATTTTATGAAAAAACAGATGATGCAAAGATTATTTTCACCTAAAACCAGAAATTGACACTAACATCAAGATATTCCATAAAAACATCATTTCTGTATTTTGGGCTGTGGATGGAAACATGGTTTTGGCAATTATGAGATAGAGTACGATCGAAAGGATGGGAAATTAGAGAACAATTAGGCGAATAGTTTGGGAACGAATTGGATGTAACTAATATCAAACCCAATGTTGAAAAAATAAAATTGCTTATCTGATATTCGATGTTCATGTCGGGAGAAATTAAAGCTGAAAAAAGGAATAAAAAGAAGCTCTGCTTATTTGATGAACATTCGGGAATTTCTAAATACCGTAATGAATTGGTTTCTTAAGAAGTATGAATTAGAATCAGCTTAATCATCGGTAAAAAAGAGGCATAAATAGGACCACACTTATGCCTCTTTTTATTCTATAAATTATAATAACTTTCCTACATAATTATTAAGAGAACAACATGAAACCTGTATTTATTTTACTTCTTATTTCACAATTATACGCATCAGATGAGAAAGCACCTAGTCAGCGTACCCGTGACCGGGATGTGGATATCCACCACATAAAAATTGATGTGTCCGTCAATATTGAATCCGGCCGTCCGCCGGTGAGTTTATTCGTTATGTGTAGACTCAAATAGTGAAATAATATGGACTGGAAAATATTCTTAACAATTTTTGTTTCTGTTTTTATCGCTGAACTTGGAGATAAAACTCAGCTAGCAACAATGTTGTTTGCATCAGATAAAGATGTAAGTAAATATACTGTCTTCTTAGCTGCTTCAGCCGCCTTAATTGTGGCGTCAGCAATTGGAGTTCTTGCTGGTAGCTTACTGTCTGGTTATATAAATGAAAAATACCTTCATTATATTGCAGGAATTGGATTTATAGGAATAGGTGTTTTTACTCTATACAATTCGTAAAACACATAACATGGCGCTCAACACCGGTTGCCAACCCGCTGCGCGTGTCGTCAACGAGTTAGCTTAGCCAAGATTAAAGGTGCGAATACCCACTCACTGAGGAAGACGTTTGGATCCTTACTGATCCAGAATAATGTAGCGGATATTTACACTGTATCAAAGCTGCTTGGTCACGCTTCAGTTAAAACAACTGAAAAATATTATGTGGATTTAGTTGATGAAAACTATAAGTCAGCTTTGGATGGATTGGATAAAATAATCTGATTATCTACATTACTTTAACGGTAAAAAGGAAGCTCCTTAATCAGGGGCTTTTTTTTATGTTAAAAACTACTTTTTTAAAGCAAAAGCTATAAAAAAAATACAGGCTAATTACAGGTGGTTACTTCAAAAACGGTCTATTTGTGTCTATTTCTGTCATATCGGGAAAGTACAAAAGGGAAACAAAAAACCCCGATCTCTCGACGAGAAAACGGGGTTTAAGAGAGCGGGACCGAAGGGACTCGAACCCTCGACCTCCGGCTTGACAGAACAGAG
>Ga0209252_1001831_pt1 | contig 13354 bp, 9 predicted proteins | sample SaaInlV_135m_DNA_3_FD_184673 | JGI IMG/M metagenome (GOLD analysis project Ga0209252, IMG submission 184673) | Marine microbial communities from expanding oxygen minimum zones in the Saanich Inlet - Saanich Inlet SI074_LV_100m_DNA (SPAdes) (version 2) | ecosystem: Environmental > Aquatic > Marine... | reverse complement strand
TTCACTTTACAACATGGCTACAGCGAATTACGCCGCATGCATTGCTTGGGAGAGTCATGAGCATACTAATGCTGATGTCCATGGGCTTGGTGCCTATTGCTGACGCCATCATGGGCTTTGTAATTGAGTGGAGCTTGGACGCCGCCATGATTGGCAGTGGCGTCTTCTTAATGCTGTTCTGTGGAATTATCGCGTTACATCCTCTGGCGAAGGTCGTGGTGCCTAAGTCGGTGTCGAGCTAAGCTAGAGGTAACTGTGGCGCTTACATCAATTACATGTGTTGTATATATTGCGTGTAACGTCTATTGCACAACAAATGAATGAAAGGCTTGAGTTTTTAACGTTCAAGCGTGATCATTTAGTCTAGCTATCACTAACCAACACAGAGCCATTCATGCAAGTTCATCAGTTATATACCCAAAGTATGTTACGCAATTTTACCTACCTTATTGAGCTTGCCGATAGAAATGCTATCGTCATTGATCCGTGGGACGACGAGGGCGTTAATCGATTTTTAGGGAACAATGATCTCACCTTGACGGCAATTATCAATACCCATGAGCATTGGGATCATACACAGGGTAATGAAGCTCTGATCGCAAAGCATGATTGCCAAGTCTGGGCGCATACAAATGGAGAGGGTAAGATACCGGGTCTTACTCGGAAACTTGTTGCTAATGAAATCATTAATCTTGAAGTCAACGTTCAGATTAAAGTATTAGATACACCTGGCCATACTTTTGCTCATCTTTGTTTTTTACTTAGTGAGGATGGTATTGCTAAGGCAGTTTTTACCGGTGACACGCTTTTTAATGCGGGTGTTGGCAACTGTGGTAATGGTGGTGACGCTGAAGTCCTTTATCGCACTATTTCAGAGCAGTTTTATACCCTTGATGACAGCGTTGTTGTGTATCCTGGCCACGAATACTTAGAAAACAACCTACGCTTTACCTTGAGTCTTGAACCTGAAAACACCGATGCACAAACTTGGCTAGCTAAGGCGTTGCAAGCTGACCCGGTGATCGAGCCTCTAAACACAACGGTAGGTGATGAACGAAAATTTAATACTTTCTTTAGATTATCTAATAGAACCATACGTAATGCTCTGGACTGTTCTGATTCTAGTGACAAAGATGTTTTCGTTGCACTGCGTTCTCGTCGCGACAATTGGTAGTTTGTGATTTAAAATGCTTCACTAACAAAGTCAGTTAAGACTTTAACTAATTAAATTGATGATTTGGGATTCTAAATGACTGTTCGTACTCGAATAGCACCGTCACCGACAGGTGACCCTCACGTTGGTACAGCCTATGTAGCGCTGTTTAATATGGCTTTTGCCCATAGTCAGGGTGGTGAGTTTTTACTGCGCATCGAAGATACTGATCAGGCTCGCTCCACACCTGAGTCAGAGAAAGCTATTCTGGACGCTCTGCATTGGCTGGGGCTAGAGTGGGATGAGGGCCCAGACAATGGAGGTTCTAAAGGACCGTACCGTCAAAGTGAACGATCTGATATCTACCGTGCCCATGCAGACCAACTTCTCGATAGTGGTCATGCGTTTAGGTGCTTCTGTTCATCTGACCGGCTAGATGAATTGCGGGTCCAGCAAATGGACGATAAACAGCAGATTGGCTATGACGGCCATTGTCTGTCACTTAGCCAAGACGACGTTGCAACGCGCGTTGCCAACAACGAATCGCACGTAGTACGCATGCAGGTGCCTAGAGAAGGGCAGTGCACCTTTAATGACATGTTGCGCGGTGATATTACTATCGACTGGGCGCAAATCGATTTACAGGTGTTGTTAAAGGCCGATGGTATGCCTACCTACCATCTAGCGAACGTGGTCGATGACCACCTGATGGAAATCAGTCATGTGATACGCGGCGAAGAATGGATTAATTCGGCGCCAAAACACATTCTTCTATACCAATATTTTGGCTGGGAGACGCCCATCTTTTGTCATTTACCTCTGTTACGTAACGTTGACAAAAGCAAACTGTCCAAACGTAAAAACCCCACGAGCATTTTGTTTTATCAGCGTATGGGTTATTTACCAGAGGCTTTGCTTAACTACCTAGGTCGCATGGGGTGGTCAATGCCAGATGAGCGCGAAAAGTTTACTCTGTCAGAGATGCTTGAAGTGTTTGATATTCAGCGTGTGTCCTTGGGCGGGCCTGTGTTTGATGTCGAAAAGCTGAGTTGGCTTAATGGCATGTGGATTCGCGAAGAGTTAAGTGACGAACAACTGGCTGACCGTCTCCAAGAGTGGGCTCTCAATCGCGATACATTGATGGCATTCTTGCCGTTTGCTAAGCAGCGAATGGAAACGCTATCTGATATTGCACCCCTCGGTAATTACTTAGTATCGGGAATGCTACCTATCACCGCTGACCAACTTACTGCCTCTGGTATTGAAGACGAGACGCTAATCGAAGTACTACAATTTTCACTGTGGCGGCTTGAGGCAATACAAGATTGGCAGCGAGATACGATTTTTGAGACGTTAAAGAGTGTTGCCGACAGTATGGGCATCAAACTCAAACCATTTTTAGCGCCGTTGTTCATTGCGATAGCCGGCAGTAGCGCCTCTATATCGGTTATGGACTCAATGAACCTGCTGGGTGCAGACATGTCTAGGTCGCGATTACGTCACGCTATAGATGTGCTAGGTGGCATTGGCAAAAAGAGATTAAAGAAGATGGAGAAAGCGTATCAGCAATTGAGCTGAAAGCGTTGCGCGCTGGGGATTTATCCTTGACTTGATGTGGTCTCATCCCTATCATGCGCATTCCTTTTTGGGGCCTTAGCTCAGCTGGGAGAGCGCAACACTGGCAGTGTTGAGGTCAGCGGTTCGATCCCGCTAGGCTCCACCAATTTAAAGGGTTATAGGCGTAGTGCTTACTAACTGTACAAAAATGGTACAAAAATTTAGATGTGTATAGTAATGTTTTCAAAGGGTAAATCATCGGGGTTCATGTAATCCAGTGTAGTGGTGATAGATTCGTGAGACATTACGTCTGATATTTGCTCGTTAGTGTTACCTGTATCTTTTAATTAATAAGGTGGCAGCTAAACCTCTAACCAAGAATGGCATCGAGAAAGGGCAATATAATCTCCAACATGGGCGATCAACTGGTATATCCTTTCAAATAAAGAGTTCCCACCAATAATTAGCCAAAAAATCAATGAGTACACGTAGGTCATTAAGGGTGATCGTGCTAATCTAGTTTGTTGCCGAACTCCTCCATACCTTTAAGGGTTGCGTTTTTGGGCTAATTGTTACCTTTCTTGGATACGCCACCTTTTCATCTGCTGCTGAATATACTCTTTCAATAGATTACCGAACAATGGACGAGAGCTGGCCACTGCTGCCGACGGTTCCATCCAGCTTTCAGTCGGCAAGAGATATTAACTTCTCTGCAGGTGTAGAATTTAGCAGGTTTAAGTGTCGATTTCCGACCACTAATGGTTGAGTTCTATGGGAACTATTATCATCATAATCTTATAGGGTTTGAGCCCATTTCCTTTAATCAAAGAACCGAACATCACTTTAAACGCGCTTATGGAAATGTGGGAATAAAGGTTCAATTTGTTTTTTGAACTCTGTGTGGTGACTACTAGCAGGAGTTTCAAATATTTGAGCCGATATATTTGCTTGTATCTTAAATATTATTGTTGATTTAAAACGTTACATCTCTTGTCCATTTCCCATATTCTATAAATGACATAAGCCATCGTTCTGAAGTTCTTAGCATGTGTATAATGTTCTTCTAAACTTGATTTTTTTTGGAAAATAATGAAATTTGCAAAGCAATTAAGCCGTCTTGGCACCGAAACGGCTTTTGCTGTGTCTGGTGCTGCAACCCAATGGGCCGCTAAAGGCCACAAAGTCTATCCCTTTCACTTGGGGGATATAAACATACTAACACCAGAGAGCATTATCGAGGCCACGGCTAAAGCTGTTCGTGATGGTCATACGGGCTACTGTCCCGGAGCCGGGATACCCGAGTTGCGAGATGCTATTGCTCGCGATGTCGGCCTAAAAAGAGGCATTAAATACTCGTCTGAAAATGTCTCTATCCAGCCTGGCGGAAAGCCTGTTATTGGTAAATTCATCATGACGGTCATGGATCCTGGTGACGAGGTGCTATACCCTAATCCTGGTTACCCTATTTATGAATCTCAAATCGAATATAACGGTGGAGTAGCTGTACCATACGGCTATGTCGAAACGGCCGATGGATTTGCATTGGATTTAGATGCCCTGCGAGATGCAATTACACCGAAAACAACAGCATTAATTTACAACAATTATCAGAACCCCAATGGCGCACAATCTACTCGCGAAGAAATGGAAGCGGTAGCTGAATTAGCGTTAGAACATGATTTGTGGGTGCTTGCGGATGATGCTTATTATGAAATTCAATACAGCGGTCAACCAATGACCATTGCAGACATTCCAGGTATGCAGGAACGTACCGTTATTCTATATACCTGCTCTAAAAGATTTGCGATGACTGGCTGGCGACTTGGAGCGGCAATTGGGCCATCATCGGTGATTGATGTAATTAATAAGTTCAATACCAATGCCGAGTCATGCACGCCTCATTTCATTCAACGAGGTATGGTTGCTGCTATTGAGGGAGAGATCCTCGGCCCAGCAGATATCCTCAATACGTTGAGAGAGCGACGTGATGCGTGCATAAATGGGTTGAACGCGATCGATGGCATTGATGTAGCTGCGCCTAACAGTACTTTTTACGTTTTTCCTAATGTTAACAAGATTATGGAACGTAAAGGTCTCACTGATGTTAATGCGCTTATGGAGGGAGCATTAACCAGATCTAATGTGTCTTTTTGCACAAGGATGCACTTTGGGCGGCCAGTAGAGGGCGAGTCAAATCACTATATCCGTTTTGCTTACTCGGGTATTGATAGTGCAGATATCAATACCGGATTGGTGCGATTAAAGGACTATTTCGAGTCGACCGATTAAGGGGTAGATAAACTGATTAATGGTGCTTTAGCACCCAATGCAATCAAGAAAACAATGATTGAAGTTCATGCATTCATGGCTTAGTTCCAGCAGTCGAACAGCAGTGTGGATCTTTTAGTCGCTCACTCCTACTCAGCCATGTAATGAATAGGAGAAGACCAAGCGCGCTCTTGGATTGTGGTTGCTAAATCGGGCCTTGTCGCAACACCTGCACGAATCGCGTCCCAGGTTGACCAACGACAGGTTGGATTTTCTAGTGCACGTGCATAATAAAAAGCGCGCTGCTGAGCATCGAAGTCTGGATCATGCCATAGGGAAGCTAGTTGCGTTGCGCCAGTTTCTGGGTTGATAGTGCAGTTGGTAATATCCACGCGGGCACCATTATCAGGACAGCGGTTTGTTTGAGGATCCACCTCTGTATCTCCAGCACAGGCTACATCGATTACGTCCTCGTGGGTGTTACCATCGGCATCAATCCAGCCCTTAATGATTTGTAGGCGCTGTAGCGGCGCATTTTCTGGATCAGCTGACGCCATCACCAGAAACCCTGGAGATTCCATGCCATTACCTACAAGAGAGCCACCCATAGTGACACCCTTAGCATAAGCCTGCTCTACTCCATCTGGCGCACTTAGCATAACTTCATCAAAGTCATACCCTGCAAAAAACCGGAGTCTTATGCGCGGGCCTGAGGTAGCAAACACCTCCTTGCGACGGAACGCACTGTATAAAGATTCTCTAGTATTTTCCTCAGCCCAAGCCGCCGCAAGACCCGCCGCGCCAAACGTTGGTGTTGAACCGCCCGTATAAACGTCACCATCGATTTTCACATACATATTTTTACCCAGGGGTGTAGGGTACAACCGTGTAGCGAGGTAGCTTGCATAATAAGCAAATTGGCCGTCAATACCGTCAAAGGGAACAGAGCCGCGCTGCTCGGCCGTACTGGACAATAACCCTAGCTTAGACACAAACTTTGACTCATTATTTTGACTTGCTGCAGAGTGAGTATCGCTGGAGCCAATAAAGCCAAATCCATAAGGGTTGCCAACACCTTGTTTTTCAATTGCTAAACCGTTCAACAGCGCTTCTCGCACATAGGAGCCTTCGAGTTGACTAAGCGCCGCTGTTGCCACTCTGTAGGGCATAATTTCAAAACCCGCCCACTCATCTCGGGTGGACAATGTCGGATGAGTCTCAGATGTTCCTTTTATCTGTGTGATCTCTACAATAGGTTCATTTCTGCTGCGCTGTTCTACATAGGCTTTATCAAAAGCGTTACCGGCAAAGTCATTGGTCTGAAACATCAAACCATTAGAGCCATTTGAATTATGCGGTATCGCTAAGCTCTCGACACCTTTGGCTCTCAGCTCATCCATCCAATCCCAGAGGTCCTCGGGGTTACTTGAATGAAAACGCGAAAACGGCTCTCGGGGCAGGCTTTCCGTTCCGTCAAAAATAACGTTTCTGTGTAAATTTCCCATCCCGACACTGGAGGTCGTGTATTCGTAGGCTGCAAAGGTGGTGAACTCACCAGGACTATTAAATTGATCCGCCGCAACAATAGTGTCTTTCCATGCGGTCCTGACAACATTAAGCACCTCACCACGATCAATACTGCCCCCTGAGATACCGGAAATAATTTGAGGAATAAATCCAGAGAATGTGAGCAAGCGTTTCATGCGGCTAAAAAAGCCCGTACCAAAGTTATCTGGCGCATTAAGATCATGATAGGGTTCAGAGAAAGGATTCTTTGAAAAATCTGTCGATGTGTCTGCAGCGGCCTGCACAACCCCCAAAAACATGCCATGGTCAGTTACTGCATAAAAATCCATAGGCCGGGTTAACTGCATTTCATAGCCTGCAGGATTTTTAATAGCCTCCCCCCTAGCAAAACGATAGGCATCGTAGGGTGTGGCTAGAGTGCCAAACGCATAACCATCAAAGGAGTAAGTAGTATGCACATGCAAATCGCCAAAATAGGCATTACGCGCTCGCTCTAAGGTCTGTTTATCGTTTGACTCCGACCGAGGTGCCCCCTTGTCCTGCAGCAACTCTGTCTCAACGTCAAATAAGGGCTTTTGGCCACCTAAAATAGCACCGCCCCGCTGCTGTAATAGCTCATCGATTTCACGCGTTGCAGCAATAACGTCTTCATTGTCATGAACATCTGCGGCAGTACTAAAAGCCTCATTTGAGGGCTCTATTTTGTCACCAGAACAGGCGGTTAAGCCAAGTCCAATAAGTAAAACCAAAATTGATTGTCGGTATTTAGCGTGCCTAGTTATCATAGTTATTATCTCTAGTTAACAGATCGTTTTACGGGTGTGGGTAGTCTAGCTAAATGTTATTGCGCATTCACCCAAATAGGTGATCCCCAAGCCATTTCTGATGAGATTAACGGCGCATCATCACGGGGAGGCTTATCCAGGCGGAGGCTGTCATAAGTGCTCCATCGACACGTAGGGTTTTGAATAGCGCGCACATAATAGAACGCATCCTCATCAGCACTAAAATCAGGGTCAGTCCACAAGGTCATTAATTCAGACGCCCCAACACTGTTATCCCAACGACAGTCAGTCATATTTACCGTCGCACCATTAGCTTTACATTTACCGGTTACAGCATCCAAGCCTGATCCACCGCAAGCAACGTCATAGACAACTTCCTGGCGCTGCCCATCCTCTATCCAACCTTTGATCACTTGAATCTTTGCCAGGGGCGCATTGTCTGGGTCCTTCACCGCCCATATAAACAAAGACAGGCTGTTACCCTCGCCAGCAACTAAGCTTCCACCCATAGGCACGCCGTGGGTATAAGCAGCCGCTATATCAGCTGTTACTGCAATATCCTCTGGTAGATTAAATCCACCAAAAGATCTCAGTTTAATGCGCGTTCCACTGGTGGCGTAAACCTCTTTGCGCTTCATTGCATCAAACAGAGCTTCTCGGGTGTTCTCAGGAGCCCATATGGCGGCTAGCCCACCAGGGTTGTTGTATTGAGTACCAACTAAGCGAGTACTCTCGTACCTTCGCTTGGCTGGGCTTGAGGCAAATGTGGTTGCACCACGATAATCCCATTCTTCGGTGTCACCCGGGTTGGAATTGTGGGTGTCTGTAGAACCAATCAATCCTACCTTAAGGGGATTAATACCGATTTGATCTTCCAGCGCTAAACCTATTTGCAGTCCATCGCGCATCATTGACGTAGGGTAAATACAGGACGTCTGGCCCTCTTCTTCACACTCTGGGAAAAATTGTTCATAGCCGCACTCTTCATCCCCAGCACCAAACGCCACGGAGCATTCTGAGTTACCCTTGATCTGAAACATCTCCACTAGGGGTTCTGATCGTTCTCGTAACTTCCAGTCGTCCTCTGTGTAAGCGGCCCCATCAATAGTTTTGCCGGAGAAGGCCAAGCCCCAAGTTTTGTTTAAATTATGGGGAATGGTCAAGAATTCGCACTCATTGGTACAGGTCGCTTCTAGTTCTTTCCAAAGGTCAATTTCAGACGCTGCATCAAAAGATGATATAGCATATTTTGGTGTATCCAAGGACCGAAATATAATATTACGGTGATGCTTACCACGATCAGGTAATACTGGAGAGTACTCGTAGCCTGCAAAGGTCGTGAACTTTCCTGGCTCATAATTTCGTTCTGCAGACGCCTGAACCAATTGCCAGGTACTTGCTGAATATTCCCGCTCTATGGCACTGTCATTATTGAATACGGTGAGGTCTCGTCGCGGCCCTCGATTGCGTAATTCTAAGAAAATACTGAGTGAGGCTCGGTCAAATTTATTGCAAACCTCTTGGGCCTCCTCACTCTTTTCCGTCTCAAGGCAGGCTAACCGCAGCCCAAACCCCTCTGCATGGTCAGTCAAGGCGGCAAAATCTAGAGGCCGGGTAAGCTCCGCTCTCTCACCAGAACGAAGCACCACACTGCGACCTTTGGCTACTTGGTAGGCTGTATCCATATCAAATCTGTTGCCAAACAAATAGGCATCAACAGAGGCATTAGTGTGAATATGAAGATCACCAAAGAATACGTTGTTCAACGGGTTGGCTTTTTGGATGATTGCTGGTTTTCTTTCAGGCCGGTAGAAGGCTTCCTCATTTTGGGCCTCAGCCGCCGCATTGACTTCAGCGATATCCTCCTCACTTTGGGGTAGCATTAGCTGGCTTCCAATTTGCGCAAGGCGATAAGCACTGACAACTACAACTATTGCGAACAGCACGCCGGCCCATTTTTTCCAACCCATATCGTTATCCCTAAGTTATGAGATTGTCTTCGATAGACAATATAGCATACTATATGCCATATTATTTATAAGCTATTTATTTCACCTGATAAATGATTCTATTCTCGCGCTGGTTGTAATCTAACGATTATTCTTATACGTTGCCCAGAATAACTACAAAATGGTTGTGACATGAAGGAACCGCATCGCAAATCTAAATTGCTAAATGACCAAGAGGTTATCGAGCGCATTTTTAGCCACATAGATAATAATACGACAGATTTGGGTGATGCGGTCTGGAGAGAGCCTGTTGATCACTATCAGTCCCAGGAGCGATTTGATGCTGAAATTGCTCTTTTAAAGCGTCTTCCTGTGCCTTATTGCCCTTCGGTAGCGTTACCGGACAAGGGCAGTTACATTGCCCGTAAAGCCGCGGGAACCCCCTTAGTCGTCGTGCGAGGGCTTGACGGCACAGTGCGCGCTTTTATCAATGCATGTCGACATCGGGGCATGCAGGTCGCGAAGGGCAGTGGTTGTTCACGATCTTTTGTCTGCCCGTACCATGCCTGGACCTATAACCTTGAAGGCAACCTCAAAAGCATACCAGGTAAGGAGGGGTTTCCTGGTGTTAACCCTGCAGAATACGGTTTGCAGGAAGTCGGCGCGAAGGAAAAAGGTGGCATTGTCTATGTGATGCAAGAGGGGGATATCACTAAAGCGATGCTGGACGATAAGCTGGATTATTTTGTACCAGAGCAAGCGATGTTTGAGCAAGGTGCCCTCACTGATGAGGCTAATTGGAAATTGCTGACTGAGACTTTGTTAGAGGGGTACCATATTAAGTCGCTGCACAAAGAGACGTTTTACCCTTACGGTCTTGATAATGTCACGCTTGTAGAAAATTTTGGTGCTAATTCTAGGGTTATATTTCCCTTTCGTCGGATTGAAAAATTACGGGATATAGCCCCCGAAGAACGGCGTATTGACGGGTTAGTAACGTCTGTTTATCTGTTATTCCCTAATGCCAGTGTTGCCGTTCTGTCCAAACATACGAGTCTGGTTATTCTTGAACCTCTCAGCCCAACCCAGTCAAAATGGGTTGTTTACCGAATGATTAATCAAGATAGCAACGGCAATGGGATTACACTCGACGAGGCCAAGCGTGATGCTCTTTTTGTTAACGAATCAGGCCAGGATGAAGACCGCGAAGCCGCCTGTGCTATTCAAGAATCTGTGGGTAGTGGTGCCAATAGTCACTTTACGTTTGGTCACTTTGAAAAAGCCATTGTCAATTTTCACCAGCACCTGAGTGAGCATATAGACTCTAACTAGTCTTGATTGGAGCTCTTGCACAAAATAGATTTATTTGTTTTTGGCGGCAATTGATTGCGAAAATCTTATTCGCCTAAACTACCTTTAAGAGCAGCAGTTGCTCCATCAAAAGTAAAATAATCGGCCAAAGAACATAAAAAAAGCTCTAAAACCTAAGAGGGCTTTAGAGCTTTTAGATATCTTCGAGCTTATTGTAAGGCTAGTTAGTAGCCACTTTGATGTCTATAGATGAATACATTCTAGAGTTTGTGCAGGATTCTATTACTTCATTTAGTGCCAAGTCTTCATTTGAGCCATTAATTTCCGCCCAGTAAAGATCTGCGGCTGCGCCAAGTTCCGATACCTTATTTGCGTACAAGGTATAAACATAATCATGGTCGCCTTGAGTACCGCCAGCCGTTGGGAAGATCATTTTCCTGCCGAGGTTGTCGCCTTTATCTTTTGCGGCTATGGCAAAGTCTTTATAAGCATCAAATGCTTGCCGTGCAGATACACCATCCTTCAGCTTACAGTCAGAGTATCTAACCATCCCGATGGTGCCTTCGCCTTCAGGCGTAGAGATTGCCCACTGCCATGTGTCGACGACCTGCGAATTGGTGATAGGTAGTTTAGCCATCAATTCTCCGCCATTGGTCAGCCAGTTTTCTAGACCCTTATATTGTGCAGTTGAGGAGGGCCATATATTAAGCCAAACAACATCGGCAGCCGCAGTATTTTGAATAAAGTAGGGGACTAGCAGCGATGTGGACATGCTATCGTAGATTCCAGATTCATTTTGCCAGTCTTTGAACTTAGCTGCCCAGTCTAACAAGTCATCCATATCTTTTCTTTCATTATATGAACCCGCGTAATATTCAGCTTTATTGGCTACAGGCTCGTGCTTAAATGTTTCCTGCGCATATGTAAATGCTGAGCATAATGCTACTAATAAGAATAATGTTTTTTTCATGAGTTAGCCTCTCGTATTATTTTTTCAATTATTTGATATTAAATAATAGCACAGAATAATTGGATTGCATTCTAAGCAATACAGGTCCTGAACTAAATCAACCTTCTAATAGTCGTCTATACTAATTTAAAAGTGATAGATCTATATCACGGGGAATTGGCGCGATAAGTTGGGATGTAAATCCTCGTCTACGTAGATAATAAGCATGAACACTCACGCAAAAAAGATTAGCCCGATGAAAAAATTACTCGTTGGTATTTTATTAGTTATTTGCTTGCTGTACACCGGTTTTACGGTAATACAGATGGCAGTGATCATTTTAGGTTTGCTTTTCGCTGGCGATGGGTTTGGACAGTTATTAGCGTTTTTTTCGACTCTGTCGGAATCTGGCTTGGTTGGTCTATTGGTGCTGATTTGGCCGGTCTTACTAGTTTATTTGTCTCTCTTCTTATGGAAAAAATACAAGAGTCTTTGATTAATTGTATTTTTAGTCTTTCCATATAATCGCCAAAATAAGTGTTCCAACCGATAGCCTGTTATAGAATACATCTTTGTTTTTAGAGTTGGATTCCATCATGGGTAGAGCCTACCAAAACCGCAAAGATTCCATGGCAAAAACATCTGACGCCAAAGCGAAAGTTTATAGCAAATATGGCCGTGAGATATACGTCATTGCCAAGGCTGGAGGGTTAGACCCCACCGGCAATTTAAGTCTGCGTAGCATCATTGAGCGTGCTAAAAAAGATCAAGTGCCTTCCCATGTCATCGAAAAAGCCATTGAGAAGGCTAAAGGCGGTGCAGGAGAGAACTTTGAGCTAGCACGTTACGAGGGTTATGGCCCGGGCAACTGTATGGTCATTATCGAATGTTTAACCGACAACCCAAGCCGCACTTTTAATGATGTGCGATTGTGCTTCAGTAAGACCAAAACCAAGATAGGCACCCAGGGTTCGGTTAGCCATATGTTTGACCATCTAACGATTTTGATGTTTTCCGGTCAAGATGAAGAGGCGGTGTTAGACGCACTATTAACCGATGATGTAGATGTGGTGGATATCGAAAACGAAGAGGGCATGTTGACAGTTTTCGCGCCACACACAGAATCATTTAAGGCTAAAAAATCATTGAGTGATGCTTTTGGCGAGATTGAGTATGAGGTTGATGAAATTCAGTTTATTGCGCAGAATACAGCGCCACTATCAGGTGATGACGTGGAAATATTTGAAACCTTTACTACGATGCTGAATGATCTAGATGATGTGCAGAACATTTATCATAATGTAGAGTAAATTTCGTGAGTCATGTACGCCGTTAAATACAAGTTAAGGATGTTGAATGATGCAGATAAAATCAAGAGTAATATGCTTGCTACTTTGTTCCTGTTATATGTCTTTTAGTGGCGCCAACACCGAGCAGTTACACGTTCAGCTGGACAATAACCTAGAGCCCCTAATGCAGAAGGTCGTCGAATGGAGACATGACCTGCATCAATACCCTGAGTTATCCAACAGAGAGTTCAAGACATCAAAGAAGGTTGAGAATCATCTTCGGAGTTTAGGGCTTGAGGTTAGAACTGGGATCGCTCATACCGGCGTCGTAGCAATCCTTAAGGGCGGCAAACCGGGCCCTATGGTTGCGCTAAGAGCTGACATGGACGGTCTACCCGTCACGGAAATGACGGGTTTATCATTTGCATCCAAAGAAACTGATACCTATAACGGTCAAGACGTTGGGGTGATGCATGCGTGTGGGCATGATGCTCATGTTGCTATATTAATGGGTGTGGCAGAATTTTTGACGTCGGTGCGCGATGAGCTTTCCGGCAGTGTTATGT